>Ga0209193_1000006_pt1 | contig 320281 bp, 283 predicted proteins | sample COGITO_mtgs_1003_FD_185515 | JGI IMG/M metagenome (GOLD analysis project Ga0209193, IMG submission 185515) | Pelagic marine microbial communities from North Sea - COGITO_mtgs_100330 (SPAdes) (version 2) | ecosystem: Environmental > Aquatic > Marine > Epipelagic ...
TCCTGCACGCGGCATGGCTGGATCAGGCTCTCGCCCATTGTCCAATATTCCTCACTGCTGCCTCCCGTAGGAGTCTGGTCCGTGTCTCAGTACCAGTGTGGGGGATCTCCCTCTCAGGACCCCTACCTATCGCTGTCTTGGTGAGCCGTTACCTCACCAACTAACTAATAGGACGCATAGCCATCTTTTACCAATAAATCTTTAATTCTAAATTGATGCCAATCTAAAATACTATGAGGTATTAATCTTCATTTCTAAAGGCTATCCCTCAGTAAAAGGTAGGTTCTATACGCGTTACGCACCCGTGCGCCGGTCGTCAGCGGAAAAGCAAGCTTTTCCCTGTTACCCCTCGACTTGCATGTGTTAAGCCTGCCGCTAGCGTTCATCCTGAGCCAGGATCAAACTCTTCATCGTATATTTTTATAATTTGGATGATATAGTTTCAAAAGAATTATGATTCGAAAATCATGTTATCTTACTCTTTGTTTACGCTGTCAATTTCAATATTTTCAATGAACGTTTTAGATGCTGTAATCAGTACTCTTTCAACCGATACATACTCTAAATCTTTTGTAGAAATGTTAGACTCGAACTAACCATTTTAACCGTAATTAAAACTTCCAAAATCTCTATAGAACTTCACTTGTTTCTCAAAGCGGGTGCAAATGTATAAACTCTTTTTACAATACAAAAACTTTTTAATGTTTTTTTGAAAAGAAAATTCGTTTATCAATTTTTGAATGAACTTGTGCCGAAATAACGGACGGCAAAGATATGAGAAATAAATTATATAGCAAGAATAATTACAAAGAAAATTATGTTTTTTTAAATAAAAAAATCAAGTTTCTAAAATTCAGGAACTTAAAAAAACAAAATAATTATTTAGAGCGCTTTTTTTTCATTTTAGAGAACATTTGCTTGTACTCTTCTACGTTGATATAGCCTTTATAAATACTATACATTTTATCTACATCAATAGTAAGCTTGGGTTTTTGCTCAATTAATCTTTCTTGAATAAAGGCTCGTTGTAAGATATCTTCTATTAAATAATCTTCATTCACACTTTCTGGATGGTATTCTGATTTCAGTGACATCTTAAAAAGGTTTGCTGTGGTATTATACCAAAATGCTCTCCAGCCACTTCTTAATTCTTTTACTTGTTCAAAAGCTGTTTTACCTGTTTGACGATGAATTAATTTTATCAAAATTCTTCCTTCAGTTCTTGTCATACTCTTTAATTGATCTGTAAACTCGCCTTCTAAATATCTTTGAATAATCTTAATGTATTTTTTCTTTTTTCTATTTCCTTTTATTTTAAGTAATCTGGCGTTTAATGTATCTAACCTCTTAGAAGCAAGAATAGCAAAAGGGTATGCTTTAAAAACTTTCTTCTGAAACCAATAATAATAATTAACATCCTCTCTATGCTTAAACTTAGTTTTAGGCAACAAGGTAACTTCATCTAAATGAATAGTTAAAGTATCTCCTATTTTTATCAATATATATTGTTCAGAAAGCGGAATAGAATCTTTCTTCTGCCCGAATGAAACAAAAGAAACCAACATTATATATATGTATACTAAAAACTTCAACAGCAAATGATTCGTTAATTTTGCAAAGATATTACAAAATCAGCTTAGAAATAAAGGATAAACTGTTAAGGGATTTAAAAAATCACATTCATAAAAAGTTTATGCGAAAAAAATTATTTAATGATTAAAAATCGTATTATTTTTACAAAAAACAGAAAACACAATGTCAAAAAAATCAATACTAAATAAAAAATCATTGACTTTTCTAGAAAGTTATTTGAACAATGCTGCTCCAACAGGCTATGAATGGGAGGGTCAAAAAATTTGGATGAATTATTTAAAGCCCTATGTTGATGAATTTATTACGGATACTTATGGCACCGCTGTTGGAGTTATTAATCCAAAAGCAAAATATAAGGTAGTCATTGAAGGTCATGCCGATGAGATTTCATGGTATGTAAATTATATTTCTGATAATGGATTGATTTATGTAATCCGAAACGGAGGATCTGATCATCAAATTGCCCCGAGCAAGGTGGTAAACATTCACACCAAAAAAGGAATTGTTAAAGGTGTGTTTGGCTGGCCAGCTATCCATACACGATTAAAAGGAAAAGAAGAAGCACCAACACCTGAGAATATTTTTATTGACTGTGGTTGCACAAGCAAAGAAGAAATTGAAAAACTGGGGGTACATGTTGGTTGTGTGATTACTTACCCAGACGAATTTCATGTTTTAAATGGCGACAAATTTGTATGTAGAGCCCTAGACAATAGAATGGGTGGTTTTATGATTGCCGAAGTTGCAAGACTGCTTCATGAAAATAAAAAAACCTTGCCTTTTGGTTTGTACATCACCAATTCTGTACAAGAAGAAATAGGTCTTCGAGGAGCAGAAATGATTACCCATCGTATTCAACCCAATGTGGCTATCGTTACGGATGTAACTCATGACACTACTACTCCGATGATTGACAAGAAAAAAGAAGGTCATATAGAAATGGGGAAAGGCCCTGTCATTGCCTTCGCTCCAGCTGTTCAGCAAAAATTAAGAGATTTAATTACTGAAACTGCAGAAGAAAAAAAGATTCCTTTCCAACGCTCTGCCTTATCAAGAGCTACAGGAACTGACACCGATGCTTTTGCCTATAGCAACGGAGGTGTTGCTTCGGCATTAATTTCTTTGCCTTTGCGTTATATGCACACCACTGTAGAAATGGTGCATCGGGAGGATGTTGAAAATGTGATTAAAATGATTTACGAATCTTTATTGAAAATAAAGGAAGGAGAAACATTTTCTTATTTTAAATAAAATGAAACTACGAGAGCAAAAAGAACTCTTTGATATTCCTTCAGAGATTACCTATTTGAACATTGCCAGTCTGTCGCCTTCCTTTAAGGCGATAGAAGAAGCTGGAATGATTGCTGTCAAAGAAAAAAGTAGACCTTATTTAATTCCACCCACTGCTTTTTTTGATCCAGTACTTCAATTAAAAAAGTTATTTGCCAAGCTTATCGAGGCTCCAGAATTTAACAGAATTGCAAACATTCCCTCTGCTTCATATGGATTGGCTGTTGTTGCCAATAACCTAAAGCTTAAGGAAGGAAATGAGATTATAGTTATTGAGGAGCAATTTCCAAGCAATTATTATGTTTGGGAAAAACTTGCTCAAAAATACAAAGCCAAGATTACCATCATTGCCAAACCCAATCAAAAAGAAAATTGCGGAAAACTCTGGAACGCTGCTATACTTGAAGCAATTAGCGATAAAACTGCCTTAATAGCCTTGGGTAATATCCATTGGGTTCATGGAACTGTTTTTGATTTAATGGCAATCCGTAAAAAAACTGCATTTCACGATGCCTTATTAATTATAGACGGAAGCCAATCTATCGGCGCTTTGCCTTTCTCTATAATGAAGATACAGCCAGATGCCCTAATTTGTGCAGGGTATAAATGGTTGTTTGGCCCTTATGGTTGTGGCTACGCATATTTTGGTCCTTATTTTGACAATGGAGCTCCCATAGAAGAAAATTGGTCCAACAGATTAGATAGTGAAAACTTAAGTGGATTGACCAATTACGAGAGCACTTATAAGCCTTTGGCTAATAGGTATTCAGCAGGTGAACACGCTAGTTTTATCTATGTAAAAATGCAGATTGCAGCTTTAAAACAAATTATAGATTGGACTCCAAAAGCCATTCAAGAGTATTGTGAAGATACTACAAAAGATGCGGTTAAGGAATTACAAGAAGCTGGGTTTTACATCGAAAAAAGCGAAGACAGATCCCATCATTTATTTGGTATTGAAATGCCAAAGAACTTAAATCAATTGGTATTAAAAGAAAAATTTGCTTCTGAAAAAATCTATGTTTCTTTTCGGGGAAATTATTTGAGAGTCTCTTGTCATTTGTATAATACTAAAAGTGATTTTAAAAAACTTAGCGACTGTTTAATAGGTCTTCTCAATTAATAATTTTGGATGAACTGATAGACATACTCACACCCGAGGGATTTGATACATATACAACTTGTTTAAAATCTGAAGCGCACTTAAAAGGCTATTATCACAAAACCATTCATGTTTGGTTTTATACTGAAAAAGGTCAAATTCTTTTGCAAAAAAGAGCTGCTGTTAAAAGTGTTTTTCCAAGCCATTGGGATGTTTCTGCTGCTGGTCATATTGGAGCTGGAGAAGAGACTATCTCTGCTGCCATTCGGGAAGTTCAAGAAGAAATTGGACTCCATATTTTAGAATCAGATTTAACAAATATTGGATTGCGAAAAGATGAAATCGTGCATTCCAATGGAATTCTAGATAACGAATTCAAACATATATTTATTTGCAAGTTAACCGAAGATCTTTCGAATCTAACTATGCAAATTGGAGAAGTTGACGACTTGCAGTTGTTTGATCTTTCGATATTAAAAGATAGCACAAAACATGGAAGCTTTATGGTACCTAATATGAATGGGTATTATGATTTTATCTTTGATAAAATCAGTTCAATCCTTTAGGTTTATCGAAAAACGAGCCGGAAAGCTTTTATAAATGAACTATTAAATTTTAGATTGATAGGTATACAATTCAAAATATCTTCCTTCTTTTGCAATCAATTGATCATGATTGCCACGCTCAACTATAGAACCAGATTCTACTACTAAAATTTGATCTGCTTGTTTGATGGTGCTCAACCTATGTGCAATTACTATAGTCGTTCTATCTTTGATCAGTTCAGATAAACTTTTTTGAATCAAGGCTTCGCTTTCTGTATCTAAACTAGAGGTTGCTTCATCTAAAATAATAATTTTTGGATTTGCTAAAATTGCTCTAGCAATGGCCAACCGTTGTCTTTGCCCTCCAGAGAGTTTCACTCCTCTTTCTCCAATTAAGGTGTCCAATCCATTTTCAAAACGATCTGTAAATTCATTTACATAGGCGGCCTTCACCGCATTTTGCAATTCATCTTCAGTAGCATTTGGCCTAGGAAACAAAATATTTTCTCTAATAGTTCCCTCGAATAAAAATTCATCTTGCAAAACAACACCCAAATGTTTTCTATAACTACTCAATAGAACTTTAGACATGTCATTATTATCGATGGTAACTTTTCCAGATTTTGGATTTAAAAATGTAGCTGACAAACCTGCAATAGTAGATTTTCCTGATCCAGAACTTCCAACCAAAGCAGTAACCGAACCTTTTGGAACTTCAAAACTGATATTATTTAAAACTTCTTTACCTTCTTCATAGGAAAAAGATACATCGTCAAATTTAATGTTTCCTGAAACGCTTTCTAGGGCAATGGTTCTATTTTCATCATCTTCTTCAGCCTCCATATTCATCAATTCTTCGGTCCTATCCAAACCTGCTAATGCCTCTGTTAGCTGACTTCCAATATTGCTCATCTGAACTATTGGAGCAATCATAAATCCAAGTAATAATGTAAATGATAAAAAATCTCCAACAGTTAACTCACCTGTCATTATTTTATATCCACCAATCCCCATAATTCCTGTAGATGCAATTCCTAACAAGAAAGTAGATGAACTGGTCATAATTGCGGTTGCTGTTAAACTTTTCTTTACATTTTGAAACAACAGATCTACTCCTTTTTCAAACACTTCATTTTCTTGCTGTTCGGCATTAAAGGCCTTAATGACTCTAACTCCTGCCAAAGTTTCTGTCAACCTTCCTTTTACATCAGCATTGATAACTCCTCTATTTCTAAATATAGGCCTGATATATTTGAATGCTTTTAGAGCAACCAAACCAAATACTGCAACAGGTATTAACACAAATAATGTCATAGACGGACTTATTCCTATTAACAATATCATCGAAATTATTGCGGTAATAGTTCCACCAACCAGCTGAACCAACCCTGTTCCTATTAAATTTCGAACACCCTCTACATCACTCATGATGCGCGAAACTAGGGCTCCTGACTTCGTATTATCAAAAAAACTAATTGGTAGCGATAAAACTTTCTTTTGCACTTGTGCTCTTAATTCTGAAATTAAATACTGAGCTTGCACACTTAAAATACGAGTCAATAAAAATGAAGTAATCGCTTGAACCAATATGGCAATTCCAACAACGAATAACAATTGATATAGCTGGTCATAATCTTTATTCGGAATTACATCGTCTAACAAGGCTTTACTTTTCCACGGCAACACCAAACTTGACAGCCTACTTAATACGATTAAAATTAACCCAATAAAAACCAAATTCCGCTTTGGCCAAATAATGGTTTTAAATGCTTTTCCGATAGAAACCTTTGATTTCTTATTCTTTTTTGATGATTCGCTATGCTGCTTCATATATATTTTTTTCCTAATTGATTTCTACAAGCTGTCAAATGATATGCCATGAATAAAAACATGACAGAATAGCAAAGATATTTATAAAAGGATCTTTCTGTTAAAATAAAAAGCTCCTTTTAAGGAGCTTTTTATTTTTGATTTAAATTACAATCTATTATCGATAATACTTTGTACAACATCCGGATTTAATAAGGTTGAAATATCTCCTAAATTATCCATCTCATTATGTGCTATTTTTCGTAAAATTCTACGCATGATTTTTCCAGAACGCGTTTTAGGAAGTCCATCTGTAAATTGAATTTTATCCAACTTCGCGATAGGCCCTATATGCTCTGAAATAATTTGATTGATTTCTTTTCGCAAATTATCATGATCTCTGGTCTCTCCAAAATCTTTTAAAATAACATAACCATACAAGGCGTTTCCTTTGATGTCATGTGGAAAACCAACAATGGCTGATTCTGCTACTGCTGGGTGTTCGTTAATTGCATCTTCTATTGGGGCGGTTCCTAAATTATGACCAGAAACGATAATAACATCATCTACCCTACCGGTAATTCTGTAATAACCGACCTCATCTCTTAAGGCACCGTCTCCCGTAAAATACATATTATTAAAAGCAGAAAAATAGGTTTCTTTATATCGTTGATGGTTTCCCCAAATAGTTCTCGCCATACTCGGCCATGGAAACTTGATACACAAGCGTCCTTCTACCTGATTCCCTTTTAATTCTTCTCCATTTTCATCCATCAACGCAGGTTGAATTCCGATGAACGGTAAAGTTGCATAGGTAGGTTTAGTTGGAGTTACATACGGAATCGGAGTAATCATAATTCCACCTGTTTCTGTTTGCCACCAAGTATCAACTATTGGACTTTTCTTTTTTCCAATATTATCATTATACCAATGCCAAGCTTCTTCATTGATGGGTTCTCCCACAGAGCCTAAGACTTTTAAAGATGATAAATCATAGACATCAACCAAATCAGTGCCTTGTTTTGCCAACGCTCTAATGGCGGTTGGTGCTGTATAAAACTGATTCACTTTGTGTTTTTCAATAATCTGCCAAAAACGTCCAAAATCTGGATAACTCGGAACACCTTCAAACATTATTGTCGTTGCTCCATTTGCTAAAGGACCGTATACAATATAACTATGCCCCGTAATCCAACCAATATCTGCAGTACACCAATACACATCGTTTTCTTTGTATTGAAATACGTTTTTAAAGGTATATGCAGTATACACCATATATCCAGCAGAAGTATGTACCATTCCTTTAGGTTTTCCTGTTGAACCAGATGTATATAAAATAAATAAAGGATCTTCTGCATCCATAACTTCAGCTTTTCTTTCTTTTGATGCATTGTCTAATAAAGGTTGTAACCAAAAATCTCTACCTTCTTTCATATAAACATCAGTGTTGATACGTTTTGCAACCAACACATTTTCTACTCCTGGACAAGTTTCTAAGGCTTCATCAACTATTCCTTTTAAATCAATTGTTTTAGCACCACGATACGAACCGTCGGCTGTAATCACCATTTTACAATCACAATCATTGATTCTTGTTGCCAATGCTGTTGATGAAAATCCTGCAAAGACTACAGAATGTATTGCACCTATTCTTGCACAAGCTAAGGTGGCTATTGCTAATTCTGGTATCATTGGAACATAAATACAAACGCGATCTCCTTTTTGAACACCTTTACTTTTAAGTACATTTGCAAATTGATTGACACGTTCATACAATTGCTTATAATTGATATGTTCTGCCTCTTCATCTGGATTATTTGGCTCAAAAATAATGGCTGTTTTATCTCCTCGGGTTGCTAAATGCCTATCCAAACAATTTTCTGTAATATTCAGTTTTGCTCCTTCAAACCATTTTACTTCGGGTTTTGAAAAATCCCAACTCAATACATTATCCCATTTTTTTCTCCATAAAAAATGCTCTTCAGCTATTTCTTCCCAAAAATTTTCTGGCTCACGTATTGATTTTCGATACACTTGATAATACTCTTCTAAATGCTTGATATGGTAATTACTCATTATTGTTTTTGTTTTTCCTTAGACATTCTAAAAATAGAAAATTATATTTGCTTTATGAATTTTCAAGAAGTTTTATCGCTTATAGTAGATAATTGGTATATCATATGCCTGTTTTTTGCAATTGCGGTATTGTACTCTTCTGTTGGATTTGGTGGTGGCTCCAGTTATTTAGCCGTGTTGGCATTAACTGGATTAGCTTTTACTCAAATAAGAGCAACTGCTTTGTTATGTAATATTGTGGTTGTTATAGGAAATGTGTACTTTTTTCATCAACAAAAAACGTATAATTATAAAAAAGTTATTCCGCTTGTCTTATTTAGCGTTCCGTTTGCATTTATTGGGGGATATTTAAAGATAAGTCAGAATTTCTTTTTTGTCTTATTGGGTATTACTTTATTTTTTGCAGCAACAACTATGTGGATTTCTAAAAGAATTGTTGCTTCTGAAGAAAAACCAGTTCAGATGAGCACTTCAAAAAATGCTGGTTTTGGCGGATTGATTGGATTTATCTCTGGAATGGTTGGAATTGGTGGCGGAATTTTCTTATCTCCTTTGTTACATTTAACCCATTGGGATACTCCAAAAAAAATTGCAGCAACTGCCAGTTTGTTTATTTTAGTAAATTCTATTGCTGGTTTAAGCGGACAGTATTTAAATCCAGAATTTGCTATTGATTGGAATCTAACAGCTGTTTTATTAATTACCGTTTTGATAGGCGGACAAATTGGTAGTAGATTGAGTAATAAATTCTTCAATCCTCTCCAATTAAAAAAAGCAACCGCTATATTGATTGCCTTTGTAAGTATACGAATATTGTGGAAATATTTGATTTAATCTTTAACTGCAGACATTTCTTGTCCTTGTTGATAAAAAGTTAAGCCAATTACCTCTCCTTTATCATTTGTAGTAAAAACAATTTCTGCTCCCATTTCTTCAATTTTAAATTTGGTCTTAGTTACTGCTACTAGTTCCATTGGTGGTTGACCAGTTCCAGCTTGACTACCATATAGTTTTCCGTCTTTTAAAGTAACTTCTGCTCCAATTCCTTGATCAAAACTGTAAGAACCAACATAGGTTTTTAAAACTTTTTCTGAAACTTTAAAGCTTTTAATTGATTTAGCTGGAGCTTGAGCTTGAATTGTAGTTGTTAAAAACAAACCCAACACAAAAAATAATATCGAAAATTGAGAAATACGTGCTTTCATTTTATAATTTTTTATTGAAAATAGTAAAGCAATATACAATTATATATCAATTTAAGATAATTTTAATATTTTGTTTAATTATTTTAACTTTTTATTAAACAAAATTGTATTTTTCGGTTGTAGATTTGTAGTAACTTAAAACAAAGTAAGATGATATTAAAAAAAGTAGTACCCGTATTTTTATTAGCAGTATTAATCTCTGCACCAAGTTTTGCGTCTAATACAGACCCAATTAAAGACAAAAATGAAAAAACTATTGTTAGTGTAGCAGCATCTAATGATGCTTTTTCAACATTAGTTGCTGCAGTTAAAGCTGCAGGATTAGTAGATGTATTAAATAGTAAAGGGCCATTTACCGTATTTGCACCGGTTAATGACGCTTTTAACAAATTACCAGAAGGAACTGTAGCTTCTTTATTAAAGCCAGAAAACAAAAAAATGTTGACTTCAATTTTAACATACCATGTTGTTTCTGGCAAGTTTATGGCAAATGATGTTGTAAATGCTATAAAAAAGAATTATGGAAAGTTTGTGATTACAACCGTACAAGGTGGAAAATTAACAGCTTCTTTAAAAGATGGAAAGGTAATTCTAACAGATGAAAAAGGGAATGTATCTACAATTATAATTACAGATGTAAATGCATCTAACGGTATTATTCACGCTATTGACAGTGTTGTAATGCCTGAGTAAAATTAAGTTTTTTGGTTAGTTGATTAAAGGGTGGTGCATTTAAATGTAACACCCTTTTTATTTCAATCTTCTAATAAATTATTTAATTCTACTTGATAATCGTATTGTAAATCTTCGTGCAACATTTTTAGTGTTTTTTGAATACTTTCAACTTGTCTATTATACACATTTTGCAAACGAACACTATTTTTGATTGAGGGCTTAAAGCTTTTTAGTTTTTTACAGAAATATAGTAACAACTCTATTTCTGTTTCTTTTTTTTGAGAATACCGAATAAACTTTTTTGTCAGTGTTAAAATTTTTCGAACACTTTTTCGAATATAAAAATAGCTTTTAGTATTAATTTGATAGAACAAATCATCTATCTGCTCTTTAACACTCTCTATGTACAATTCTTCACTAGAAGATTCAAATAATAAATAGGTAAGTAATTCTTTGTTCTCTTTTTTAAACTTGGAAAGCCGCAAACACAAATCAATTAATTCTTTTGAGTTTTTATAACTCAATTCGTCTTTGATTTTTTTTACGGTAACCGCTTTCATCTATTTTAGTAATTCTAAAGTAACCAAGTAGGCACAATGGTCTGAGGCAATGGTGTCACAAATTGTTTCTTTGGATAGTACTTTCCAACTTTTTCTTGGGTAGAACATCACATAATCAATCTTCTTAATTGGCTTATCTGATGGAAAAGTCAATTGTGGATTTGCTTTCGTGTATGAAGCTTTCCAAAAAGATTCTAAAATATCAATAGTTGTACTATTTGGTGTGTCATTTAAATCTCCTGATAAAATTGTTGGATACTTATTGTTAGAAAACGCTTTATTAATCGCTTTCGCTTGAGAAACCCTATCGGTATCTTCTATTAAATGATCCAAATGCGTTCCGATAAATGAAATGGTATCGCCAGATTTTAAAACAGTTGTAATCTCTAAAGCTGCCCTTGGTTCGTTTCCTTCTGTGTAGGGTAAAGCAACATTTCTGGTTGATAAAAATGAATATTTAGACAATACCCCTTCTCCGTATTCTCCTCCATCATAATACATTGCTCTTCCAAAAATTGAGGCCATTTTTGTACGAAAACCCAACTCTGTAGGTAAATCGTATTTTTTTGATCTGTTGGTTTTAAAATCAACTTCTTGCAGCGAAACAAAATCTGCATCAGCCTTTTTAATCACATTTGCAATAATGTCTAAATCAAAACTTCCATTGGTTGTTTTTCCATGAAGAATGTTAAAACTCAACACTTTTACTCTTACATTTTTTGAATTGTTTTTTTGAGCAAAAAGAGTTCCGTTAAAAAGGATCAAAGCTAGTAATAGTCCAATGCTTTTTTGTTTGCTTTTCATTTAATGCTCGCTAGGAATTTCTACCATTTCGTTTACATCTTTATCATAATCTACACCTTCAACTTTAAATCCAAATAAATTATAGAAATCATCGCTATATCCTTTTAAATCTCCTATTTCAGATAAGTTTTCTGTAGCAGCAATTTCCCAAAGTTTAGAAACCTCAGCCTGTACATCATCTCTCATTTCCCAATCATCAATTCTAATTCTACCTTTTGCGTCTAGAGATAAATCTCCTCCGAATAATCGCTCACTATATAAACGTTGAATTTGCTCTATACATCCTTCATGAATTCCTTTTTCTTTCATGATTTTATATAACAGAGAAATGTATAACGGAATTACAGGAATCGCTGAACTAGCTTGAGTAACCAACGCTTTATTTACAGAAACATATGCTTTTCCTCCTATTGATTTTAAGTCGTCTGAAATGGTAAATGCAGTTGCTTCTAAATCATCTTTTGCTGCCCCAATGGTTCCTTTTCTATAAACTGCTTCTGTTAACGATGGACCAATGTATGAATAAGCAACAGTTGTTGCTCCTTCTGATAACAAGTTTTCAGCTTTTAAAGCATCCATCCACATTTTCCAATCTTCTCCTCCCATAACTGCAACTGTATTTGCAATATCATCTCCTTCTGCTGGATTGATAGAAATCTCAGTTACATTTCCTGTGTGAAAATCTACAGTTTTGTTTGAAAAAACACCTCCAATTGGCTTTAAAACCGATTTAAAACGCTCTCCTGTATCAGGATGTGTTCTTACTGGCGAAGCCAAACTATAAATAACTAAATCAACTTGACCTAAATCTTCTTTAATCATGTCCATTGTTTGACGTTTGATTTCGTTTAAAAATGCATCACCATTGATACTTTTTGCATACAAACCTGCAGCATGAGCATGTTTTTCAAAAGCAGCTGTGTTATAATATCCTGCTGAACCTGTTTTTTCTGGTGCAGAAGGTTTATCAAAAAAGACTCCAATAGTTGCTGCATCCGAACCGAAGGCACTGCTAATTCTTGATGCCAATCCAAACCCTGTTGAAGAACCAATCACCAACACTTTTTTTGCGCCGTTTATTGCTCCTTTAGACTTTACATATGCTATTTGATTGATTACGTTTTGCTCACAACCAGTTGGATGTGCAGTTAAACAAATAAATCCTCTTGTTCTTGGTTCTATAATCATGGTAATTAAGTTTTTCTTTAGTGACTGTCTTTTATTCTTTGAACAATCATCTGTATTATTCTTTTATTAAATTCTAAATCTTGTATTTTATAGGTATCAAACTCTTCTTTGGTAAACTGCCCAATAACGACTCCTAATAATTGATTTCTTAAAACGGTATTATTTTTAGTGCTTAAATTTACGTAAATATTTAATTTTTCTTTTGAATAGCTACTAATATCTGTTTTTTGTTTCTTTAAAAAAAGCTCAAACATTTGCAATATAGTTGTGTGCTGCAATTTTAAAATCGGACGCAATGTGCCATTTTGAAAATCTTCATCGGGAACTGTTGATGTTAAATTTAATATAGGCCGAATGCTGATTTTATTACTATCCATTCAAAAAAGTATTCACATTTTTTTCAATTCGTTGTAAGACATTTACAGTATTTGCTTTTACAAATTTTTCTCCTGTAATTTGCTCATACAATTCTATATATCGATTTGATATTTCAATAATTTTTTCATCAGACATTTCAGGAATTTGTTGTCCATCTTTACCTTGAAATCCCTTTTCTATCAACCACTGACGTACAAATTCTTTTGACAATTGTTTTTGAGTCTCTCCTTTCTCTTGACGTTCTTGATATCCATCAGCATAAAAATAACGAGAAGAATCTGGTGTATGAATTTCATCAATTAACACAATTTTACCTTCTTTTGTTTTTCCGAATTCATATTTCGTATCCACTAAAATCAACCCTCTAGAAGCTGCGATTTCAGTTCCTCTTGCAAACAATTTACGAGTATACTTTTCTAACACTACATAATCTTCTTCAGATACAATTCCATTTGCTAAAATGTCTTCACGAGAAATATCTTCATCGTGCTCGCCATTAGCTGCTTTAGTAGATGGTGTTATAATTGGTATTGGAAATTGATCATTTTCTTTCATACCTTCTGGCATTTCTACACCACAAAGTATTCTTTTTCCTGCTTTGTACTCTCTTGCTGCGTGACCAGATAAATAACCACGAATGACCATTTCTACTTTAAATGGCTCGCATAAATGACCGATCGCTACATTTTCATCAGGGGTTGACACTAACCAATTCGGAACAATATCTGCAGTAGCATTCATCATTTTGGTTGCTATCTGATTTAAAATTTGACCTTTAAACGGAATTTGCTTTGGAAGAATTACATCGAAGGCTGAGAGTCTGTCAGAAGCAATCATTACCAAAACTTCGTCATTTATATTATAAACCTCTCTTACTTTCCCTTTGTAAACTGATTTCTGTTTCGGAAAATGAAAGTTTGTTTCGTTAATTGTATTCATTAATTGTTGTGTTGTTGTTGCTTGCAAAAGTAAACTAAAGACTTTTTACGAACAACAAAAAACTATTCTGTTTCTATACTTTTGTATGCCGTAATTATTCGTTTTACCAATCGGTGACGAATGACATCTTTATCATCTAAATAAATTTGTGCAATTCCTTCAATGTCTTTTAGAGCCAGTAACGATTCTTTTAGTCCAGAAACTTGTTTTCTAGGTAAATCAATTTGTCCAGGATCTCCATTGATAACAAACTTTGCATGTTTTCCCATTCTGGTTAAAAACATTTTCATTTGATTATGGGTTGTATTTTGCGCTTCGTCTAAAATTACAAATGCATTGTCTAAGGTTCTACCTCGCATAAATGCTAGTGGTGCAATCTGTATGACTCCTTTTTCTAAATAAGATTCTAATTTTTCATGCGGAATCATATCCCTTAAAGCATCGTAAAGTGGTTGCATATACGGATCTAATTTTTCTTTTAAATCTCCAGGTAAAAACCCTAAATTTTCACCAGATTCTACAGCAGGTCTTGTTAAAATAATTCTACGAACTTCTTTTTCTTTTAGGGCTTTTACGGCTAGAGCAACAGCAGTATATGTTTTTCCTGTTCCGGCTGGACCCACTGCAAAAAGCATATCGTTTTGTTGCATCATAGAAACCATTTTGCGTTGGTTCTCTGTTTGTGCTTTTATCAACCTACCATTAACACCATGAACCAAAACATCTTTGGCATTTACATTTGCGTTTTCTTCTTTTCCAGTTGATATTAAAATCCGATCAATGCTATTTTCGTCAAGCTTGTTGTATTTGTTAAAATACTTCATCAACATTTCTACACGTTTTTCAAATTCGTCTAGAATGTCAGATTCTCCGTAAATTTTTAAATTATTACCTCTAGCTACTATTTTTATTTTCGGGAAGTGTTTTTTTAAGTGTGCTATTGTGCTGTTTTGAGTTCCAAAAAATTCTTTTGGATCTATGTCTGTGAGTTCAATAATTCTTTCTGTCAAATGATTCTATTTTAATAGGTTAACAATCTGTGTATTGTAAATAGTTATATAAAATAAAATGAGATAAAATCTATCTGCTTTTTATACAAGAAAATTACGGATAAAAAATTAGAATTGATTAGCTTTGTGTAAAATTTTTGTAATTTTTTAAACAACTAATTAACAGGTAGTCTTTACATGTCTTTAATTACTTTAACAACAGATTTCGGAACTAAAGACCATTTTGTAGGTGCTGTAAAGGGGGCTATTTACTCAGAGTTACCTGATGCTAGAATTGTAGATATTACCCACCAAATTTCTCCTTTTAGCATTACAGAAACTGCCTATATTTTAAAAAATTCTTACAAAAGTTTTCCTGATAAAAGCATTCATATTATTGGTGTAGATTCTGAGTTGAGTCCAGAAAACAAACACATTGCATTGTTGTTAGACAATCATTATTTTATTTGTCCAGATAACGGATTGATTTCTATGATTGCTTCAGAAATAAAACCAACTCAAATTGTAGAAATTAACATTCATGATCGCATAGAAAGTAGTTTCCCTGTACTAGATGTTTTTGTTCAAGTAGCATGTTTTATTGCTCGTGGAGGAAGTTTAGGTGTAATTGGTAAAGAAATTCAGACCTATAAAGAAATGACTGAAATTCAGCCAAAAATTAACTCCAACCAAACTCAAATCACCGGAAGTGTTATTTATATTGACAATTATGGAAATGTAATTAGTAATATCAGTAAAAAACTCATTTCTGAAATAGGCAAAGGAAGAGATTATAAGGTTACAGCAAGACGGTATACTTTTGATAAAATCAACAATAAGTACAATGATATTATCAACTATGCAATTAATGAAGACAGAAAACATTATGACGGCAATAAACTTGCTATTTTTAATTCTGCTGGTTTTTTAGAAATTGCAATTTATAGAAGTAATTTAAACACTGTTGGTAGTGCTTCTTCTCTCTTGGGATTGAGTTACAGAGATACTATTACAGTAGAATTTTATTAATTATTTAGAAACTATAGATGTTTGTTAGAATTGTAAAAATGGGGTTTCATCAAGAAAATGTATCGGCATTTTTAGAAATTTTTGAAAACAAAAAAGAAAAAATTAGAGCAAACAATGGTTGTCAATTATTAGAGTTGTACCGAGATAAAAACGACCCAACTATTTTCTTTACTTATAGTTATTGGGAAACTGAAAAAGATTTAGAAAACTACAGAAACTCTGAATTATTTAAAGTTGTTTGGGCAGAAACTAAAGCATTATTTAATATCAAACCAGAAGCTTGGAGTGTTGATAAAACGGTAAGCATGCCTTAAACAATTATCAGTTATTAATGAAGCTCTTTTCTTTTATTCATTTTCCAGAAATTAACACAGAACGATTGTTGCTACGTCAATTACATTCAGATGATGCTCTTGCTATTTTTAAATTGCGTTCTAATAAAGAAAGCAACAAACTAATTACTAGAAATACACCTAAGAGTTTAGACGAAGCTTCCGAATTCATTACTATTTGTCATCAAGAATTTGAGAAAGAAAACCGGATATTTTGGGCTATGGTATCAAAAGAAACCAACGAAGTTATTGGTACTATTGTATATCATAAAATATCATTAGATACTAATTATGCTGAAATTGGGTACGAATTAGACCCAATATTTCATCAAAAAGGTTTTATGAGTGAAGCCATGAATGCGGTTTTAGAGTTTGGGGGTTCAAAAATGAAATTAAAAGTTATAGAAGCGTTTACACACAAAAATAATATAGCTTCTATTGCGTTGTTAGAAAAACATCTTTTTGTTTTTCAGCCAGAAAGAAGAGACGAAGGTTTTGAAAATAATCGTATTTTTCGTCTCGATATACAGTATTAAAAAGTTAACTAATAGATCTCGACTGCGCTCGACCTGATAAAAATTAATATGATTCCGATTCTAAGAAAAGAATTCAATTTGTTTTTTGCTTCACCAATTGCTTATTTGGTGATTGGGGTTTTCTTATTGGTAAACGGGTTATTTTTATGGGTTTTTAAAGACAATACCAATATTTTAAATGCAGGTTTTGCAGATTTAAACAGCTTTTTTTATTTAGCGCCATGGATTTTAGTATTCTTAATTCCGGCTATAACCATGAAAAGTTTTGCAGACGAATTAAATACTGGAACCATAGAAACTTTGCGCACAAAACCAATTACAGATTGGCAAATAGTATTGGGTAAATTTACCGCTTCGCTCCTCTTAATTGTTATTGCTTTAGCACCAACGATGACCTATGTGTACACAATCATTCAATTGGGAAATCCGATTGGAAACATCGATTTAGGCAGCACCATTGGTTCCTATATTGGGTTGTTGTTTTTAGCAGCCACGTATACATCAGTTGGTTTGTTTACCTCGACGTTTTCTAAAAATCAAATTGTTGCGTTTATTTTGGGTGTTTTTATCACCTTCTTTTTATTTTACGGATTTGACGCCATTGCAGGTATCTTTCCTACCAATAGCTATACCATTCAGTTATTAGGAATCAACGAACATTACAAAAGCATTAGTCGTGGTGTCATAGACACTAGAGATGTTTTGTATTTCATCTCTCTCACTATTTTCTTTTTATTACTAACTAAAAACCAGTTACGTAATGTCTAAGAATTTAAAATTTTTCGCAAAAATAGTAGTTGGTTTACTGTTGATGAACTTCTTAGGAAATCAATTTTACAAACGTTTTGATTTAACGCAGGACAATCGTTATACCTTAACAAAAACAACAACTTCAATTGTAAATTCTGTAAGTAATATTCTACATATAAAAGTGTATTTAGAAGGCGATTTTCCGGCCGAATTTAAGCGTTTGCAAATTGAAACAAAACAATTTTTAGAAGAGTTAAGAGCTGTAAATTCTAATATTAGAATTCAGTTTGTAAATCCGGATACGCTTAGAGAAGAGTTGATTAAAAAAGGAATGATTCCTAGTAGATTAACCGTAGAAGAAAATGGCAAACTTTCGGAAGCTATTATTTTTCCATGGGCAGAAATTTCTTATCAAAATAAAACAGAGTTTGTAAACTTATTACCAAGTTCTAATGTCAGTTCTCAAGACGAACAACTACAAAATGCTGTTGAAAGTTTAGAATTTTCTTTTGCTAGTGCTCTTAAAAATATTGGCAGAAAAAAGAAACAAAAAATTGCTGTATTAACTGGAAATGGAGAATTGCAAGATATTTATCTGTATAGTTTTTTAAAAGAAGTTGCTAGTAAAAATAGTTTGGCAAAATTCACCTTAGATTCTGTTGCTGCAAATCCGCAAAAAACTTTAAAAGATTTAACTAGTTTTGATTTAGCCATCATTGCAAAACCAACAATTAAGTTTTCTGATAATGAAAAACTAGTGTTAGATCAGTTTATCACAAATGGTGGTAAAACTCTTTGGATGATTGACAACGTACAAGCAGAACAAGATAGCTTATTGCAAACTGGCAAAATGTTAGCGTATCCAAGAGATTTGAATTTAACCGATTTATTATTTGCTTATGGTGTAAGAATAAATACCAGTTTAATTAAAGACATGTATGCTGCTAAAATTCCACTAGCAACAGGGAATGTTGGTAATCAGGCTCAGTTTCAAAATCTACCATGGAGTTTTCACCCATTGGTAAATGGAAATGCAGATCATCCGATTACCAAAAATATTCGCCCAGTTCGCTTACAATTTACAACACAAATTGATACGTTAAAAAACAACATCAAAAAAACTTCGTTATTAGCCACATCATTATTATCTGCAAAACTGGGAACGCCAAATTTTGTGGAACTAAAAAGTATCGCTGATGAGCAAAATCCAAACGAATATAATAGCGGAAAACAACTTACGGCAGTTTTGTTAGAAGGCTCATTTAATTCGGCTTACAAAAACAGAATAAAGCCTTTTAAAACATCACTTTATAAAGACCAAAGTATTGCCAACAAAATGGTTGTAATAGCCGATGGGGATATTGCTAAAAATCAACTCTTAAAAAATCAACCTTACGATTTATCAATAGACAAATGGACACAAGAAGCCTTTGGAAATAAAGAGCTTTTATTAAATACTGTAGATTATCTATTAGACGATGATGGTTTAATAAACCTCAGAAATAAATCTTTAAAAATAAATCTATTAGACAAGCAAAAAGCTTTTGAAGAACGTACTTTTTGGCAACTATTTAATATTGCTTTGCCTTTAGCATTGTTAGCTCTTTTTGGTCTAGTTTTTAATTATTTACGAAAAAAGAAATACACATAGTTAGAAACATAGGTATTGTAACAAATTAAGCAAATCCTCGTCGTTTAACTAATATCTAACAATTTTATGTATTTATGAATCAAACTAAAACCTTTTTTCTTAGCATACTGCTTATGATATCAATTTTTGCATCTTTTAAGATGTATAAAAGCGAACAAACACAGTTGCAACTCAAAAGTGATTTAATTGAGCTTTCTCATGTTGAATACGGTCTTTTAAATGTTGATAAATGGGAAAGACTTTTAGCGGATATCATTGCAAATAAATTAGGAGATTTTAAGACTGATGAAATAGGCAATGACGAAATGAAAGAGAACGTTTCTGTATTGCTAAAAACCCTCATCGATGATTACGAGAAAACGGTTCAAAAGAAAAATTCTGAAGGTCTTTTTGCGTCCGTAAAAAAAACATTATACGCTTCTGCTTTTGACGGAATTAGGGAAGACATTCCAGCACTTACAGAAAAAGTAATGTCATTTTTAGATGTTAAAAATAATAAAGAAGGAATTAAAGAATACATTGTTGTACTCTTAAAAAAATACACCAAAAGTTCGTTTTCAAGAACAGACTATTCAAAAACGGATGCAATTGTTAAGAAACATGAAAGCGATACTAGTGAAAATGCAATAACAGTTTTACATGAAAAGATTGAAAAACAACAGGAAGAAAGTCAGATTTACAAAGTCTTGTTAGCCATTTCTTTTTTAGGATTTATCGTTGTTTTCTTTTTAATTAAAAAAATCTCTAAAATTGATTATTTAGCCGGAATACTATTTAGTTTTTTACTGTTATTTTTAGGTATTACTTTACCTATGATAGAAATTGATGCACGCATCTCTGAAATTAGTTTTTCCTTTTTAAATGAAACTATTAGCTTTAAAAACCAGGTGTTATTTTACAAAAGCAAAAGTATCTATGAAGTTGTAACCTTAATGATGGCGCAACGTAAATTCGATTTAATTGTAGTTGGAATTTTAATCTTTTTGTTTAGTGTTTTGTTTCCAATTACCAAATTAGTTTCATCAATCTTATATATAATAAACAATAAATTAAAGGGAAATAAAATCATACAGTTCTTTATATTTAAAACTGGTAAATGGTCTATGGCAGATGTTTTTGTAATTGCAATTATTATGGCTTTTATCGGTTTTCAAGGAATTATCAATGAACAACTTAGTCAGTTAAAATTAGTTTCAGAATCTGTCGATATCCTAACAACCAACAATTCTAGTGTCTTATTCGGTTTCTTTTCATTTACGGCCTTTGTTATTGTTAGCATTGCAATTTCACACAGAATGCACAAAGAAAGAAACCTTATTAAAAAAAGTAACTAAATCATTTCCCAATAAACTTTTACAAAAAATTTCACCTTTCTAGTTTCATAAAGATTGTGTATTTTTAGAAAAACTAATTTTCATTCTAAAACATACACTCATGAAAAAACTAACTAAAGAAGACATTTCTCCAGAAGTATTTGATTTATACGATGATTATGCCCATAATAAAATAGACAGAAGAGGTTTTGTTGAAAAACTAGGAATGTACGCAGTAGCAGGAGTTACTGTTCCGTCTTTACTAAGTTTTATGTCGCCGAATTATGTAGATACCATGACGGTAAAAAAAGAGGATGAACGCATTGATTCTGATTACATCAATTACAATTCTCCAAAAGGGGGCGGAACGATAAAAGGATTATTATCTACTCCAAAAAATGTTTCTAAGAAATTGCCCGGCATTGTGGTTGTTCATGAAAACCGTGGACTAAATCCATATATAGAAGATGTTGGGCGTAGAACAGCTGTGGATGGTTTTATTTCGTTGGCACCTGATGCTTTAAGTCCGCTTGGAGGATATCCAGGAAACGATGATGATGGAAGAACCATGCAACGAAAAAGAAATCAGAATGAAATGCTAGAAGATTTTATTGCTGCTTATGAATATTTAAAAAATCATAAAGATTGTAACGGTAAAATTGGTGTTGTTGGATTTTGTTTTGGGGGTTGGATTTCAAACATGATGGCAGTAAAAATCCCTGATTTAGCAGCTGCAGTTCCCTATTACGGAAGACAGCCAAATGATGAAGATGCTGCAAAAGTAAAAGCACCTTTATTGCTTCAGTATGCGGGATTAGACACAAGAGTAAATGCTGGTTGGGAAGCCTATGAAAAAATATTAAAAGCTAATAAGATTGAGCATCAAGCACATTTCTACCCAAATGTGAATCATGGGTTTCATAACAATACCACACCTCGTTTTGATAGACCAGCAGCTGAGTTGTCTTGGAAAAGAACGATTGATTTTTTCAAGGAAAAAATGAGTTAATCATGTATGAGTAGATTTCTTAAATTAGACGTTCTTTTTCTAGGTTTTCTATTGATTACAACCATTTTATTAATTTGTTCTTGGAGACAAACCGAAAATGTAGTTGATCTATTAATTGTTAGAGGAGTTATTTTTGTTGTGAGTTTAGGATTTATCTTTTTAAATTCTATTCTAAATTCTGCTGTATTTAATTTATTTAGAAATATCTACCCCATTTTATTAGCAGGTTATTTCTATACAGAAACCGTGCATTACAACAAACTTTTTTTCGATAATTTAGATCCACTTTTTATTCAATTTGATCAATGGTTATTTGGCTTTCAGCCAAGCCTAACGTTTTCGAAATATTTTTCTAGTGCTGGTTTTGCCGAGCTCATGTATTTTGGCTATTTCTCTTTCTATTGCATCATTCTTAGTTTTATTTTTATTACTTTTTTTAAAAGAAAATCATTTTTTTTAGAAAGCAATTTTATTGTAGCTTTTTCCCTCTTATTTTTCTATTTTATTTTTGCTTTATTCCCTTCAGCTGGACCACAGTTTTATTTTGATGTATCTGAAAGAGCTGTTCCAACAAACGGGTATCTTTTTCAAAAAATAATACATGCAATTCAACAAGGAGCAGAACAACCAACTGGTGCTTTTCCAAGTTCTCATGTTGGTGTAACCATTGTTGTATTAGCTCTTTCAAGGAAATCTTCTCCTCTTTTTTTTAAAATTTGTATCCCAATAACAATCATATTAATACTATCAACTGTGTATATTAAAGCGCATTATGCAGTTGATGCAATTTTTGGTTTTTTAATTGCACCATTCATCTTGTATTTAGCAGAATTTGTGTATCATTATCAACCCAAAAAGAAAATTCATATAAGCTAATTTATGATTCATCTTAGAGAAGTAAATACATACAAAGATTTACGGACTTTTATAAAACTACCTTATAAAATTCATAAAAACCATAAAGAATGGTTACCTCCTCTCATTTCTGATGAATTTAAAGTATTTGATAAAAGAAAAAATCATTCTTTTGAGCATTGCGATACCATTATGTATTTAGCAAGCAAAAATAGCGAAGTTGTTGGGCGAATAATGGGAATAATTAATCATGCATACAACAAAGGCAATAATGAAAAAAATGTTCGATTCTGTTATTTAGAATGTTATGATGATGCTAAAGTTTTTGACATATTGATTGAAGCCATTGAGGTTTGGGGTAAAGAAAAAAAAATGGTGAACATTGTTGGTCCTCTAGGATTTTCTGACAAGGATCCACAAGGTTTTTTATTAGAAGGATTTGATGATCCAATGACCGTGATGGTTACCAATTGTAGTTTTAAATACATGATTTCTCATACCCAAAGAAATGGCTATCAAAAGAAGATAGATTTATTTCAATATAGAGTTCAACTTGAAGAAAAAACACCAGAAATCTATCTAAAAATTGCTGAACGAGTTAAGTCTAGAGGCTTTAAAATTATTGAATTTACCAAATCAACAGAAATAAAACCTTATGTACAAACAGTCTTCGATTTAATCAACGAAACCTATACAGACATCTACGGATTTGCTCCTTTAGACGAAACAGAAGCCAAAGAGTTTTCAAGCAGATTTTTACCCTTGTTAAATCCGAATTACATCAAATTAGTAAAAGATCAAAATGATGTTGTTGTTGCATTTGTAGTAGCCATGCCAAACATTAGCAAAGGTTTTAAAAAAGCAAATGGAAGAATTTTACCTTTTGGTTTTTTTCATATCATTAGCGCTTTGAAAACAGCAAATCAATTAGACATGCTATTGGGGTGTGTAAAACAAAATATTCGAAATTTTGGGTTAGATGCGCTCATGGCAGTTGCATTATTTGATTCCGCTAGAAAAGGAGGATTAACCGTTATGGATAGTCATGTTACCATGGAAGGAAATACTCAAATGCGTGCTACTTATGAACGTATGAATCACGAAATTTACAAGAAATATCGAATTTTCGAAAAAGCTTTATGAATACAAAACCAACACTAGGATTAAAAGAAAATTGGGTTCAGTTTACAATCCTAGTCATTGTCAACGCTTTTGTTGGCGGAATGGTTGGATTAGAGCGCTCCATTTTTCCAAAATTTGCCGAACTTGAATTTGGCGTAGCGTCAAAAACTGCTATTTTATCTTTTATCATTGCATTCGGAATTACAAAAGCAATTACCAACTATTTTACGGGGAAATTGGCAAACAAATATGGACGAAAAAATCTATTGATTTTAGGTTGGCTTTTTGCAATTCCTATTCCTTTTATCTTGATGAATGCCTCGCATTGGAATTGGGTAATTTTTGCCAATGTTTTATTGGGAATTAATCAAGGACTAACATGGAGCAGTACGGTGGTAATGAAGATTGATTTAGTTGGAGAAAAAGATCGTGGTTTAGCGATGGGCATCAACGAATTTGCTGGTTATTTTGCTGTTGGAGTTGTTGCTTTTTTAACTGGAATTGTAGCTCAAAAGTATGGCATTACTCCGTATCCGTTTTATATCGGAATTGGAATTTCTGTAATTGGTTTATTGCTATCTATATTGTTTGTAAACGACACTCGAAAATTTGTCAATCAAGAACAAATAATAGCGACTTCTAAAAGTTTAGAAAATGTATTTATAGAAACTACTTTTAAAAACAAAAATCTAAGTTCTATTACACAAGCCGGCTTAGTTAACAATTTAAACGACGGAATGATTTGGGGTTTATTACCCATTTTGTTAGTGGGTTTACAATTTGACACAAGTAGTATCGGAATTATTGCTGCTGTGTATCCTTCTGTATGGGGAATTGGACAATTGTTTACTGGAAGAATGTCTGACATTTACTCTAAAAAGAAGATGTTGTTTTGGGGAATGTTATTACAAGGTATTGCAATTATTTCAATTTCCTATGTCTCTGATTTTTATGGTTTAATTTTTATTGCAATCATATTAGGTTTAGGAACTGCATTGGTGTATCCAACATTCTTATCTGCAATAGCAGCGACCACTACTCCAACTCAACGTGCAGAAAGTATTGGTGTATTTCGTTTATGGCGTGATTTAGGCTATGCCATTGGTGCTATTTTATCTGGAGTTATTGCAGATGTATGGGGAATAGAATATGCAATTATAACTATTGGTGTGATTACGATTGTATCATCTTTGGTTATTAAATTTAGAATGACGGAATAAAAAAACAGCCTTTCGGCTGTTTTTATTAATCTTTGTCTTCTAAAGTAAATATATTTTCTACCGATTCATTAAACAGTTTTGCAATTTTTAATGCTAGAACTGTTGAGGGCACATATTTTCCTTTTTCTATAGCATTTATAGATTGTCTAGTTACCCCTATTTTCTCTGCTAAATCAGCTTGCGTTAATTCGTGTATAGCTCTTTGTACTTTTAATCTATTCTTCATGACTCAAATATTTATATTTTAATACACTAAATCGTATCACAAAAAACACCAATGTAGTAAACATATTAAAAAACAAAATGTGTAAAAAAGTCATGTCATACACAAACAAAATAGCAACTAATAAAATGCTATAATTAACAATCAACGCCCAAACCAATGAGTCTTTTCTAAGTTTATAAATAAACTCATCTTCGATTTTCTCTTTGGTAAAACCAACTAAAAAACCTCCTACAATGATAAAAACTGAAACCAGTTCATCAAAAATTCCATTTTCAACAATTTTAAAAAAGGAGCTGTCCCCAAAAAGTTGATTGTCATAAACTGAAAGCACTTTTACTTTTAAAAACTCATCAGTTAAACCAATGGTAGCATAAATAAATATTCCACCAATTAAACCTAAACCAAACAATACCCAACCTAATTTTTTAAATTTGTTTGGCAATAAATAATTTGTTTCCATAATCTTATAATTTTAGTATTACAATGAAAATGTAATAAAAATTTTACATAAAGTATAGTTTTCTTTACTTTTTGTAAAAATAAAATTACTTTATGAGCAAAAATATAGGCAGTAACTAAGTTACTGCCTATATCTCTATGCTATAAAAAATGATTAATGAATCAATTCTACTTTTCTTTTCATCGTAGTTTGTAAAAGAATTGCAATCCCCATTACCAATACACATCCCAATAGATTCAGCCATAAATAAGGTAACCAATCTAAAAAGAATACACCGATAATTAGAATTTGAGTAATTAAAGCAGCAATAAATACGGCATTTCCTTTTACATATTTGATGAAAAATGCCAACAAGAAGATTCCTAGTACATTTCCGTAAAAAATGGAGCCAATAATATTGACTAGTTGAATTAAATTATCGAACAAATTGGCTACACATGCCACTAAAATGGCAAGAATTCCCCAACCTAACGTAAACCATTTAGACATTTTTACATAATGCTCTTCTGTTTTTTCTTCTTTTACATTTCTTTTATATAAATCTATGGCTGTAGTAGAAGCCAATGCATTTAATTCTGATGCTGTTGATGACATAGCTGCAGATAAAATTACCGCTAACAATAACCCAATTAAACCTCTTGGTAAATTATTTAGGATAAAGTGAATAAATACATAATCTTTATCATTTGTTTCAACAGAATCATCTGCTTTCGAAATTATAACTTTAGCTTGTTCTTTTAAAGCAACACTCTTAATCTCTAATTCTTTTATTCGGTTTTTATCTTCTAGTTGAACTCCATCTAAAACCAATGTTTTTTTATCATTTTCAATTTCTCGATGTTGATTTTCTAGCGCTTTATATTCTGAAGCGTATTTAGAATTGATTACAACTTCATTTGCTTTCGGGTTAAAGTTTAATGGCGCAGCATTGAACTGATAAAACACAAATACCATTACACCTACTAGTAGAATAAAAAATTGCATCGGCACTTTTAACAAGCCGTTAAACAACAAGCCTAACTGACTTTCTCTAATGGATTTTCCTGACAAATAACGTTGAACCTGACTTTGATCTGTTCCGAAATAAGACAACATTAAAAATGTCCCACCTAAAAAACCTGTCCAAACTGTATATCTATTTGATAAATCAAACGAAAAATCGAGGACTTGCATTTTTCCACTAGCACCTGCAATATCGAGTGCTTTAGAAAAGGAAATATCTTGTGGTAATTTGTCGATTATCATAAAAAAGGCAACAAACATACCAATAAAGATGATAAACATTTGCTGCTTCTGAGTCACATTTACTGCTTTTGTACCCCCAGAAACTGTATAAATAATTACCAATACTCCAATAATAATATTCAGCGAAACCAAATCCCAACCCAACACAGCAGATAAAATAATAGCTGGGGCAAAAATGGTAATTCCTGCTGCCAATCCGCGTTGTACTAAAAATAAAATGGCTGCCAAAGTCCTTGTTTTTAAATCAAACCGCCCTTCTAAATATTCGTAAGCTGTATAGACTTTTAATCGATGATAAATAGGGATAAAAACCAGACAAATAATTACCATTGCTATTGGTAATCCGAAGTAAAACTGCACAAAACCCATTCCGCTATGAAATGCTTGTCCCGGTGTAGATAAAAAGGTAATTGCAGAGGCTTGTGTTGCCATTACAGACAACCCAATAGTCCACCATTTTGTGTCGTTCCCTCCTTTGATATAATCTTGTACACTGGTATTTCTAGTTTTATAAGCACCATAAATAACAATGAATGATAAGGTAACAGAAAGTACAATCCAATCTAAGATTTCCATAATTTATAGGCTTAATTTGAAAAATAAGTTGTGATAAAATAAAACAAGATGATATATATAAAGTTAGCAATTAACACTAAACTGTAAATTTTTTTCCAAGGACGTTTTTCTATTTCCATAATTTTTATTCAATAATTTACATTAAAATTGTCATATCGAGTGAATTTGATGTCCGATAGGAAAATCAGTCGAACTAACATGCTAACTATTCTTTAATTTCAGTTTGCTTTTGAATATTTTCCTTTCCAATAGACAACATATTTGCAAAGAGTTTATAAGCTCCTGAAACCCCAGCTGGCAACTCTCTAAAGAAACTTAATCCTGTATAAATATAATGTCCTTTTCCGTGTTTTGCAACTAATAAACTTCCATTTCTAGCGGGCTCTCCTTTGTCATTCATCGATAAAATTGGTGTAAATTCTTTTCCCCAAGTGTTAGGAAAATACAATCCGCGTTCTTGTACCCAACCTTCAAAATCTGATGCTTCCATTTTATTTGGAAAATTCAACAAAGAATGGTCTTTGGCTAGCATTCTAACAGGTGCCGTTTCATCAGTCACACGATCTCTAGAAATGTTTAATTTGTAGGGAGCTCCAACATCTATCCCTCCTCTTCCACTGGTATTGTATTGTACAATCATATTTCCGCCTTTTTCAACATAATCTAACAAGAATTTTTGCTTGAATTTTAACGCATCCACTATATTATATGCTCTAACACCTAAAACAACCGCATCAAATTTATGCAAATTTTCTTCATTGATTTCATTTGGATCAATAGTAATTACATTGTACCCTATTTGGCGTAAACTTTCTGGAACTACATCTCCTGCTCCTGCAATATAACCGATAAAACTTCCATTTTTCTGAATGTTTAATCGAACAATTTTTGCTTCAGAATTTAACAACACAGATTGTTTCGGAATGTGACTGTAATTAATTTCCACCAATTCTTTTGAATACGTTTTTCCATCTACAGTAGCAACACTCGTTAAAAGTCCTTCAGATTGATTTGCAGGTGGTGTTACCATAAAATCTACCGTTAAATTATCTCCTTTTTGTGTGATTGAAAACGGAATCTGTTTTGGAGAAATTTCCCAATTATTTGGAACTTGTAAGCTAACAAAACCATTTACATTGTTTTTTCCTGCTCTAACTGAAACCTGCACTTTCTGCGGAGTGTCATCCGAAAAAAGAATCACTTTGTTATTTAGTTTTGTAGTTACTTCTGGCAATACCTCAAACGGTTCGTAAATCTCACCGATATCACTTTTAGAATATCGATACACCACATTTTTTGTAAAAGTAATATCGTGTTCCCAAATATTTAAATGAAATTCAATTTGCAAAGGTCTATCAGATTCTGGTTTTCCAATTTGCAATGGATCTTTTACAGCATACATTCCTAAGGTTCCTTTGTTTTGCAACCAATACGGATCTGAATATGCTTTATTTTTTAACTGAATTTTGTCAGTAAGATTAACACGAACATTGTTTTCTAACTGTTTTTCTGGAGTTTTTACCAAACGGATGCCATTACCAACAATGCTATATGAATCAAAAAATGTAGTGATATCACTTCTATTCAAAACCTCAATTTTTATATCTACATTTCCGTTTGGTGTTGTAGAAGCACTTGTTGCAGAAACTTCTAAATACAATCCTGCTGTCGCTTCAATTATTTCTTTGATTTGTTTAAGTTTTATTTCTCTCCAGTGATTATCATCTAATAATTGAATTTTATCATAGGCCTTTAACAATTCTGGTACATGTTTAGACGGATTTGCAAAATCAAAATTTTTCTCAACATCATATAAAATAGCCCCAATTTCTCCTCCGCCTTTTATACGATTCCACGTAGTGTTAATTCCAGAAAAAATATCGGATACATCTTTGGGTTTGTCTCCTTTTAAAAACTCAACATATTCAAGTTGTGCTCCTCTAGTAGTTAATCTACCAAAACCTTGACATAAATGTTGGCTACTTGCCAACGCTGCAACTTCGTTATTTGACAATCCTTTTAACGGATAATACACACCAACATCAAATCCGGTTAACTTCCCTTCAGTTGCTTTTTTAAATTCTGCTTCAGTATTATAGAAGAAACGACCTGTATTAAAAAACAAACGCTTAGGCTGCCAAGTTTCTGTATGCTTTAATTGACTCTTATATTTTGTTGCATCATTGGCTAAATCAAAAGCTTCTACACTTAATAATGCTGAAGTGGTATGATGACCATGAGTTGTTCCAGGAGTTCTATGATCAAACCTGTTGATAATTACATCAGGTTTAAACCTTCTAATTGCCCAAACCACATCGCTCAAAACTTTGTCTTTTTCCCAGAATTCTAAGGTTTCTTTTGGATGTTTTGAATAGCCAAAATCATTTGCTCTTGTAAAGAACTGTTCTCCTCCATCAATTTTTCTAGCAGCTAATAACTCTTGAGTTCTAATGAGCCCTAATAACTCTCTAATTTCTGGACCAATTAAGTTTTGACCGCCATCTCCTCTTGTTAAAGATAAATAGGCTGTTCTCGCTTTTTCATGATTTGATAAATATGAAATTAAGCGTGTGTTTTCATCATCTGGATGCGCAGCAATGTATAAGGCAGATCCTAAAAAATTTAATTTCTGTATTTTTTCGTAAATCTGATTCGAAGATAGTTTTTGAGGTTTTTGTGCAAGAATTAGCACCGAAAAAAGCAGTGCAGCAATTGTGAAATAGGTATACTTCTTCATTAAAAAGTCTTTAAAAAGTCAAAACAAATATAGTATTTATATACAACGGTCTGTGTTCTTCAAAAAGCATTAACATAATTATAACGTTTCTTTACATCATTAAAAACCCGTTAAAAACTGTTGATAAATATATTTTTAAAATCACTTATTTAGAATATATTTGTAGTTCATATCTTTTTTGAAAATCTAAATATGAAGTATTTGACTTTTTAGTCTTTACCTTAAAATAAAATCAATGAAATTTATAGTATCAAGTTCGCAATTATTAAAACAACTTCAAGTACTTGGAGGTGTAATTAACAGTAATAACACCTTACCTATTTTAGATAATTTCTTATTTGAATTATCAGAAAACGAATTAAAAGTTTCTGCATCAGATTTAGAAACAACCATGAGTGCTATTGTAGAAGTAGAATCTGACTCTAAAGGGTCTATTGCTGTTTCTGCTCGCTTATTATTGGATACTTTAAAAACATTTCCAGACCAACCTTTAACATTTAAAACTGAAGGTGAAAGCACTATTGAAATTAGTTCGGATCAAGGAAAATACGACATGGCATTTTTTGGTGGCGAAGAGTTTCCAAAGGCAGTTTCTTTAGCTGCTCCAAGCACCACTGTTATTCCGTCTGATATATTAGCAAACGCCATTTCTAAAACCATTTTTGCTGCTGGTAACGATGATTTACGTCCGGTAATGAGTGGTGTATTTTTTCAATTTAGTCCAGAGAGTTTAACCTTTGTGGCTACTGATGCACACAAATTGGTAAAATATACACGTACGGATGTTACTGCTAATGAAAGTGCAGAGTTTATCATGCCAAAAAAACCATTGAACCTATTAAAAGGAATTTTAAATGGTTCGGATAGCGATGTTGCTATTGAATACAATAACTCAAACGCAAAATTTACATTTGACAACTTTGTATTGGTTTGTAGATTGATTGACGGAAAATATCCAAATTACGAAGCGGTTATCCCGAAAGAAAATCCAAATAAATTAACGGTTGATAGAGCTTCCTTTTTAAACTCTGTAAAACGTGTGTCTATTTTCTCTAGTAAAACAACACACCAAATTAGATTAAAAATGGCAGGAACAGAATTGAATATTTCTGCTGAAGATTTAGATTACGCAAATAAAGCTGACGAACGTTTGAGCTGTGATTATCATGGAGACGATATGCAAATTGGGTTTAACTCACGCTTTTTAAGCGAGATGTTAAACAACTTAAACTCTAACGATGTGTTGATTGAAATGTCTCTACCAAACAGAGCCGGAATCTTAACACCTATTGACGGAACAGACGAAGGAGAACAAGTTACCATGTTGGTGATGCCAGTGATGTTGAATTCATAAGAACTTGTCATATCGAGCGGAGTCGAGATATCTCACTTATACTATTTAAAAGCATCGTTTAATTACGATGCTTTTTTTTGTACTTTTAGGTTATCAATAAGTAATATTCAAAAAAAACAGGTACTATAATCTCTGAATAAAAAGCCTACACTGAAATGATAACTCTTTTTTCTCAAGCAGCATTAATCATTTTATCTCTTGTAACTATATTATGGATATGGAGTGTTCTTATAAAGAATGTAAGCATTGTCGACATTTTCTGGGGAGTTGGATTTGTGATTGTTAATGCCTTTTACGGTTTTATGTCGGGAGAATTAGATGCTAGAAAAATATTAATTTTAATATTGGTTAGTCTTTGGGGGCTTAGGCTTGCAATATATCTAGCTTTTAGAAATATTGGAAAAGGAGAGGATTTTAGATATCAAGAGTTTCGAAGAAACTATGGACCTAAAAGATATTGGTGGCTTAGTTTTTTCCAAGCTTTCTTATTACAAGGAGTTTTGATTCTGATTGTTTCTTTACCATTTTTAGGAGTTCACTCCAGCAGCAATACAGGAGAACTTAAGTTGTTAGATTACATCGGTATTGGAGTCTGGCTTATTGGATTTACCTTTGAAGCTGGGGGTGATTATCAGTTAGCTCGATTTAAAAGAGACGTTAAAAATAAAGGAAAGGTGTTAAATACGGGGTTTTGGAAATATACCAGACATCCGAATTATTTTGGCGACTCAGCAGTTTGGTGGTCATATGCCATTTTTAGCATTGCTGCCGGAAATTACTGGCAAATAGTAGGCTCTATAATAATGACTTTATTGATTCTCAAAATATCAGGTGTAAGTTTGCTTGAAAAAACGTTAAAAGAAACAAAACCACAATACAGACATTACATTAAAAAAACGAATTCTTTTTTGCCCTGGTTTCCTAAAAAATAACTGACAATGGATTTTATCACTAAAAATATTTGGTTTATACTTTTTATAATTTGGGGGATGCCTTTAAGCTATTATAGAAGTAAATTTAGGAAAATCATCTATCAAACTGATAGTTGGTTCATAAATATTAACCCAGTTTTTTGGAAAGAAATTAAAGGGCTTTTTGGAAATATCTATCCTGAAAATGTCAAATATAAAAAGTTTAGAAACTTTTACCTATTCTATCTTACAATCTATTTCTTGATATTTATTGCCTATCTGATTTTTGATGTAAATAGGCTTTAACTTCCTTTTTTTAAGCGAAATGTATTTGCCAAATAGCCCCGGAATCTTAACACCTATTCAAGGAACAGACGAAGGAGAACAAGTTACCATGTTGGTGATGCCAGTGATGTTGAATTCATAAGAATAAAGACTGTCATTGCGATCCCGATTTCTCGGGAGTGGCAATCTCACTAATACTATTTAAAAGCATCGTTTAATTACGATGCTTTTTTTGTACTCATAATTCGTAAGAAAAGGAATTACTATTATTGAGTAAATTAAAGAGCAAATCTTATATAATAGCAAACCACAGCTTTTTAATTGTCGTTTTTTGATTACTTTTAACTTCCAAAACAAAACCTTCTTGAATTTCCTAGCGCACCTATACCTATCTGAAAACAACACCCATATTTTATTGGGTAATTTTATTGCAGATCATATTACTGGAAATAACTTTACACATTTTCATCCAGAGATTCAAAAAGGAATATTGTTGCATAGAGAAATAGATACCTTTACAGATGCTCATAAAATTGTACGTAAAAGTAAACGACGATTGCACCCAAGATACAGGCATTACAAAGGTGTGATTATTGATATATTTTATGATCATTATTTAGCTAAAAACTGGATAAGTTATTCTGATGTACCCTTAGAAACATTTGTACAATCAGTTTATGATCTATTACAAAACAATTTTGATATTCTTCCCAAGAAAACACAACATTTATTGCCTTTTATGATAGAACACAATTGGCTATACAATTATCAATACATTGCAGGAATAGAAAAAGTGTTAAACGGAATGAACAATAGAACCCAACAAAAATCTCAAATGCATTTGGCTGTAGAAGACTTGCAAAACTTACACAAAGAATTTGAGGAAGATTTCACATTTTTCTTTGAAGATTTAAGATTATTTTCTAAACAAAAATTAAAAGAGTTGTCTTCAAACTTGTAATCTTAGTAATATGGATATTCAGATTGAAAATGAATAAACTTCCATTTTTAAAATTCGTAATTCATAATTCGTCATTATTTAAAGATTTACGTATCTTTTCCAACCTAAAACTAAAAGAACTCAAACAATTATAACCAAACATCATGAAAAAATTTTTTTCAATACTATTTATTGCAATACTACTTGCAAATTGTACAACAACTAAAGAAGATAAAGTAACCGGATTAATTGCCGAAAAAGCTATGGTTGTTTCTGCTCGTGTTGAGGCTTCACAAGTTGGATCTGACATCTTAAAGAAAGGCGGAAATGCTTATGACGCTATGATTGCAACACAATTGGCATTAGCTGTTGTATACCCTCAAGCTGGAAATATTGGCGGTGGTGGATTTATGGTTTTTCGTCATAGCGATGGAAAAACAGGAGCTTTAGATTTTAGAGAAAAGGCCCCTTTATCATCAGACAAAGACATGTATTTAGATGAAAAAGGGAATGTCATTCCGGGTATGAGTGATTTTGGAGTACATTCTTCAGGTGTTCCTGGTTCTGTAGCAGGAATCGTAGAAGTATATGAAAAATACGGAAGCTTGCCTTTTAAAGAGTTGGTTCAGCCTGCTATTGATTTGGCGCGAAATGGTTTTAAAGTCACTAAAAATCAAGCGAGATCTTTTAATGGTACAAGAGAACGGTTTGCAAAAGCCAATAATTATAAAATTCTTTTTGATGCTGAGTGGAAGGAAGGCGATGTTGTAAAATTAGAAGAATTGGCTCAAACATTAGAGCGTATTAGAGACAATGGTAGAGACGGTTTTTACAAAGGAAAAACAGCAGACCTTATTGTAAATTATGTAAAAGAATTAGGCGGAATTATCACTCACGAAGATTTGGTAAAATACAAAGCTGTTTGGCGTAAACCAATAGAATTTGATTACAAAGGCTATAAAATAACTTCTATGACATTGCCTGCTAGTGGCGGTGTTTGTTTAGCACAAATCTTAAAATCAGTAGAGCCGTATGATTTCTCTAAAATAGAACACAACTCAACAAAATATTTACAGTTACTTACAGAAGCAGAACGCAGATCGTATGCAGACAGAGCGCATTATTTAGGTGATATCGATTTTGTCAATGTTCCTATTGATAGTTTAACTTCTCCAGAATACATCAAAAAAAGAATGAGCACATTTTCTTGGGATAAAGCAACAAAATCTTCAGATGTTTCTCACGGTGAAGTGTTAGGGTATGAAAGTAATGAAACTACCCACTACTCTATTATAGATCAATTTGGTAATGCGGTTGCTGTAACTACAACTTTAAATACAGGATATGGTTCTAAAGTATATGTGAAAGGTGCTGGATTTTTCTTAAACAATGAAATGGATGATTTTAGCGCAAAACCTGGTGTACCAAACGTTTACGGGTTGTTAGGATCTGCTGCAAATGCAATTGCTCCAGAAAAAAGAATGTTAAGTTCTATGACTCCGACGATCGTTGAAAAAGATGGAAAATTAAAAATGGTTGTTGGAACTCCTGGTGGTTCAACCATTATTACTTCTGTTGCTCAAAATATTTTGAATGTAGTAGAATATGATATGGGAATGCAAGAATCTGTAAACAAAGCTCGTTTTCATCATCAATGGTTGCCAGATTATATCAGAATGGAACCAAGAGGTTTTGATAGCATTACCAAGGTGAATTTAAAAGCGTTAGGATACGAACTGTTAGAACGTAACTCATTAATCATTGGTCGTGTAGATGCCATTTTAGTATTGCCAAACGGAAAATTAGAAGGTGGTGCTGATCCTCGTGGAGATGATGCTGCTGTGGGGTTTTAGAAAATTTGTCAATTCGAGTAAATTTCAGAAATGAAATGAATGAAATTTGTATCGAGAATAAAATTTTTTAACATGAAAAGTTTTCGATACATCAAGCTTGGGCGTGACAATCGAACTGACAAGTAAAAAAAACATAAACCTATTTATCTTTCACTTATTAAATTTTAAACACAAAAGAATGATACAACCTTTTCACTTAGCAATTCCTGTTACAAATTTAGAATTGTGCAGAACTTTTTACAGAGATGTTTTACAATGTAAAGAAGGTAGAAGTTCTGAATCTTGGGTAGATTTTAATTTCTTTGGACATCAATTGGTCATTCATCAAAAGGATGGATATTTTAATGAAGCAGCTGTTACAAATCCAGTAGATGGACACGATGTTCCTGTTCCTCATTTTGGGGTGGTGTTAACTTGGGAAGATTGGCAAAACTTATCTACACGTTTACAAGCAGAAAACACACAGTTTGTGATTGAACCTACCATCCGGTTTAAAGGAAAAGTAGGCGAACAAGCAACTATGTTTTTTACAGATCCAGAAAATAATGCACTAGAATTTAAAGCCTTTAAAGATATAAGCCAACTGTTTGCAAAATAGGCAATGTTAAAATAGCTTTTGAGTCTTCGTTTTGAATTCTTTATCTTTAAGCTTTATACATTCAACTAAACAACTTACGATGAAAAATTTTCTTCCTTTTATTACCTTGTTGATTACCTATGTAGGTTTTTCACAAGGAACACGTTTATTAAGACAACCTACACTTTCTCAAACAGATGTTGTATTTGTTTACGCCAACGACCTATGGAAAGCTTCTCTTAGTGGCGGTGACGCTATAAGATTGACCAGTGATGATGGATACGAATCCGAACCTCATTTTTCCAAAGACGGAAAAATGATTGCTTTTACAGCTCAGTACGATGGAAACACAGATGTTTTTGTTGTTCCTGCTGATGGTGGAGAACCAAAACGATTGACCTATCACCCAACCGGTGATTTTGTGCAAGGATGGACTCCAGACGGAAAAATTTTATTTCGTTCTGGAAGAGAATCTAAACCAACACAAACTAGTAAATTTTACACCATTTCTACGGAAGGTGGAATGCCAGAAAAATTCGATATTCCAAGAGCAGCTTATGGAGAAATTTCTGAAAATGGAAAATATGTAGCCTATACTCCTATTACTAGTTGGGATGCAGAATGGAGAAATTATCGCGGTGGACAAGCAATGCCAATTTGGATAGTAGATCTACAAACGAAAAAATTAATAAGAACTCCACAAAAAGATGGTGAAAGACATGTTAATCCTGTTTGGCACAATGGAATAGTTTACTATATTTCTGAAAGAGATTACACCAGTAATATTTGGTCTTACGACATTAAAACTAGTCAAGAAAAACAAATTACATTTCATAAAAAGTTTGACGTAAAGAACTTGGATGCAAATTCAAACGGAATCGTATACGAACAAGCTGGATATCTTCATCTATTAAATCCAGTAACAGGAAAATCAACTCAACTTAACATTAGTGTAAAAGGTGATTTAAATTATGCGCGTCCACGTTGGGTGAATGCCACAGGAAGGGACCTTACAAATGCAAATGTTTCTCCAAATGGAAAGAGAGCCATTTTTGAACTCAGAGGTGAAATATTTACGGTTCCAAAAGAAAACGGAACATGGAGAAACATCTCCAATTCTTCAGGAGTTGCGGATCGTTCACCAATTTGGTCGCCAAAAGGAGATCAAGTAGCCTGGTTTTCTGATAAAAGTGGAGAATATCAATTGGTGATAGCTGATCAAAACGGAGGAAATCAAACATCTATTAAGATTCCAAACCCTACGTTTTATTTCAGACCAGATTGGTCACCAGATGGAAAACACATAGCATACACAGATACAGATTTTAATATTTGGGTATTAAATTTAGAAACAAAAAAAACGATTAAGGCTGCAACAGATAGATATGCTCACCCTAACAGATCCATGAATCCACAATGGTCACCAGATAGCGATTGGATTGCTTATGCAAAGCAAAACGACAGTCATTTTAAGTCTATTTATGCGTATCAAATAAGCACTAAAAAAACAATTCAAATTACAGATCCAATTGCAGATGCCATTAGTCCAGTTTGGGACGCATCGGGTAAATATATTTACACTTTAGCAAGTACAGATTACGGATTACAATCTGGTTGGTTAGATATGAGTTCTTTTGACTCGAGTGTCACTAGAAGTTTATATGCCGTCGTATTAAATTCTGTAGACAAATCGCCTAACTTGCCACAAACCGATGAAGAAGAAAAGAAAAAGAAAGAAGCTTCAAAAGACAAAAAAGATATTGTAGTTACAATAGATGAGAATGGATTGTTTGAGAGAGCTGTAGTTTTAAAATTACCTGCTAGGGATTATACCGCATTAATGAAGGGACCTAAGAATACAGTTTTTGTGGCTGAAAATGTTCCAAATACTCCTGGGTTAACTGTCCATAGTTATGATGTTGCTAAAGAAAAAGCAACAGAATTTGCTAAAGGGGTTTCGTCAATGGTGGCTTCCGAAGATAGAAACTCAATCTTACTTTCTAAAAGTGGAAGTTGGAGTTTGGTGAGTAGTAAATCACCCACGAAACCAGGTAAAGGCGGATTGAAAACTAATATAAAAATAAAAGTAGATCCAAAAGCTGAGGCTCATCAAATCTTTAAAGAAGGGTGGAGATATATGCGTGATTTCTTATATGTAGACAATACTCATGGTGCACCTTGGGATGATGTTTACAAATGGTATTCACCTTGGATAGATCATGTAAGACACAGAACCGATTTGAACTATGTCGTAGATATTATGAGTGGTGAAATTGCCATCGGACATTCGTATGTTTCCGGAGGAGATTTGCCAAATGTAAAAAGAGTTCCTGTTGGACTTTTGGGTGCAGATTTTGAAAAGAGTAAAGGAAAATATCGTTTTGCAAAAATTTATAAAGGAGAACGCTGGAATCCAAATATTGATAGCCCTTTAGGCTTACCAGGAACGAATGTAAATGTTGGAGATTATTTATTAGAAATCAATGGAATTACATTAACATCTGATATGAATCCTTATCAATTGTTAGAACAAACTGCAGGAAGAGAAATTTATATTAAAGTGAACTCGAAACCATCATCTGATGGAGCAAAAACTGTTTTAATAAAACCGGTTTCCAGTGAAAGAGGCTTAAGAACTATAGATTGGATAGAAGGAAATAGAAGAAAAGTTAACCAACTTTCTAAGGGTAAACTAGCTTATGTTTATGTTCCAAATACTGGTGGTGGTGGATTTACATCGTTTAATCGTTATTACTTTTCTCAACAGGATAAAAAAGGGGTTATAATTGACGAACGTAATAATGGTGGTGGATCTGCTGCTGATTATATGATCGATATCATATCTAGAGAAGTTGTTGGATATTTCAATAGTAAAGCAAATGACCGTAGACCATGGACTACTCCAATGGCAGGTATTTGGGGACCAAAAGTGATGATCATTAACGAACGTGCAGGTTCTGGAGGAGATTTACTACCATACATGTTTAAAGTGAAAAAATTAGGCCCTATAGTTGGTACAAGAACTTGGGGTGGATTAGTTGGAACTTGGGATACACCTAGTTTTATAGATGGAGGAAGAATGGTTGCTCCGCGTGGTGGATTCTTTGATGTTGATGGAAAATGGGCTGTTGAAGGTGATGGAGTTGCTCCAGATATTGAAGTAATTCAAGATCCCAAAAGCGTTTTACAAGGAAATGACCCTCAATTACAAGCCGCTGTAAAAGAAGCATTGCGTTTGTTAAAAGAAAACGAATTTCAATTGAAACCTGAGCCTAAAGCTCCTATTCGATCTAAAAGACCAAAAGGATATAAAAAAGATAATTAAACAATAAATACTATTCCCGCGAAAGCGAGAATACATTTTTTAATCTTGAAAATCATAGAAACTCACACTGCAATTCAAGTAGAACAACCCGTTCGTTTTCAAGAATATGCAGTTGGGATTTTCAACACCATACCAACAAAATCAGGAATTAAAAAAGCCATCAAAAAAAGCTTAGTCTTTGTTGACGGAGCTATTGCTACAACAGGGATGTACATAAAAGGTGGTGAAAAAATTGAATTGCATCAATTAGATGCTGAATCCAATTTTAAGCGATTAGATTTTCATTTAGATGTGTTATTTGAAGATGATTATTTGGCTGTCATTTACAAACCAGCTGGAATTTTAGTAAGCGGAAATAAATTTGTGACCATTGCAAATGCGTTGACACAAAACTTGCAAAAAAGCAGTCAAATAGATGCTGTAAAACCTCAACCCATTCATAGATTGGATTATGCTACCAGTGGCCTTTTATTAATAGGAAAAACAAGTGCATCCATTATAATGTTGAGTCAATTATTTGAAACCAAAAAGATTCAGAAAACATATCATGCCATTTGTATTGGTGAAATGAAGCCAATGGGAAAAATTAATAACCCAATTGACAACAAAGAATCAGAAACTGTTTTTGAAGTTGTAGAAACCGTCCCTTCAAAACGATTTGGTTTCTTAAACTTGGTGAAATTAGCACCAAAAACAGGTAGAAAACACCAACTACGAATTCATGTATCAGAAATAGGAAATCAAATTTTAGGAGATAAAGAATATGGCAATAAAGAATTGATTTTAAAAGGAAACGGCTTGTATTTAAACGCTTCTCGTTTAGAATTTATACATCCATTTACCAAAGAAAACATCTACATCACAAAGGAAATCCCTAAAAAGTTTAGAAAGATTTTTCCAAATCAATAGTAATAATCAAAGAATCCTTTTGATATGTCTTTCTAAATCTGCAATTTTGAGACTATAAAAAAACAACCATGACAAAATCTGAAATACAACAAAAAGAATACAACGAATATTATACAGGATACGTCAACTTAATTGATGATAACACAGAATTAATTGATGGATATTATCAAGATAAAAAAATGATGGAAGATTTAATTAAATCGATTCCAGATGAAAAATTAATCCATCGCTATCAACCTGAAAAATGGAGTATTATTGAAGTCATTCAGCATTTAATAGACACAGAACGTATTTTTATGTATCGTTGTTTTAGAATTGCAAGAAATGACAAAACCGAATTAGCTGGATTTGACCAAGATGATTATATATTTCCCTCAGAAGCAAACTCAAAAACAAAAGAACAACTTTTGGAAGAATTTACTGCTAACAGAAATTATTCTATTTCATTATTAAAAAGTTTATCAGAAAAAAACTTAGGTTTTGTTGGAAATGCAAATGGAGGAGTTGTTTCTGCAAGAGCTGCAGCATTTATAGTACTAGGGCATGATATGCATCATACAAACATCATTAAAGAACGTTATTTATAAAGATGAAAGAATATTCTAAATCTAAATTAAATAGAGTAAAAAGGGGGTCATATAAGGGCTTCTTATGATGTAGAAAAAATCAATTCGATCTTAGACGCAGGTTTTATTGGTTTTGTAAGTTGTATTTTTTAAGATAAAGCGATTTCAATTCCAATGGCTTATGGTCGGATGGATAATAAAATATATCTACACGGGTCTCAAGCAAACAGAAATAGCAACTTATCCAATTCCGGATAAAGATTTACCCATTGACATGGAAATACCAAAACACATCCTAGATTATTAAAATGCAAATAAATAATAGTAAATTAGCTTTCTAAGAAAAAGCGATTATTAGATGAGAAAAATTTTAAAAGGATTAGGAATAATAGTAGCATTGTTAATAATTGTTGGTGCTATTTTTTATGTAGTGAATGATGAACCTTTACCTACAGGAATGAAAGGTGAAAAAGCAGAAGCTTTAGCGACTAAAATGATGCATGCTTTAAACTATGAAGCATATAATAACACAGAAGTGTTAGAATGGAGTTTTAGAGGAAACCATTTTTATAAATGGAATAAAACAGAAAATATAGTTGAAGTTTCTTGGGATAAAAATAAAGTATTGCTAAACACTAATGAACCAGAAAAATCTGTTGCATATGTTTCAAATACAAAAACAGAGAATCAACAATTAATTCAAAAAGCTACAGAATACTTTAATAATGATAGCTTTTGGTTGACAGCTCCATTTAAAATTTTTGATGCTGGTGTAGAAAGAAGAATTGTAAAGCACAATAATAAAAACGCGCTTCTAATCACCTATACAACTGGGGGTAGTACTCCAGGAGATTCGTATTTATGGATTTTAAATGATGATGGATTTCCAACGAGTTTTAAAATGTGGACAGATCTTATTCCGATAGGCGGTGTTGAAGCTTCTTGGAGTGACTGGAAAAAAACGGAAGCAGGCTTTCAATTACCTACAAAACATTCTATTGGTTTATTTGGAATGGAATTAAACATGGGAGATGTTAAAGCTTCTAGTCCAAAAGCAGATATGTTGGCAAACAAAATCTTAAAAAAACTAAAGCATGAAGCCTACAAAAACACCCGTTACATAGAATGGAGTTTTAGAGGAAAACGTTTTTTTAAATGGGATAAACAAAAACACATTATTGAGGTTAAATGGGATAATAACACTGTAATCTTACATCCAAATGATTTAGAAAAAAGTAACTTATTTATAGATGGAAAGGAAAGTACAGAAGATAAGGAAAAATTGGTTAAAAGAGCCGAAGCAATCTTTAATAATGATAGTTTCTGGTTGGTTGGACCACATAAACTTTTTGAGCCTGGAATACTCAGAACCTTAGTTCAAATTGAAGGTAAAGATGCTTTAAAAGTAAAATACACAACTGGGGGTTCGACTCCTAGTGATTCTTATATTTGGGTTTTAAATGATGACTTTCTACCTGTAAAATTCTTAATGACAGTTCCAAGTATGAAAATGGATCAAGTTCCTGCTACTTGGGAGGATTGGATTGAAACGGAGTCTGGAACATTATTACCAAAGAATCATACATTTTCTAGTGGAAGTAAATTGAGTATGGGAGATGTAAAAGCATATAATTAAAAGCTATCTTTACAGTATGAATTCGAAAAACATTTCTAACGGAATTTTAAGAGCATTAGCAATTGTTTTAGGAATTGCCCTACTACTCTATTTCTTTTACCTCATACAATCTGTAATTGTTTATATCATTATTGCTGCAGTGATATCATTAATTGCTAGACCTATAATTCGTTTTTTAAAAAGAAGATTGAAGTTTCCAAACACAATCGCTGTAATTACCACAATGATTGTTCTTGTAGGTTTACTTGTAGGAATTATCAGAATGTTTATTCCGTTGGTGATAGAGCAAGGAGAAAGTTTATCCTTATTACAGACAGATAAGTTTCAGCAAAACTTGCAAAATGTAATTAATCAAGTAAACAATTACTTCGCAACAAAAAACATCAATTTATTGTCAGAATTAAAAAATGTTGATTTTTTATCAAGTTTTAAAGCTATTCCTAATTTATTGAATTCAGTTGTCAGTGCATTAGGGACATTAAGTGTTGGCTTATTTTCTGTCTTGTTTATTTCATTTTTCTTTATGAAAGACAGTAAGTTATTAATGAATGCTATCCTTACCGTTTTACCTAAAAAAAGTGAAAAAAGGTTTTCAAATTCAACCGAAATCATCAACAACTTACTTTCTAGATATTTTATTGGATTGGTTTTACAAATAAGTATTTTGTTTGTACTGTATACAATTACCTTGTTGATTTTCGGAATTAAGAATGCCGTTGTAATTGCCTTTTTATGTGCATTGTTAAATTTAATTCCATATATCGGACCAATGATAGGTGCAGTCATTATGTTTTTGTTATCGATGTCTAGTAATTTAGGACAAGATTTCCAAACAGAAATATTACCAACTACACTGTATGTTATGATTGGTTATTTCATTGCACAAATAGTAGACAACTTTGGAAGTCAACCACTTATATTTTCTAAAACTACCAAGTCACATCCTTTAGAAATTTTCTTAATTATCATTATAGGCGGACTCTTATTTGGTGTTATAGGAATGATCATCGCTGTACCTTTATACACAGCTTTAAAAGTGATTTTAAAAGAGTTTTTGGCTGATAATAAAATTGTCAAGTCATTGACCAAAGACATCTAAACCTTATTTTTTGAATCCTGCTATATTACATCCTAACGTTCAGCAATATATCACTGAACATTTACATACAGATGTTTCTAAACTATTATTTAAAGGGAGTCCTTTTGATGACGCTTCTGTACAAGAATTAGCCACTCAAATCGTATCTAAGAAGAAAAGTGAGAAAAAGTTACCTACTTGGTTTCAAACAGAAAATATTTATTATCCTGCAAAAGTTCATATAGAACAAACCTCTTCAGAAATTACAGCAAACTATAAATCATCAATAATAACAGGAGATTCTGTTATAGATATAACGGGTGGTTTTGGTGTGGATGCTTTGTATTTCTCTAAAAAAGTAACTAAAGTAACTCATTGTGAGGTTAATACTAACTTATCAACAATTGTTAAGAATAATTATCAACAATTAAAAATTGAGAATATTCACCTAATTTCTGGAGACGGAATTGAATTTTTAAAAACCACTTCTAAAAAATACGATTGGATTTACATAGATCCTTCAAGAAGAGATTTTAGCAATAATAAAGTATTTTTATTAAAAGATTGCACACCTAATATTCCAGAAAATTTAGAGCTATTATTTTCTAAATCAAAAAATATTCTCATTAAAAACTCACCCATTCTAGATCTTTCACAAACAATTGAAGAATTAAATTTTGTAAAAGAAATTCATGTTGTGGCAGTAGCCAATGAAGTAAAAGAATTGCTATTTGTTTTAGAGAAAAACTTTAAAGGAAGCATACAAATCAAAACAATAAACTATACAAAAAAAAATACACAATTATTTGATTTTCAATACAATAAAATAAATTCATCCAATTATAGTGAACCTAAAAAATATATCTACGAGCCCAATTCAGCCATTTTGAAATCTGGTGGATTTCACGAAATCAGCAATCAATTGAATGTAGAAAAATTACATCCACACTCCCATTTATATACTTCAAATACACTCATTGAATTTCCAGGAAGAACTTTCTTAATTGAAAATAGTTGTCAATACAATAAAAAAGAAATTAAAAAATATTTAAAAGAAAATAAGGCAAATATAACGACTAGAAATTTTCCAGAAACTGTCTCTCAAATTAGGAAAAAAACAAAAATAAAAGATGGTGGTTCTCAATATTTATTTTTTACAACTTTAAAAAACGAAAACTTAAAAGTGCTTATTTGTTCACAGGTTTTTTAACAATTTAATATACAATTATGACCTATTTATCACCAAAATAGATTCGATATACTTATTCATTTGCATTATTCATTATATTTGTGGTAGTTACATTATGTTTAACATAATCAAACAACAAATTGTATGTTTTATTTTTAGGGGTATAAAACATGCCAAAAGCCTTGATTTTTTCAAGGCTTTTTTTATTTCTAAAAATCCTACACAAAAACTATCCATAAAAGTAGTCTAGTTGTATTATTAGTTGTAATATTTTATTAAATTTAGACTTTTATAAAACAAAGCATGGCAAATAAAAATATTAGAACATTATCATCTAGAAAAGAATTAGAAAAAAATCTATTTGAAAATATAGCAATAGCATCTCAAAAAGAAAACTCTAAAGAAGAGCTTCAAGAGCTTGCAAAAGAATTTATGGTTGATGATTCCGTTGTTTTAGGAACCAGTACTTTTTATGATTTTACAAGAGAGACTAATAAAAATAAAAAAGTACATGTTTGTTCTGGGACAGCTTGTATGGTTGCTCGTTCTCAAAACAACTTAAATAAAAATTTAGAATCACATTTTAATGCCGATGAAATTGGGCATGCTGCTTGCGTTGGACGCTGTCATACTAACAATGCGTTTATGTATGATGATAAAACCTACAATGCTTCAACAGCAGCAGAAGTTGATACTATTATTACACAGAAAACATATCAAGAAAATAGGTATAATGTAGCTACCAACACCAGTCCTATTTTAACTTCTACAATAGATGATGTAGCAGCTTTTTATCAATTAGCAGAAAAACATAAAGAGAATCCTCAACATACTATTCAGCAATTAAAAACATCAAATTTAAGAGGTCGTGGTGGAGCTGGTTTTCCGTTTTGGTTTAAACTAGATGCGGTTATCAAAGAAGAAAACAAACAAAAATACATTGTTTGTAATGCCGATGAAGGTGATCCTGGTGCATATTCAGACATGTATTTAATGGAGCATCAACCACATAAAGTATTGTTTGGTATGTATATGGCTGGTTTAACTGTGGGAGCTAATACCGGTGTTTTATATATCCGTGGTGAATATCCAGACTCAATTAGAATTGTTGATGATGCCATTCAAGAAATAAAAGATAAAAATTTAATTGGTGACTTTAGATTTAAAATTATTCGTGGACAAGGATCTTATGTTTGTGGAGAAGAAACTGCTTTACTAAGTTCTATTGAAGGATTACGTCCAGAAGTACGCGTTCGACCACCTTATCCAGCTCAATACGGATTGTATGGGAAACCAACAGTGTTAAGCAATGTAGAAACGTTTGCAAATATTCATTGGATTCTAGAAAATGGCGGTGATGCTTATGCTGCTTTAGGAAAAGGACCATCAACTGGAACAAAATTAGTGTCACTAGATAGTTTTTTCAATACCCCGGGGATGTATGAAATAGAAATGGGAACTCCTTTACAAACTATTTTTGATGATTTTGGTGGCGGATTTAAATCTGAAATAAAAGGTTTGCAAATTGGTGGACCTCTAGGGGGAATTGTACCTATGCATAAAATCAAAGAGTTGACCTTAGATTTTGAATCGTTAAATACAAATGGTTTTTTATTAGGGCATGCCAGTTTTGTTTCTATTCCGGTTGATTTTCCAATGATAAAATTCTTGGAACACTTAATGGAATTTACTGCAGATGAATCTTGCGGAAAATGTTATCCGTGTAGAATTGGTTCTCACAGAGGAATGGAAATGTTGCAAAAAGCACAAAATTCTGATTACAAAATAGACAAAGTATTATTTGATGATTTATTAGAAACCTTAGAAATTGGTTCGTTATGTGCATTAGGTGGTGGTATTCCATTACCCGTTAAAAACGCATTACAGTATTTTCAAGATGAATTAAAAGGATATTTTACAAACAACTAGAAACATGAAAGCATTTATAAATAATATTGGTTACGAATTTAATTCTGGAGAAACCATTCTAGAATTTGTAAGAAGAATTGAAAGCAATAAAGATGTAATTCCGACTATGTGTCAAGACGATCGTCTAGAGAATTTTGGCTCATGTAGAGTATGTTCTGTAGAAGTTGCACGTGAAAAGGATGGTCCTACAAGAACCATGGCTTCATGTCATACCCCTGTTGGTGAAGGTTTATACATTTATCACAATACCGATAAAATGAAACGTCTTCGTAAAAATATTGTGGAATTAGTATTGACAGATTATCCTTCAGATAAAGTGTTTCCGCCAGAAAACAAAAAAGCAACCCCTTTTCAAGAAACCATTGCTCAAATCGGAATTCCGAATGTGCGTTATCCAGAAGGAAAAACACATTTAGATATTGAAGAAGACAGAGCACATCCTTATATAAAATCAGACTTATCACAATGTATCAATTGTTTTCGCTGTGTAAGAGCTTGTGAAGAAATTCAAGGTGAAATGATTTTAGGAATGTCTGGTCGAGGATTTGCAACCAATATTATCAAAGGATTTGATACTTCATTTGATGAATCTGCTTGTGTTTCTTGTGGCGCTTGTGTACAAACTTGTCCGACAGAAGCCCTAACAGATAAATATGAAACAAAAACATTAATTGCCGATGAAACGGTAAGAACTACTTGTACGTATTGCGGTGTTGGTTGTCAGTTAGAAGTTTCTGTAATTGATGGAGAAATCAAAGGAATTCAAGCTCCTGAAACTGCTGAAGTAAATGAAGGTCATACCTGTTTAAAAGGTCGATTTGCTTTTGAGTTTTACAATCATCCAGAACGATTACGTGAACCGATGATTAAGAAAAATGGAAAATTTGAAGAAGTTTCTTGGGATGAAGCCTATGATTTTATTACAACTAGATTGGTGGATATCAAAAACACCTATGGTCCAGATTCTATTGGAGGAATTTCATCTTCAAGAGCAACCAACGAAGAGAATTATTTAATGCAAAAAATGATTCGTGTTGCTGTTGGAACCAATAATATTGATGGTTGTGCTCGTGTTTGCCACGCTCCTACTGCATGGGGAATGCAGCAATCATTCGGAACTGGAGCCGCAACGAATTCAATTGAAGATTTAAAACAAACAGATGCTATTTTCTTATTTGGAGCAAATCCAATAAAAGGTCATCCTGTTACTGGAGCTAAAATTAAACAAGCTTTTATGAAAGGAGTTACTTCTATTGTAGTAGATCCTGTAAAGACAAAATTAGCTGACCTAGCCACTCATTTCTTACAAATTAGACCAGGAACCAATGTAGCAATTTTAAATATGTTGGCTCATTATATTATCATGGATGATTTGGTTGATAACAACTTTATCAAATCACATACAGAAAAATATGAAGAATTCAAATCTCATGTAGAAAATTTAAAGATGGATGAGCTTTCAGAGCTGACTGGAGTAGATAAAGATTTGGTGCGTAAAGCTGCTCATGGCTATGCATCTGCTGAAAAAGCCATGGAGTTTCATGGATTAGGAGTTACAGAACATTTCCAAGGGAGTAAAACAGTAATGCTGCTTTCTAACTTGGCAATGATGACAGGTAATATTGGAAGAAACGGTGTTGGATTGAATCCGTTAAGGGGACAAAACAATGTACAAGGGGCTGCGGATATGGGAGTTCAACCACATCAAGGAGCAGGATATTTAGACGTTACAAAATTAGACATTCAACAATATTATGCAGATAAATATGGGATTGAAAAAATGCCTACAACCAATGGTTTAAAGATTCCAGAAATGTTAGATGCTGCCATTGCAGGTAAAATCAAAGCACTCTATATAATGGGTGAAGATACCATTATGACAGATCCAAATACCAATCATAGTATCAAAGCCTTTGAAAATGTAGATTTAATAGTTGTTCAAGAATTATTTATGACAGCAACTACAGAAATGGCGGATGTTGTATTACCCGCTTCTTCTTATTTTGAAAAAAACGGAACGTTTACTAACGGAGAACGACGTGTTCAACGTGTAAATAAAGTTATTGAGCCAATTGGAAACACAAAACCAGACGGACAAATAATTATTGACATTATGAGTCGTTTGGGGTATGATCAACCAACAGGATTGACCTATGATGCCGAAAAAGTCATTGAAGAAATTGCCGATGTAATTCCGTTTATGAAAGGGTTATCATGGGATCGTTTAGGAGAAAATGGATTGCAATGGCCAATTAAAGAAGATGGAACAGATACAAAGATGTTGCATATTGGTGGTGAATTTAAAAAAGGAATTGGAACATTTCATCATTTTGATTTTGAAGAATCACCTGAGATCGTGTCACACGGAAAAAAATTCCCTTTTATTTTAACTACAGGTAGAGAATTAGAACATTACAATTCTGGAACCATGACACGTAGAACGGATAATCAAAAAATATTAGCCAAAGATGTGTTGGAGGTCAACCCAAAAGATGCCATCAAAAAAGGAATTGAAGATAACGAAACGGTTCGCATATTCTCAGACAGAGGAAGTGTACACATTCCAATTAAATATTCGAAAAATGTGAAACGTGGGGTATTAAGAACTACTTTTCATCAACCCGAAGTATTTATTAACATTATTACTGGAAGCGTTGGCGACAAAGAAACCATGACGCCAGAATATAAAGTTGTAGCGGTAGATTTTGAGCGAATTTAATCTAAAAAACAAATCGTTTTTCAACTACGATGGCATTCTGATAAACAACGGAAGCCAATCTAAGGTTTCTGACGGAATTGTTGTTGAAGCTGCGTTGCAAATCAATATCAATACTGAATCTTATACCGTTGTTATGAGAACTCCAGGAAATGATTTTGAGTTGATTAGAGGTTTGTTATATGCAGAAGACATTTACAAAGAAACAGAAAATTTAAATTTTGAAATTATTGATGAAGAAGTTAATGGGTTTTCTATCATTAATGTAAATATCCCTAAAGAAAAACTAGGAAAAGGATATTTAAATAAACGAACACTATTATCGGTTTCATCATGTGGAATTTGTGGAAAACAAGAGTTAAATGACATAAAACTAGAAGGAACTGCACTTGAAAACAATCAGTTGTTTTCTTCAAATAAAATTAAAGAAATGTCATTAAAAATGTCTTCACTACAAAATACTTTTAAACAAACTGGGGGTAGTCATGCTGCAGCGATTTTTGATAAAAATTATGAAATTTTATCATTAAAAGAAGACATTGGCCGACATAATGCTGTAGATAAAGTAGTTGGTGATTTAATACTAAAAAACAACCTCTCAAAAGCATATTGCATGTTAGTAAGTGGTCGAGTTTCTTATGAAATCGTTTCCAAAGCATTTATTGCTAAAATCGGAATTATCGTTGCCGTTTCTGCTTGTTCAAGTTTGGCTATAGATTATGCTAAAGAATTCGGAATTTGCCTCATTGGTTTTAGTAGAACTGATAAAATGACTATTTATGCAAACCCTTCAAAAATAAGTTAATACCTAATGAAAAAGACAATTACTTTCTTATTGATATTTATAAAAATACAAGTTCTTTTCTCTCAAGAAGATGAAATTATTCCTACAAAGTTTATTCAAAATGGCTTTTTAAACTTAGATTATGTTTCTGTAAAAATGCCACTAAATGATTTTGGAAACCCAGAGATAAACATGGGCTTAACAGGAATTCATTACAATCTTTTATTAAATAAATCTGTATATGCAGGGTTAGGATTTTATGGTTCTGTAAATGGAGAAAGAGGAGGTTTATTTACACTAGGCATAAACCTTGGAATTAAAAAAACCATCACAGATAAATTATTTATAGATACAGGTTTTCATTTTGGTGGTGGTGGTGGAGCTGGTGCGAAAGATGGAGGGGGTGCTTTTATTTTGCCGCATGTAAATTTAGGGTATCAATTCAAAAAATTCTCAACAACATTAGGATATAGTTATTTCAACTTTTTTGACAAAGGAAATATTACAAGTAGTCAATTAAGGGTAGGAATTCAAATTCCGTTATCCTATGAATATACAAATTTCAAAAATAGAGGTAACTATTTTTCAATTGAGAAATTAAAAAACACCAAATGGGATTCAGTTGCGGAGAAAATATCTTTCTTAATTCACTTCGACAACTTAAGTCCTTATGGCGATTCTCAGTTTACCGATTTCACTTCATTGAATGGTAAAACTATACGTCTTGCAGGATTTGAAATTGCTTCCTATTTTACAGATAATTGGTTTGCTTATTTTAGAGCTGACGGTGCGTATCATGGAATTCGAGGAGGTTATATGGATTTATTTATCGGTGGAGGTTATAAGTTTTCTTTTAACAAAAACAGAACGAATATTTTAACAAAATTTGCTATTGGAGCTGGTGGTGGTGGTGGCGCAGACACAGGAGGCGGTGTTTTAATTTATCCTGATATTTCTTTAGAGCAACAATTATTAAAAGATATTTTTATAACTATTAATAAAGGATATTTGCTAAATCCAAATCAACACTTTACAAGCTCTACTCTAGGTTTCGGGTTAAAATATTATTTACATCAACAAGGAATTAAGCAAAAAAATAACACCTATTATAGTTCTGCTAAATTTAAAGGCTTAAAAATTTCTTTTGGTCAAGAAATGTATCTAGATGCTAAAAGAGATTTAGTGCCTACAGAAAATCTATATCAATTAGCATTACAGTTAAATTTATTTGTTACAAAAAACATTTATGTTGCTGGGCACACTTCATTTGCAAACTTTGGGAATGCTGGTGCTTATGCAGAAGGAATCATTGGTTTTGGTTATCAGACAAACCCGTTTTTTAATAATAAAGCCCGAGTTTTTACCCAGTTTTTAGCTGGTGCAGCTGGTGGTGGACAAGTTAGTACAGGTCAAGGTTTAATTTTTAAACCAAGCATTGGGTTTAATTATCTTTTAAATGATAAATTAAGTCTTAAAACCTCTGTTGGAAGAGTAAAAGCTAGAGGTGGTAATTTAAATAGTACTAGCTTTAGCTTTGGATTAAATTATAGAATTAGTTTTTTGACTTCTAAATAGCTAAGGTTTACAATTCTATATCAAAATTTTATCTTTATATTTATCACCTTATTAAGTTAAAATAACCAAAATCAATTTTCCAATGAAAAATTTAAAACTTTTAGTAGCTACACTACTGATAATAGTTTCTTGTAAAACAGAAACAAAAAAAAATGATGAAACTATGGAAGCTGAATTATTAGCTAAAGCAAAAGGGATTCATGAAAGAGTAATGACATTAGACACTCATAATGACATCAATGTTAGAAACTTTACAGCTGATAAAAATTACACTCAAGATCTAGGAAACCAAGTGAATCTCCCTAAAATGATAGCTGGAGGATTAGATGTTTCTTGGTTTATTGTTTATACTGGTCAAGGAGATTTAACTGATGAAGGTTTTGACAGTGCATACAAAAATGCCATCTCAAAATTTGATGCAATTCATAGACTTACCAAAGAAATAGCTCCAGATAAAATAGAATTAGCGCTTACTTCTGCTGATGCAAAAAGAATTTATGCTTCTGGTAAAAAAGTGGCAATGATTGGTATCGAAAATGGATATCCTATTGGAAAAGATATTAAAAGAGTAAAAGAATTTTACGATTTAGGAGCTAGATATATGTCTTTATCTCATAATGGTCATAGCCAATTGTGTGATTCTAATACTGGTGAAAGAGATGACGTATGGTTGCATGGTGGAGTTAGCCCTTTAGGGAAGGAAGTTATCAAAGAAATGAATAAATGGGGTATTATGATTGATGTTTCTCATCCTGCTAAATCGTCTATGAAAGACATGATCGAGTTATCTAAAGCGCCAATGATTGCTTCTCACTCTTCTGCGAGAGCCTTGTGTAATCATAGTAGAAATTTAGATGATGAGCAATTAGGATGGATAAAAGAAAACGGTGGTGTTGTACAAACTGTTGCATTTAATGCTTATGTAAATACAGAGAAAAATAATGCTTATAACAAAGCAGCTACTGCATTTATGGAAGATATTGCAAAAGAGCAAGGTTTTACTATGATGTCTAGAGCTGATGCTAGAAAATTAGATGAAAAAGCACAGGAAGCTTATTATGAGCAATTCATGAAAATCAGAAAATTAGCGCAAGATAAAATGGCTGAAAATCCAGATAAATTTGATCCTGTAAATGTTTCTGATTTTGTTGATCATATAGATTATATGGTAAAGAAAATGGGAATTGATCATGTTGGAATCAGTTCTGATTTTGATGGTGGTGGTGGTGTTTCTGGATGGAACGATGCTTCAGAGACATTAAATGTTACTGTAGAATTGGTAAAAAGAGGATATACAGAAGCAGAGATTGAAAAACTTTGGAGCGGAAACTTATTAAGAGTTTTAGATAAAGTACAAGAAGTTGCTCAAAAAATTCAAAAAGGAGAAGAAGTTTAAAATTCAATTTTTTATAAAATACTATAAAGCTCGTTTTTAAACGAGCTTTATTTTTGTAAAAACAACTCAACATTAGAATTGCTTTCAACTTGATTTTGAATAGTAAGGTCTAATTGGTGAAAAAAATCTAATCCAGTAAGTTTTTCAATACTATCAATAGAAACAGTGAAACTTGTAATGCTTTTATTTGATTTTTCATTTTTTAATAAAAACCCTATTCCAAATAATTCTTTATTCTTAAACCTAAGTATAGATTTATAATAATACCTTGGCACCGTAACTTGGTTATCCCCTATTCTCTCTAATGGATTCTTTAACACTGGGCCCGTTATAACATATAAAGAATCACTAAGTGGAATCCAACTTCTTACTTCTTCTTCTAATTTTTTCCAGACCCCTCTATTAAATGATGGCTTCTGAGGACTCATATTACTCATGTAAAAACTTTCACTCATTGTTATATCATTAAAAGACATAGATTTTGCAGGAGCTAAATGTCCTCTATCATATCCAGAGTTTTTATAATCTTTTAAGGTAGAAGAGCCTGTTTTAACACTTAAATCTTCTCTAAAATTATCTTTTCTCTTGATGGTATTATTTACTGAATTTTTAAACAACTTATAAGCTACCCATTCTGCTTGTTCATCTTTTTCACTATAGGAAAAAGTATATTTGGTATGATTAACAACTTGATTTTTGTTGAATGCAGGAAACAAATAATCGACATACATACGTTTTGTATTTACTGTTGAGTCAAGTGTTTTTTCATTCTGTACAATTTCTATCTTATTGTTTTTTCTCTTGTTTTGAAAAAAGAAATAATAGGCTACTGAAATGAATAGTAAAATGAAAATGAAAAAAAGGATACGTTTTATCATTAAAAAGGATTTGATGATAAAAATAAGAAAAGGTACACGGTAAAAGCAAAAAGCCTTACAAATAAATTGCAAGGCTCAATTTTTAAGAAAATATTGTTTCTTGATTGATAAAGTGTTTAAACTCTACAATATATCCATTAGGATCTTTTACAAAAAACGAAACATGCTCTCCATTTTTATGTTTCAAAAAATCAGTTTTTTCAATATAAACGGTGTTTGATGCTCGTAACTTTTCATAAAGATTGGTCCAAGCTTCTTTTGATAAAATAACTCCAAAATGGAAAGAAGGTAAAATTGTGCCTTCAAATTTATAATTTTTAAAAGCAAAATTAAAATCACCAGATTTGGTAAAAGTTATCTGATGATTAAATAAATCTATATCTAACCATTGATTTGTGTTTCTGCCTAAATTTGCTCCAAGAATATGTACATAAAAGTTTTTAGTACTTTCTATTCCTTTGCAAGGCAACGATAAATGAAATAATGAACTCATAATATAATTGATTTAAAAATCGTCGTCAGTTTCTTCAATTTCTTCATTTAGTTCTAAATCAGCCTCTTCAAAAGAATCTTCATCTTCTGCATAATCTTCCATCGTTTGTTCTAATTTAGAACTAATTTTCACTAAAAATACAGTGTCTTCTGTTTTAACTTCTACAGCTTTAATCGTTTCTCCTTTAGCATTCTTAAAAGAAATGATATCAGCATAGTCATAACCATCAGGATATTTTTCGACAAGTAAATCTAAAATATCTGTTGTAAGTTTAGCATAATCTACAATAACACGTTTCATAATTTACATTTTTAATAGGTATGCAAATATTAATGGAGCAACGATTGTTGCATCACTTTCTATAATGTACTTTGGAGTATCAATATCTAATTTTCCCCAAGTAATTTTTTCATTTGGAACAGCTCCAGAATACGAACCATAACTTGTTGTTGAATCTGAAATTTGACAGAAATAGCTCCAAAATGGCGTGTCTGTTCTTTCCATATCTTGATATAACATTGGCACTACACAAATTGGAAAATCTCCTGCAATACCACCTCCGATTTGAAAAAATCCAATTCCGTTTTTAGAATTCTCTGTGTACCAATCTGCTAAAAAGGTCATATACTCAATTCCAGATTTCATGGTAGTAGCCTTTAATTCACCTTTCATCACATAAGAAGCGAAAATATTTCCCATAGTACTATCTTCCCATCCAGGAACCACCATTGGTAAGTTTTTTTCTGCAGCTGCATACATCCAAGAATCTTTAAGATCTATTTCGTAATACTCTTCTAAAACTCCAGATAATAATAGTTTATACATGAACTCATGCGGAAAAAAACGCTCTTCATTTGCTTCTGCATCTTTCCAAATTTTAACAATGTGTTTTTGCAAACGTCTAAATGCTTCTTCTTCTGGTATACAGGTATCAGTAACTCTATTCAATCCTTTTTCTAACAAGTCCCATTCTTCTTGCGGTGTTAAATCGCGATAATTAGGAACCCGTTTGTAATGAGAATGTGCTACTAAGTTCATCACATCTTCTTCTAAGTTTGCACCTGTACAAGAAACGATATGCACTTTATCTTGACGAATCATTTCTGCAAATATCTTGCCCAATTCTGCCGTACTCATTGCTCCCGCTAAAGAAACTAACATTTTAGAGCCTTGATTTAATTGTACTTCATACCCTTTTGCCGCATCTACTAAACTAGCTGCATTGAAATGTAAAAAATACTTTTCTATAAACTCTGTAATTGGTTTGTTAGAATTCGTCATCATCATTTTTAAATTTAGATAATTTACTAAAAGGATTGTCAGAATTTACCAATTCGTCTGTATCATAGGTATCATCATTAGACATAAATTTATAACTTAACATTTTGTAATACAATTTTGCAGCTAAGAAATCTGAAGATTTCTCTGTTGGATTTGGACATAGTTCAACCATATCAAATCCTACAACATTTTTACTTTCAAAAACTTTCTTCAAAAACTCTAAGGTTTCGTAATAAAACAACCCTCCTGGTTCTGGTGTTCCAGTAGATGGTAATAAAGAAGGATCTATTGCATCCAAATCAAATGTAATAAATACATTACTTGTTAATTGATCTATTACATCATCCATCCAATATTCATTAACTGCCATATCATGAGCAAAGAAAACTTTATCAGGATTCATTAGGCTTCTTTCAGAAGCATCCATACTTCGTATTCCAACTTGTACTAGATTTGTAGTCTGATTTGCTTCATAAACAGCACAAGCATGATTGCATGTAGAACCTTCATACTCTTTACGTAAATCTGCATGAGCATCAATATGCAATACTGTTAAATTATTAAAACATTCATTAAATGCTCTAATAGTACCAATTGATATTGAATGTTCTCCTCCAAAAACAGTTACAAATTTATTTTTATTGATGTATTGTTTTGTTATTTGGTGCACGGCATTTACCATGGCTTCTGGTGATGAATTTTCTGTAATTGCATCTGCTAAAAAAACGCCTTCTTTGTATACTTCAGAATCGGTTTCTATATCATACAACTCCATATTTTCTGAAGCTTCTAAAAATGCTTCTGGCCCTTTATCGGCTCCTTTTTGCCATGTACTTGTACCGTCGTATGGCACAGGAATTAGAACAATTTTTGATTGCTCGATTTTTGAATAATTTTCAGGGATTCCTGCGTAAGTGTTACTAGTTTTCATATCCTAATATTGATAATAATTCTTTACTTTTTTGTTGTTCTTTAAAAATTTTGGTTGTTGTTTTTCCTTTACGGTCTTTATTAATTAAAATGTGTTTAGGGTGTGGAATTAAACAATGCTGTAAACCTCCAAAACCACCAATGGATTCTTGATATGCCCCTGTGTTAAAAAAACCGATATACAAGGGTTTGTCCTTTTCATAAACAGGTAAATAAATTGCGTTAATGTGCTGCTCTGAATTGTAATAATCATCACTATCACAGGTTAAACCTCCTAATAAAACACGCTCATATTGCCTATTCCATTTATTTACAGGTAACATAATAAAACGTTTATTAATTGCCCAAGAATCTGGTAATGTAGTAATAAAAGAGGAATTAATCATGTTCCAACGTTCTCTATCGTTTTGCTTTTTTTGGTATAAAACTTCATAAATGGCTCCGCCTGCTTCACCTACCGTAAAACTTCCAAACTCTGTAAAAATGTTTGGCACATCTACATTGGCGTTTTTACATGCTTCATTTATTTGGTTGATAATTTCATCAATCATGTATTGATAATCAAACTCAAATGCCAAAGAGTTTTTTATTGGAAATCCGCCACCTATATTTAAACTATCTAATGTTGGGCAGGCTTTTTTAAGCTTGATGTAAACACTGATACATTTTAACAATTCATTCCAATAATAGGCATTATCTCTAATACCCGTATTAATGAAAAAATGCAACATTTTAAGTTCAACTTGAGGATTTTCTGCAATCTCTCTTTCATAAAAAGGAACAATGTTTTTATACCCAATTCCTAATCTACTTGTATAAAACTCAAATTTTGGTTCTTCTTCCGACGCTATTCTAATTCCGACTTTAAACTTCTTCTTCGTTTCTTGTTGAAGCAAAGAAAGCTCTTCGAAATTATCAATTATAGGAATACAGTTTTTATGGTTAGAATTTAGTAATTCTGCAATATTTTTAATGTATTGATCGCGTTTAAAACCATTACAAATTATATAAGTATCCTCTTTTATTTTTCCTTCAGCTTTTAAATTTTTTACAATATCTAAATCAAAGGCAGATGAGGTTTCTATATGAATGGTATTGGTTAATGCTTCTTCTAAAATAAATTTAAAATGCGAGCTTTTAGTACAATAGCTATAAAAATAGTTTCCTTTGTAGTTGTGCTTTTTCATAGATGATTTAAACCAATTTTGTGCCTTTTGTATATTCTCAGATATCTTTGGCAAATAGGTAAACTTTAAAGGCGTACCATATTGTTCAACCAATTTGGCTAAATCTATATTATGAAAAAATAAGTTGTTATTTTCTGTATGAAACTCCTCTTGAGGAAAATCAAATGTTTGTTCTATTAAATCTGTGTATTTGGTATTCATTTACTTTTTAAAAAAAATTATACGATTAACCTATCAAAATAGTTTTATTGCTACAATAAAGATAACCTAATTAAAAAGAAAATATCACTGTCTTATATTTAAATATACAACATGCAGTTTAGAAAACTGCTGTACATTTAAAAGAGTGTTGGGAAAAACCATAATTTTTTCGACGCATTTCCAAAATGCTAAATACTTATTTTCTTCCCAAGAATAAGTATTTACGAAATAAGAAAAACATAACATTTTACTTACTAATAAGTTCTCAAATGTAATTTTTTTTTTGATATAAAAAATAAAAATATAAAACAAAAAAGCCTCACATTTCTGTGAAGCTTTATGTGAGCCCTGAAGGATTCGAACCTTCGACCGCCTCCTTAGAAGGGAGGTGCTCTATCCAGCTGAGCTAAGAGCCCTAACTCATCGTCTGTGGTGGCAGGATTAACTTCGTTGATCCTTTCCAGTTTTCTTAAGAATGCTTGCTTTCTACGAAAACTCCACACCTTTATTTGTCGGGGTGGCAGGATTCGAACCTGCGACCTCCGCGTCCCAAACGCGGCGCGATAACCGGGCTACGCTACACCCCGAAAAAACAGTTTTCACTGTTATTCGATTGCCCATTTCAGTTTTTAAACACTCCGAAAAGCCGTTTTTAACTGAACAACATTTATACAAAAGTACAAATGCTGATTGCAAAATTTTGCGGAGAGACAGGGACTCGAACCCTGGCGACAGTTTCCCGTCGACAGATTAGCAATCTGCTCCATTACCGCTCTGGCACCTCTCCTTTAATAATACCTAAGTATTAATTAAAAATTGCGAGTGCAAATGTAATATTACAAATACAATTTCACAACCTTTTTTTGCTATTTTTTAAAAAAAATGAAACTAATCTGGATATTCAATTCGAAGATGATAAATGTTCATTAATTTCTTCTTCACCACTTTTTTTATCTTTTCGATTTCTCTAAAAGTAATATCAGAATTAATGAATTGATTATCAGATTTTTGTTTCTCAACTATTTTATCAACCAGCTGGTCTATAGACTGTGCCGTTGGATTCTTTAAGCTTTTACATGCAGCTTCGGCCGCGTCACAAATCATTAGAATTGCAGTTTCCTTCGAAAACGGAATTGGTCCTGGATATTGAAACTTTAAAGGACTTACTTGCTCATCAGGATTCAATTCTTGTTCTTTCTTATAAAAATAATACACCAAACTCGTTCCGTGATGCGTTCTAATAAAGTCAATAATTCGATCTGGCAAACGATTTTCTTTTGCAAGCTCAATTCCTTTAATAACATGTGCAATAATAATAAAAGCACTGTCTTTAGGTGATAAATCATTGTGAGGGTTTACACCTGTGCTCTGGTTTTCAATAAAATACATCGGGTTTAACATTTTACCAATATCATGATATAAGGCTCCTGTTCTTACCAACATAGAATTTGCTCCGATTTCATTTGCAGCGGCCTCTGACAAACTAGCAACTTGCATAGAATGTTGAAAGGTTCCTGGAGCTTTTTCATTTAACTCTCTTAACAGCTTTGTATTTGTATTAGACAGTTCTAAAAGAGTTACGTCAGAAACCAATCCGAAGATTTTTTCATACATATAAATAAAGAACAACGACAAAAAGGATAACAATCCGTTTGCAGAAAATAGCATAAAATAGCCCCAGTTTATTTGAGAAGCATTTCCTTCCTTTATGATTGAAAAGGCAAAATAGGTAACCATATAAATAAGGGTAATTTGCCCAATTGAAATAAACAAATTGGCTCTTTTATACAATTCAGAAACCGTTAAAATAGTAACAATACCAGCAATAATATGTAGGTAAATGAACTCAAAACTATTGGGCACAATAAATCCTAATAACAAGACTGTTAGTACATGGGCAAACAGACCTAATCGTGCATCAAAAAAGGCCTTTAAGACAATGGGTAGAATACTCAGTGGAACTATATATAAATACTCTGAGTTGTATTTAATAACCAATGTTTGTATCAAAATCATTAAGAAAACATTGAAAAAGATAAAGGTTACTTTATTGTTGTTATTGTAAATTTCTAATCGATATTTTTTTAAGAAAAGTAATAACATCAATAAGGCTAATGACACTAAGATAGTGTAGCCACAAACAATCCATAAGTAATTAGATTCTGTCCAAACTTTAGATTCTGACTCTTTTTTTAGAGAATTTAAAATCTCATATTTTCTGCCCTCAACAATATCTCCTTTTAAAATTATTAATTCTCCAGAGGTTACCAACCCTTTGGTATATGAAATATTTTTAAACGATTCTTCTAGTGCTTTTTGGGTAAAAGTAGCATCGTAGGAAACATTTGGTTTTAATACTTCTAATAAGGTGTTTAATAGTTTATTTTCTGAATAGCTTATTGGAGAGCTTTTAATGTTTTCTGTAATTAATTGTAGAACTTCTTTATAAATTAACAATTTATTATACGCTACTTCTTCAACCTCATTGTCTTTTCGCAGGTAAATAATTTCATTTTCATTAAAAACTTTACCTTGACTCGCTTCATCAATGAATCCATATTTATATACCTCTTCAATAACAAAATTTCCTATAGAAATTAAACGCAACATTTGTTGCGAGTTTATAGAATCGTTAGCTTGAATGTAATTTATTTTGTTTGTAAATGCTGTTTTAATGTCTAAAACAGTGGCTTTATTAAACTCGAAATAGTGCTTGTTGTTTCTTGTAATCTCTACCTTTTCTTGATTGATTTCCTCATCACTTTTTTGAATAGAAAAGTCAAATGTTGCATATAAATTATCGTATTGCCAAGGTTTGCCTTTGTTAAAATCGTATTTAAACTGACCTCCTTTTGGAAATAAGTATACAATAGAAACTACCGCTATTAAAAACAATAGTACTTTATAAACTATCGCATTATTTTTATAGACTTTATTTATAAAATTACTCATTCATTTAATTTTAGTAGCTTAAAAACACATTTACAAACTTACTTTAAATAGTTTCTTCGGCAAAAATTAGATTTAACTTTATTCTTTGTTTAAGAAATGGTCTCCTTATATTTTAATGATCACAATAAATTGGTTATTTTCGCAATATAATAGTAATGTACAAAACATTTAAGATATATAGACATGAAAGAAGTAGTAATTGTATCAGTAGCTAGAACACCAATTGGTAGTTTTATGGGGAGTTTATCTTCTATTCCTGCTCCAAAACTAGGAGCTATTGCCATAAAAGGGGCATTAAATAAAATCAATTTAAAGCCAGAAATGGTAGAGGAAGTTTTTATGGGGAATGTGGTTTCTGCTGGATTAGGACAGGCACCTGCTAGACAAGCAGCACTTTTTGCCGGAATACCAAATACAGTTCCATGTACAACGGTTAATAAAGTGTGTTCATCAGGAATGAAATCTATTATGTTGGCTGCACAAACTATAGCATTGGGTGATGCAGAAATTGTGGTTGCTGGTGGTATGGAAAACATGAGTATGATTCCACATTATCAACATGCAAGAACAGGTTCTAAATTTGGCCCTATTACTATGGAAGATGGTATGCAAAAAGATGGTTTGGTTGATGCTTATGAACAAGTTGCAATGGGAGTTTGTGCTGATGAATGTGCAACTGAATATAATTTTTCTAGAGAAGACCAAGATAATTTTGCAATCGAATCATACAATCGATCTGCAAATGCTTGGAAAGAAGGAAAATATGCTGATGAAGTTGTTCCTGTAGAAATTCCACAACGCAGAGGTGAACCTATTATTTTCTCTGAAGACGAAGAATACAAAAACGTAAAAATGGAAAAAATTCCTGCTTTACGTGCTGCATTTACAAAAGACGGAACCGTTACTGCTGCTAATGCATCAACAATAAATGATGGTGGAGCTGCATTGGTTTTAATGTCTGCAGACAAAGCAAAAGAATTAAATATTACTCCACTTGCCAAAATTAAAGGATATTCAGATGCTGCACACGAACCAAAATGGTTTACTACTGCTCCTGCAAAAGCATTACCAAAAGCATTAGCCAAAGCTAATATTTCTATTGAGGATGTAGATTATTTTGAATTAAACGAGGCTTTTGCTGTAGTTGGATTGGCTAACATGAAAATTCTAGGATTATCATTTGACAAAGTGAATGTAAATGGAGGAGCTGTTTCTTTAGGACACCCTTTAGGCGTTTCTGGGGCAAGAATTATCATTGCTTTGACTTCTATTTTAAAACAAAATAATGCTAAAATTGGTGCTGCAGGAATTTGTAATGGTGGCGGTGGAGCAAGTGCAATGATTATTGAAAAAATATAATTTTTTAACTCAAAACTTATAACTCAAAACTAACAACTTGTTATACGGCATCTGTAATTTAAGTATTGTTCCTTTAAGAGCTGAAGCTTCAGATGATTCTGAAATGGTTTCTCAAGTCCTTTTTGGCGAGCATTTTAAAGTGCTGGAAAGAAGAAAAACCTGGAGTAAAATTAGAATTCACTTTGATTCTTGTGAAGGTTTTATTGACAACAAACAGTTTGAGGAAATTACAGAAGAAACATACTTAGATTTGTCTAATTCTAAGGCAACTTTATCTGGTGAACTTATTGACTTTCTTACAGAAGAAAACGGACGTTTATCTACCATACCTATTGGTGCTACTTTGCCGTTTTTTAGCAGCAAAAAAGCCTGTATTGGTGATAAAACATTCTCATATGAAGGTTCAATTATCAATAAGAAACTAGACAAAGAATACGTTTTAAAAACAGCTTTTTTATTTTTAAATACACCACATTTTTGGGGAGGAAAAACTCCGTTTGGAGTAGATAGTTCTGGGTTTACACAACTGGTTTATAAACTTTGTGGCTATCAATTATTAAGGCAAGCCAAAGAGCAAGCAACACAAGGAGAAGTATTAAGTTTTATTGAAGAAAGTGAGCCTGGAGATTTGGCTTTTTTTGATGATAATGAAGGTGTTATTACCCATGTTGGCATCATTATGAAAGACAATTACATCATACATTCATTTGGAAAAGTTAGAATAGACCGGTTAGATCATAGTGGAATTTATAATGTTGATTCTAAAAGACATACACATAAACTTAGAGTAATTAAAAAGATTATTTAGCATAAAAAAACCGAAACAAAATTGTTTCGGTTTTTTATTTATAATTAAAAAATTACTTTAACGTTTCTAAAACTTTTCTTAATGCTGTAGCTTCATCATTTTTTTCTAATTGATCATAAACTCCAATTAACATTCGAACTGTTGATTCACTTCTTTCTTCTTTATCAGCCTTGATTAAAAATGGTAATATTTTATTAAACAAACTTTTACGTTCTGCTTCATATTTCGAATAATTTTTTACGTCTGACATTGGTAACGCATTCATTTTCGTCACTAAATCTCCATCTTTTAATATAAGCGTGTTTGCTAACATCCAATTTCCTTTAGGGTAATCTGGATTAATTTCTAATGCTTTTGTAAAATATTTTTCAGCTTGCTCAATATTCTTTTCATTATAATTTACAATTCCAATATTATAATATAAATCTGGGTTCATTGGATCTTTATCTGTAGCTTCTTTCATCAAAGCTTCAAACTTTTTAGGCTGCTTTAAATCGTTGTAGATATAAGCCTCTGTTAACAACAATTGCAAATTATCTGGTTCTTGCTTACGTAACTCCTGTACAAGAGTGATCGCTTCATCATTTTTTTGCTGTTTTGTTAAGATGGTTACCAAATTCTTTAAAATATCATTTCTTTTTGAAGGAGAATTTGTAATAGAATTATTGATGTATTTACCAGATTTCATCATTAAATTCATTTCTTCTTTAGAATTGAATGTGATTTTTTTATTAGAATCTTTATCAATCGCTCCGTAAACTTCTTTGATTCCTGTATAGCCTAAATCTTTTAATTGGCTATAATAATCATAAGCTGTATCAAAATCTTGAGATTGCAATGCTAGTTGTGCCGCATTAGATAAAAACAAGGTGTCCTTTTTATCTAAAGTGTATCTTACATAAAATGCTTTTGCGGCTTCTTTGTAATTTTTTGCTTCGTAAAGAGCAAATCCATTTTTATTTACTTCATCTTTCAACGTATTTAACAATGGAATTGCATCATCTGAATAACGTTCTTTTCCTGTCGATTTTTCGAAAGCGAATAAATCGTTATAGGCTTTTGCAGCTTTTTCATACTCTTTATTACCTCCAAAAGCTTGCCCTTTTAAAAAATAAAATTTAGATTTTGTTTTTTCATCTGCATTGGCAATTAATCCTTCAGCTGAGTTTATTGCTGATACTGCAGTAGCAAAATCTTGTTTTTTAATTGCCTTCTCTGCGGTTTTCAACTCGTCTTTTTGCGCAAAGGCTGTTACTGTAAACAACCCTAACACTACTAATGCTATTTGTCTTTTCATTCTAAAATAATTTTAATCGTCCTTTTTTTATTCTTGGCTTTCTGTTGCTGAATTGTCAACTTCTGTGCCAGTTTCATTTTCGTCTATTTCTTCTTCTTCTTCGTGCTGTACTTTTGCTACAGCAGCAATGCTATCAGAATCTTTAATATTTATTAATCGAACACCTTGAGTTGCTCTTCCCATTACTCTTAAATCAGAAACAGCCATTCTAATTGTGATACCAGATTTGTTAATGATCATTAAATCATCTTCGTCTGTAACATTCTTAATAGCCACCAAATTTCCTGTTTTTTCTGTAATATTCAAAGTTTTTACACCTTTTCCTCCTCTATTGGTAATTCTGTAGTCTTCTAAATGAGATCTTTTTCCATATCCTTTTTCAGACACTACCAAGATATTACTCTCATCATCATTTACTGCTACCATTCCAATAACCTCATCATTTTTGTTTTGAAGTGTAATTCCTCTTACTCCAGAAGCTGTTCTTCCCATCGGTCGCGTTTTGCTTTCTTCGAAGCGAATTGCTTTTCCAGATTTTAAGGCTAACATTACTTGGCTTTCTCCGTTTGTCAATTTTGCTTCTAACAACTCATCTCCTTCTTTAATGGTTATTGCATTGATACCATTTGTTCTTGGACGAGAATATTGCTCTAAAGATGTTTTCTTAACCTGACCTTTTTTAGTGGCCATGATTACATAATTATTATTGATGTATTCTTCGTCTTTTAAATCTTGAGTTACTAAGAATGCTTTTACTTTATCATCTTGTTCTATATTGATTAAGTTTTGCATTGCTCTTCCTTTGGTATTTTTACCTCCTTCAGGAATTTCATATACGCGCATCCAGAATACTTTACCTTTTTGAGTAAAGAATAACATGTATTGGTGATTTGTACCCACAAATAAATGTTCTAAGAAATCCTCATTACGAGTCGTTGCTCCTTTTTGCCCTCTTCCTCCTCTATTCTGAACTTTATATTCGTCTAAATTTGTACGTTTTAAATACCCAGCATTAGAAATTGTTACAACAACTTGCGTATCTGGAATCATATCTTCAATACTCATATCTCCACCCGCATATTCTATACGAGAACGACGTTCATCTCCATACTTATCTCTCACAGCAACCAATTCGTCTGTAATAATTTGATAACGTCTTACTTCATTTTCTAAAATATCCTTTAAGTCAGCAATCGTTTTCATAATTTCTTCAAACTCAGCGCGCAATTTATCTTGCTCTAGACCTGTAAGTTGACGCAATCGCATTTCAACAATTGCTTTTGCTTGAATCTCTGTCAATTCAAAACGAGCAATTAAAGCTTCACGAGCATCATCAGCATTACTAGAAGCTCTAATAATTTTGATTACTTCGTCTATATTATCCGAGGCAATAATTAACCCTTCTAAAATATGTGCTCTAGCTTCTGCTTTTGCTAATTCATATTTTGTTCTACGAACAACAACTTCGTGTCTATGTTCTACAAAATAATGGATTAATTGTTTTAAGTTTAATTGCTCTGGTCTACCGTTAACCAATGCAATATTATTTACACTAAATGAGGTTTGTAAAGCGGTGTATTTGTATAATTTATTTAAAATGATATTCGGAATTGCATCACGCTTTAAGATATATACAACACGCATTCCGTTTCTATCAGATTCATCTCTAATATTTGCAATACCTTCTAATTTTTTATCATTCACTAATTCAGCAGTTTTTTTAATCATTTCTGCTTTATTAACTTGATATGGTATTTCAGTAACAATAATACACTCACGACCTTTAACTTCTTCTATAATCGCTTTTGCACGCATTACAATTCGCCCACGACCGGTATGAAAAGCATCTTTAACTCCTTCATAACCATAAATAATTCCACCTGTTGGAAAATCTGGGGCCTTTATATGCTCCATCAACTCATCAATTTCAATATCTCTATTTTCTATGTAAGCTAATGTACCGTTTACAACTTCTGTTAAATTATGAGGCGCCATGTTTGTAGCCATTCCTACTGCAATTCCAGATGCACCATTTACCAATAAATTGGGAATTCTAGTTGGTAAAACTGTTGGTTCTTGTAAGGTATCATCAAAGTTTAAACGATGATCAACAGTATCTTTATCTATATCAGACAACATGTCTTCAGAAATTTTCTGCATCCTAACCTCTGTATAACGCATTGCTGCTGGGCTATCACCATCAACAGAACCAAAGTTCCCTTGTCCGTCAACCATCATATAGCGTTGACTCCAGCTCTGAGCCATACGCACCATTGAATCGTATACAGAAGTATCTCCATGTGGATGATACTTTCCTAATACTTCTCCAACAATTCTTGCTGACTTCTTATAAGAACCAGTAGCTTTTATACCTAATTCATGCATTCCATACAATACTCTTCTATGTACTGGTTTTAACCCATCTCTTACATCTGGTAATGCTCTTGAAACAATAACCGACATTGAATAATCAATGTACGCAGATTTCATTTGTTCCTCAATATTAATCGGGATCAATTTTTCTCCGTCTGTCATATATATTTATGTATTAATTTTTATACTAATTTCTTAAACGAGCAAGATACAATTTTTTACCTTTTTACTCAAAAAAAAAACTATCTGACAACCTAGAGTTATCAACATTTTTTAATATTTTTCAACAAGGTTTATCGGGCTGATTTTCAAGTATTTCTAGTTGTTTTTTTAAAGACAATTTGACAAAAATTTTAAACTGGCACTTTTTTTGTAATTTTTTCATAAAAAATCTACTAAATTTACAAATAGATATACAATTATATGGACGATAATTTTTCACCAAGAGTAAGAGATGTAATCACCTTTAGTAAAGATGAAGCTTTACGTTTAGGACATGATTTTATTGGCACAGAGCATTTATTATTAGGCTTAATCAGAAAAGGAGAAGGTAAAGCAATTGACATAATGACCGCTTTTGATGTTGATTTAGAATTGATGCGTAAAAAAATTGAAAAATTAAACCCTGCTGCAATCAGTTTTACTGATGCTGGAGAGAAGAAAAAAAGCCTGCATTTAACAAGGCAAGCAGAAAAAGCATTAAAAACTACTTTTTTAGAAGCAAAACTGTATCAAAGTGACTCTATAGACACTGCACATTTATTGTTGTGTATTTTAAGAAATGAGAATGACCCAACAACAAAGTTGTTAAACAAAATGTATATTGATTATGATCAAGCTAAAGCTTTCTATAAACAACTTCATACAGATGAGTCTGAGTTGTCCATAGATCCAATTGCAGAAACTCCTTCTGATGACGAGTTTGATCAAGAAAAATCGAATCCTTATGGACAACAACCTCAAAAAGGAGCTGCACCAGTAAAAAAATCTAAAACTCCTGTTTTAGATAATTTTGGAAGAGATCTAACCGCTTTAGCAGAAGCTAATAAATTAGATCCTGTTGTGGGAAGACAAAAGGAAATAGAGCGTGTTTCTCAAATACTTAGTCGAAGAAAGAAAAACAACCCGATGTTAATTGGAGAACCAGGTGTTGGTAAATCTGCAATTGCAGAAGGTTTAGCATTACGTATTGTTAACAGAAAAGTATCAAGAATTTTATTTGACAAGCGTATTGTTTCTTTAGACCTTGCAAGCTTAGTTGCTGGCACAAAATACAGAGGTCAGTTTGAAGAACGTATGAAAGCCTTGATGAACGAATTAGAAAAAAATGAAGATATCATTTTGTTTATTGATGAAATTCACACCATTGTAGGTGCAGGTGGCGCTACTGGATCATTAGATGCATCTAACATGTTAAAGCCAGCTTTAGCACGTGGAGAAATTCAATGTATTGGAGCAACAACTTTAGATGAATTTAGAACAAATATTGAAAAAGATGGAGCGTTAGAACGTCGTTTTCAAAAAGTAATTGTAGAACCTACAACTGTAGAAGAAACGATTCAAATTTTACATAACATCAAAGAAAAATACGAAGAACATCATAATGTTGATTATACAGATCAAGCTATTGAAGCATGTGTAAAGTTAACGAATAGATACATGACAGATCGTTACTTACCAGACAAAGCAATTGATGCTTTAGATGAATCTGGTTCACGAATTCATATTACAAACATTATTGTTCCTCAGCAAGTTCTTGCTTTAGAAGCAGAATTAGAAAACATTCGTTCTAATAAAACAAAAGCTGTCAGTGGACAAAAATATGAAGAAGCGGCAAAGCTTAGAGATGATGAAAAAAACATTGAAGCAGCTTTAGAATCTGCTCAAAAACAATGGGAAGAAGATTCTAAATTAAATAGAGAAATAGTTACTGAAGACAATGTTGCAGAAGTTGTTTCTATGATGACAGGTATTCCGGTTAATAGAGTTGCCGAAGCAGAAAGCAATCGCTTGAGTGAACTACCAAAGTTGATTAAAGGAAAAGTAATCGGTCAAGATGAAGCAGTTACCAAGGTTGTAAAAGCTATTCAGAGAAACAGAGTTGGCTTAAAAGACCCTAACAAACCTATTGGATCATTTATCTTTTTAGGTCAGACTGGGGTTGGTAAAACTCAATTAGCAAAAGTATTAGCAAAAGAATTGTTTGACTCTGAAGATTCTTTAATAAGAATTGACATGAGTGAATACATGGAGAAGTTTGCGATTTCTAGATTAATTGGTGCCCCTCCTGGTTATGTTGGTTATGAAGAAGGTGGTCAATTAACCGAAAAAGTTAGACGCAAGCCTTATTCTGTAGTTTTATTAGATGAGATTGAGAAAGCACATCCAGATGTATTTAACATGTTACTTCAAATTTTAGACGATGGTTTTATAACTGATAGTTTAGGTAGAAGAATTGATTTTAGAAATACCATTATTATCATGACGTCTAATATTGGTGCCAGACAATTAAAAGATTTTGGTGCAGGAGTTGGATTCGGAACCTCCTCAAAAGTTGCTCAAGCAGATGAACACGCTAAAGGAATAATAGAAAATGCTTTAAAGAAATCATTTGCGCCAGAGTTTTTAAATAGAATAGATGATATTGTTGTTTTTAACGCTTTAGAAAGAGAGCAAATTCATTCTATCATAGACATTGAATTAGATAAACTACTTCATAGAATTTCTGATTTAGGCTATACCTTAAAACTAAGCGATAAAGCAAAAGATTACATAGCAGACAAAGGATTTGATAAAAAATATGGAGCAAGGCCCTTAAAAAGAGCTATACAAAAGTATATTGAAGATGCTTTAGCCGAAGAGATTGTCAATTCTAAATTGTCTGAAGGTGATACCATAGTAATGGATTTAAATTCCAAAACAAACACCTTAACTATTAAAGTAAAAAAAGCAAAGAAAGCTCCTGAAGAGCAAAAAGAAGAATAAGTAAAAAACCGAGCAAATAGCTCGGTTTTTTTTATGAAAAAAATAACGTTAGTATCAATTAAAGACCATTCATCATTTACTTATATTTGCATAAAATTTGAATAGTACATCAATGAAAAAAATTACACTTATCTTAATTATGTGTGTTGCACTTGTTTCTTGCAAAAAAGAAACACCTGGTTTTGTGTCTTTCTCGGGAGAATTATCAAACATTAGCAAAACTGATACAGTTTTTTCTTTAAGAAGTAAAGAGCACACAAAAGAAATCAAAATCAATACAGACGGTACATTTAAAGATACTCTACATTTAAAAGAGGCTGGTTATTATACCTTGGTTATGAATAATAGAAATTATGGCTTTGTGTTTTTAAGAAATGGCTTTGATTTAAATCTAACTGCAGATAATAATTCGTTTTTTCAAACAACAAAATATTCTGGAAATGGATCAAATACCACCAACTATTTAATTGATCAGTATAAATACAATTTGGCTATTGGAAATACAAGCAAATTATTTATGCTTGAAAAAGATGCTTTTAAAAAAGAACTAAACTCTATTAAAAATGCGTATGACAGTTTACAAAAGCTACATGGTGAAATAGACACGATGATTGTTAGAATAAACAGCAAACAAAACACAGAATTATTTAATCTATTGGAAAAAAATTATGATTCACAACATGCCGCAATTTTGCAAAAGATGAAAGCAGAAGAGTCATTAGGCAAAGGGAAACCAGCTCCAAAATTCAATAATTATTTAAATTATAAGGGTGGAAAAACATCACTAGATGAGTTTAAAGGAAAATATGTATATATAGATGTTTGGGCTACTTGGTGTAAACCTTGTATTGCGGAAATCCCTTTTTTGAAAAAATTAGAAAAAAAATACGCTCGTAAAAAAATTGAATTTGTAAGTATCTCTACTGATAATTCTAGCACTGCGGACTCTTGGGATAATGCGCTATCTAAATGGAAAAAAATGGTAAAGGATAAAGATTTATCTGGGGTTCAACTCTATGCTGGAGAAGACACAAAATTTGCAGAAGATTATCAAATTTATGGAATCCCAAGGTTTATTTTAATTGATCCTAACGGAAACATTGTAAATGCAAATGCACCAAGACCATCTGACCCAAGTTTAGAGGTTTTATTTAAAGAACTAGGGATTTAATATCCTAAAAAATTAAAACAAAAAAAGCAGGAATAAATTCCTGCTTTTTTTGTTTTAAACTGCTATTTTTTTATCCTTTAAAAACGCCCATTTTAGAATATTTATCCATTCGTTGCATTACCAAATCTGTTTCACTAAGATCTTTTAATGCATCATAAGATGCTAAAATAACTCTTTCTACTTCTTTAAATGTAGCTTCTCTATCTGAATGAGCACCTCCTAAAGGTTCTTTAATAATATCGTCTACGATTTTTAATTTCATACCGTCTTCAGCAGTTAGCTTTAATGCTTCGGCTGCTTTTTCTTTGTGCTCCCAACTTCTCCATAATATAGAAGAACAGTTTTCTGGAGAAATTACAGAATACCAAGAATTTTCTAGCATTAATACTTTATCTCCTACTCCAATTCCCAATGCTCCACCAGAAGCTCCTTCTCCAATAATAACAGCAATAATAGGTGTTTTTAAACGAGACATTTCTAAAATATTTCTTGCAATTGCTTCTCCTTGTCCACGTTCTTCTGCTTCCAACCCAGGATAAGCACCTGGAGTATCGATTAATGTTACTACAGGAATGTTAAACTTCTCTGCCATTTTCATCAATCGTAAAGCTTTTCTATATCCTTCTGGATTTGCCATTCCGAAGTTTCTGTACTGACGTGTTTTGGTGTTGTACCCTTTTTGTTGTCCAATAAACATAAAAGATTGATCCCCTATTTTACCTAAACCTCCTACCATAGCTTTATCATCTTTTACACTTCTATCTCCGTGCAACTCCATAAAAGTATCGCCAGCAAGTGCTCTAATGTAATCTAAAGTATAAGGTCTGTTTGGATGACGAGATAATTGTACTCTTTGCCAAGCAGTTAAGTTTTTATAAATTTCTTTCTTGGTAGCTATTAATTTTTTTTCAATTTTCTTACAAGTTGCAGTAACATCAACATCACTTTCTTCTCCAATAACCTGACATTTTGTTAATTGATCTTCTAACTCTTTAATTGGTAGTTCAAAATCTAAATATTCCATATTATAGTTGATTAATTTTAACTGAATCAATTAAATTGATTGAATTTACAACATTACAAACTTACTATAAAATTTGTTTTTGTTCTATAATTTTTGATTTTTATTCTTTTTCATTTTTTGATGAATTGCCTTTCTGTTTTTGAGGATTCCGTTTAACATTACAACAAATAACACAATAAAAGCTCCGTAATAAAACTCTGGCTTCATTTTTTCTTTATCTCCAAATACAAGCAACGCTAATAGAATTGCATAAATTGGTTCTAAATTCATGGTTAAAATAACTGTAAAGGGGGTTAAATACTTCATGACTTTGACAGAAACAATAAAAGCATAAGCTGTACAGATACTACTTAGAATAACTAAATAAAACCAATCTGAATTTGACAAGCTAAAAAATTCAGTGGTAAAGCCTCCTGAAATAAACAAAAAGACAGTTACAAATACAACTCCAAAAAATAATTGATAAAATGAGATTACTTCCGCATCATTCTTTTTTACAAACAATCCATTTAACACAGAAAAAAGTGCAGACAAAAACGAGGCTATCAAGGCATAAAAAATTCCTAAAGCATATTGAGTTTCAAAATTGAAAATAATATACAACCCTCCAATTACTAATAATCCGAGAACAATTTCTATAGTTTTTATTCTCCTTTTAAAAAACAACGGTTCTAAGAGCGAGGTAAAAAAGGCTCCTGTACTCATAGTCACTAAAGCTATCGAAACTGTTGAGACTTTAATGGCTTCAAAAAAAGCAATCCAATGCAATGCTATAATTGTTCCGGTTAAAATAAATTTTAAAAGAGATTTACGATCTACAAGGAAATGTTTCTTTTTTATAAAAAAATAAAGCAACACAAACAGCACAGCCAACAACATTCGGTACCAAACCAGCGGTATAGAATCTATACTTATTAATTTCCCTAAAATGGCTGTAAAACCCCAAATAAAAACAATAAAATGAAGCTGTAAAAAGTGTTTTAAATTATTTTCTGGCATTATAATACAAGTATAATGCTAGTGCACCGAAAACCATATTTGGTATCCATACTGTTAACAAAGAATTTGCCCCTGCTACTGCTCCTAAAACTTCAGAAACTTTTAAGAAAAAAATATAAACAAACATTAAACCAAAACCTAGGGCTAAATTAACCCCCGTACCTCCTCTACGCTTTTTAAATGCTAAAGCAACGGCTATGATGGTTAACATATAAGATGCAATTGGTAAACTTGTTCGTTTATGTAATTCTACCAAATGTGCATTTAAATTTTTTACCCCCCTTTTTTTAGAAATATTGATGAATTTTATCAATTCATCTGAGGTCATTTCTTGCGCCAATGAAGTCTTATAAATTAAATCTTTTGGAGAAAAGGCAAAAACGGTATCAAGAGCAGTTCCCATAAAAATACTATCTCTATTTTTATAAACTCGTCTAATCTTATAAGTAGACAATCTAAACGTACTGTCTTTTTTATTCCAGCTTATATAGTTAGAAGTTAGTTTAGATTTTATTTTATTTCCATCATAAACTTCTGTAGAAAAGTTATACCCTGTATTTCCTTTTAAGTCATAGCTCTGAATAAAGATATAAGTACTATCTGTTAATTGAAGGCTAAAATCTTTGATTATATTATCACCATATTTTATGGTTTCAAAATAAGTATTTTCAAATTTTTTACGCACTTTACTACTACTAGGCACTACAAAATGATTCATCAACAACGCTAAAAATGTAACCAATGTTGCCCCAATAAAATAGGGATATAAAAAGCGTGTAAAAGAAACTCTTGCATTATTAATCGCAACAATTTCTGTATTGTTAGAAAGTTTAGATGTGAATATAATTACTGCAACAAATAATGCCAGCGGCATAAATGTATTTGTATAATAAATGATGAAGTTTTTATAATAATCATTTACAATTTCAACTAAAGTAATGGTGTCAGATGCTAAAAATTTATCAACTTTTTCTGCTATATCAATAGCAATAGCAATTGGTATTAAGATTAGTAACGTAAAAACAAATGTTACTAAATATCTTTTTAATATGTACCAATCAATAATTTTCAAATTATAATCTTTTATCCATTTGTTTCACCATTTTATCTTTCCACTCGGTAAAATCTCCTGCTAAGATATGCTTTCTTGCTTCTCTAGTCAACCATAGGTAAAACCCTAAATTATGAATGGTAGCAATTTGTTTTCCCAACAATTCTTTTGAGGCAAATAAATGACGTAAATATGCTTTAGAATATAAAGTGTCAACAAAGGTAATATCCATTTCATCGATGGCAGAAAAATCATTTTCCCATTTTTTGTTCTTGATATTGATACTTCCATGTGCTGTAAACAACATTCCGTTTCTTGCATTTCTAGTAGGCATCACACAATCAAACATATCAATTCCTAATGCAATATTTTCTAAAATATTTATTGGCGTTCCTACACCCATTAAATATCTTGGTTTGTCTTCAGGTAACACAGCCGTTACAACTTCTGTCATTGCATACATTTCTTCTGCAGGCTCTCCTACAGACAAACCTCCTATTGCGTTGCCTTCTGCTTCTACAGAAGCAATAAATTCTGCCGATTGCTTACGTAAATCTTTATAAGTACTTCCTTGAACAATCGGAAAAAAAGTTTGATTGTAATCGTATTTTAAGGGTGTTTTTTCTAAATGATTGATACAACGTTTTAGCCAACGATGTGTCATATGCATCGATCGTTTTGCATAATTATATTCGCAAGGATATGGTGTACACTCATCAAAAGCCATGATGATATCTGCTCCAATTGAACGTTGAATCTCCATCACATTCTCTGGTGTAAAGAAATGATAAGAACCATCAATATGACTTTTAAATTTAACGCCTTCTTCATTAATTTTTCTTCTTCCTGATAAAGAATACACTTGATAACCACCAGAATCTGTTAAAATATTACGATCCCAGTTCATAAATTTATGTAAACCACCTGCTTGTTCTATAATAGTTGTTTTGGGTCTTAAGTATAAATGATAGGTATTTCCTAGAATTATATCCGGATTTATCTCATTCTTTAATTCGGTTTGATGCACTCCTTTTACAGTTCCTACTGTACCAACAGGCATAAAAATCGGTGTTTCAATTTCGCCATGATCTGTCGTCATTACTCCAGCTCTAGCCTTACTCTTTGGGTCGGTTGTTTTTAAGTCAAATTTCATTGCTTGCAAAGATACAGTTATTTAAGAATTGTACTGTTAAAGAAACTATAGGATTTTACCTCTTTTTTCTTTTGAAAGAAGTATTAGAATTTCGTTTAGATTTTGGTGAGTTTTTCCTAAACGCTGCACTTTTCTTTGTAAAATCATTAGGTTTTAATATCGGTTTCTTTGAGGTTTTCTTTTTTGGTTTTTGTTTATCTACTGATGCTTCTTCCGTTTTAGAAGAACTAGCCACCATTGCATTAATTTCTGATAATTCTTTTTCGGAAATTTCTCTCCAATCTCCAATTTTTAAAGAGCCTAATTTTACATTCATAATACGAGTTCGTTGTAATTTCAACACTTCGTACCCTAAGTATTCACACATTCTTCTAATTTGTCTGTTTAAACCTTGTGTAAGAATAATTTGAAATGTATTTGTACTGATTTTTGTAACGCTACACTTTTTGGTGACTGTTCCTAAAATCGGAATTCCGTTAGCCATTTTTTGAAGAAAATCATCTGTAATTGGCTTATCAACTTTTACAACATAATCTTTTTCATGATTGTTACCTGCTCTCAAAATTTTATTAACGATATCACCATCGTTTGTTAAAAAAATCAACCCTTCGGAAGGTTTATCCAATCGACCAATTGGAAATAAACGTTCAGGATGATTTATATAACTGATAATATTATTTTTTTCTTTAGAATCTGTTGTACATACAATTCCGATTGGCTTGTTAAAAGCGATGTACAATGTTTTAGGTTTAGATTGTAACTTTCTACCATCAATTTTTACAACATCTCCATCAAAAACCCGATTTCCAAGTTCTGTTGGTTTTCCGTTAATTGTAACTCTACCTGCAATAATCAGCTTTTCTGCTTCTCTACGAGAGCAAATTCCTGTACTGCTGATAAACTTATTAAGATTTGTAGATTGTTGATTGTTCTGTTCCAAAAGCCCTAAACTATTTCTACAAAGAAACGGATTCTTTAAATAAGTATAGTTCTAAATGTTAAATTTATTCTTGGGGTTTTAATCAATTTTGTGGGTGGTAATCTATGTAACCAATTTGTTTGTGTAGTGCCTTTCATCACCAATAAACTTCCTTTTTCTAAAACAATATCTACTTTATGTTTTGTTTCTTTATGTTTAAAAGAAAACTTACGTTCTGCTCCAAGCGTTAAAGAAGCTATTTCTCCATTTTTCTTCAACATTTTTTCACCGTCAGAATGCCAAGCCATACCTTCTTCTCCTGAATGATATAAGTTTAACAAACAAGAATTATAAGTTGCACTGCTTTCCTTTTCTACTATTTCTTTTAGCTCTAATAGCTCTTTCGTCCACAGTAAGGCCTGCTTGGTGACATTCGAATAATGATAGTAATAATTGGTGTCTCCATACCAAGCAACTTTACGCTTTGTGATTATTTTTTTACCAAAAATCACCGCTTCATCATTTTTCCATTCGATTTTAGAGAGTAGTTTTTGATAATAAAATTGACTTTGGTTCTGCGTTAAAATCTTGCCATGATAATTTGAGATTCCATCATAAGGTAAAACATTGACTATTTTTTCTTGATTGAATAAATCCATTATTTAAAAATACAAAAACCGGTTTATTAAAGCATCTATTTTGAAAAAAAGTCTCCTAGTTATTTTTTTCAAAATAGATGTAATTAAAAATTCATACATTTGTAATTCATATGAAAAAAGTATTTCAAAAAATAACATCAATTTTAATGGCCGTAGTCGTCTTATTTTCTACGATGTCGTTTACTGTTGATTTGCATTATTGTGGTGATACTTTAGTTGAAACTGCAGTTTTTCATAAGGCAAAAGGTTGTGGCATGGAAATGCAAAACCCATCAACCGAAGATTGTGCTATTATTAAAAGTGATTGCTGTTCTAATAATCAGATAGTAGTTGACGGTCAAGATGAATTACAAGTATCTTTCGAAAAAATTTCATTTGAAAAACAGCAATTTATTACTTCTTTTATATATACATACATCAATCTTTTTGAGTCTGTAAAAGAAAGTACTAATTCTTATAAGGATTACAGTCCTCCTATAGTCGTCAAGGAACTCTACAAACTTGACGAGACGTATTTAATTTGATTTTAAACAATAAACTTTTTTATCCTTCAGAGCTATTCTTTTTAGGATAATTTCTTGCATTCTGTGTTTACTAAAACACTAAAGTTTAATCGTTTAAAAAATCAAAGCAATGCTAAATAAAAGCATCAAATTTTTAATAGAAAACAAACTCGTATCTGTCTTATTATTAGTTTTATTTATAGGATGGGGAACAGTGAATTCACCATTCAATTGGGATACAGGATTCTTACCTAGCAATCCTGTTGCCGTAGATGCCATACCTGACATCGGTGAAAATCAACAAATCGTGTTTACGAAATGGGATGGTCGTTCTCCTCAAGATATTGAAGATCAAATAACCTACCCCTTAACAACTTCCTTATTAGGAATTCCTGGAGTAAAAACAATTCGTAGTTCTTCTATGTTTGGTTTTTCTAGCATCTATATCATTTTTGAAGAAGATATAGAATTCTATTGGAGTCGTAGTAGAATTCTTGAAAAACTAAATTCATTACCAAGTAATTTACTCCCTAACGAAGTGAAGCCTGCGTTAGGTCCAGATGCAACAGGTTTAGGGCAAATATTTTGGTACACTTTAGAAGGTAGAGATGAAAAAGGAAACGTAACTGGTGGCTGGGATTTACATGAATTAAGAAGCATTCAAGATTATTATGTAAAATATGCTTTGTCTTCTGCAAGTGGAGTTTCAGAAGTTGCTTCTATTGGTGGTTATGTGCAAGAATATCAAATAGATGTAAATCCAGAATTAATGCGTCAATACAATATTGGTTTGAATCAAGTTGTAAAAGCCGTTAAAGAAAGTAATAAAGATATTGGTGCACAAACCTTAGAAATTAACCAAGCTGAATATTTAGTGCGAGGTTTGGGGTATGTAAAATCGATTTCAGACATAGAAAATGCTGTTGTAACTTCTAAAGATTTCGTTTCAATAAAAATCAAAGACATTGGAAAAGTAGCATTAGGGCCTGCCGCTCGAAGAGGAATTTTAGATAAAGAAGGTGCAGAAGTTGTTGGTGGTGTTGTGGTGGCTCGCTATGGTGCAAACCCTATGGAGGTTATCAACAATGTAAAAGAAAAAATAAATGCATTAAGTGCAGGACTGCCTTCGAAAACATTGAAAGATGGTCGCATATCACAAGTAACGATTGTTCCTTTTTATGATAGAACCGAACTCATACAAGAAACTTTAGGAACATTAAATGAAGCTTTAACCTTAGAAATTTTAATAACAATCCTGGTTATTATGATTATGGTATTTAATCTTAGAGCGTCTATCTTAATTTCTGGGTTGCTCCCTGTTGCTGTGCTGATGGTTTTTATAGCCATGAAGTTTTTCAATGTTGATGCAAACATTGTAGCACTTTCTGGTATTGCAATTGCTATCGGAACTATGGTAGATGTTGGAGTTATACTTTCAGAAAATATCATTCGCCATTTAGATGAGGATGATGGAAGGTTACCAATAAATTCCGTAGTCTATAATGCTACAGCAGAAGTTTCTGGCGCTATTGTTACCGCTGTAATGACAACCATAATTAGTTTTATTCCTGTTTTTACCATGATTGGCGCTGAAGGAAAACTATTTAGACCATTAGCTTTTACAAAAACCTTTGCTTTAACTGCTTCTATTATTATCGCTTTGTTTATCATTCCGCCTTTTGCGGCGTTTCTTTTTAGAAAGAAAAGCATAAAAAAGAGCTTTAGTTATCTAATCAATAGTCTATTAATAGGGTTAGGTATTGCAGCTATTCTATATGGATATTGGCTAGGGTTGATATTGATTGCTTTTGGAGTTACAGGAATCTTAAAACTTTTAGAAAAACTGAATGAAAAGAAAGCAAATTATGTCAATATTCTCATTTCAGTTTTAGCAATTGTATTCTTATTAGCAGAATACTGGAGACCATTAGGAGTTGATAAAAGTATTTTTTGGAAACTAATTTTTGTTAGCATTATTTGCTTTGGATTGTTAAGTGTTTTTTCAGTTTTTATCAAGTTTTATTCACGCATTTTAAGGTGGTGTTTAGACCATAAAATTTTGTTTTTATCAATACCTACAGCCATTGTTATTTTCGGTTTTTTAATCATGAAAAATACCGGAAAAGAATTTATGCCATCTTTAAACGAAGGTTCATTTTTATTGATGCCAACCTCTATGCCTCATGCTGGAGTTGAAGAAAACAAAAGAGTCTTGCAACAATTAGATATGGCAGTAGCCAGTATCCCAGAAATTAAAACCGTTGTAGGAAAAGCTGGTAGAACAGAATCTGCTTTAGATCCTGCTCCATTGTCTATGTACGAAAACATGATTCAATATAAATCAGAATACATGTTGAATGAAAATGGAAAAAGACAGCGTTATAAAGTAAACGACAAAGGTTTCTTTGAATTAATAGATGGCCGATTTATTGCAAATCCTAATAATTCAGAAGATACTTCTTTGATTTCAATTGATAGATCTCAATTAATTAAAGATAATAATGGAGAGTTTTACAGAAATTGGAGACCAAAAATTAAATCACCCAATGATATTTGGAATGAAATTGTACGTGTTACCAAACTTCCAGGAGTTACTTCTGCACCTAAATTACAGCCTATAGAAACACGTTTGGTTATGTTGCAAACAGGTATGCGTGCGCCAATGGGCATAAAAGTAAAAGGGCAAGATTTAAAACAGATTGAAAATTTTGGTATTGAATTAGAAGACATTTTAAAACAGGTAAAAGGTGTAAAAACCGAAGCTGTGTTTGCAGATAGAATTGTTGGAAAACCTTATTTGTTAATTGATATTGACAGAGAAAAAATAGCACGTTATGGCATTTCTATACTAGATGTGCAAAATATTATTAAAGTAGCAATTGGAGGCATCCAAATAACTCAAACCGTAGAAGGAAGAGAGCGTTATGGTGTTCGTGTTCGTTATCCAAGAGAATTAAGAGCCAATCCATCAGATTTAAAAAACATCTATATTCCTGTTGCTAATGGCAATCAAATACCGTTAAGTGATGTAGCCTCTATTAAATACGAAAAAGGTCCACAAGTGATAAAAAGTGAAGATACTTTTTTAGTTGGATATGTATTGTTTGATAAAATAGACGGATTTGCAGAAGTAAATGTTGTTGAAAGTGCACAAGCTTTAATTCAATCAAAAATTGATTCAAAAGAATTAGTTGTTCCAAAAGGAGTTAACTATCAATTTACAGGAACCTATGAAAATCAGCTTAGAGCAGAGAAAACTTTATCTGTTGTTGTGCCTTTAGCATTGGCAATTATCTTTTTAATTCTCTACTTTCAGTTTCGTTCTGTTACAACTTCATTGATGGTCTTTACAGGAATTGCAGTTGCTTTTGCCGGTGGATTTATAATGATCTGGCTTTACGGACAAGATTGGTTTTTAAACTTTAATTTTTTCGGTGAAAATGTACGAGACTTATTTCAACTAAAAACCATCAACTTAAGTGTTGCGGTTTGGGTTGGTTTCATTGCATTATTTGGAATTGCAACTGATGACGGTGTTGTAATGGCCACTTATTTAACACAAACATTTAAAAGAAATAAGCCAACGAATAAAAAAAGTATCAGAGCCTCTATTGTAGAAGCAGGAGAGAAAAGAATTCGCCCTTGTTTAATGACAACTGCTACTACCATTTTAGCCTTATTACCTATTCTAACCTCAACAGGTAGAGGAAGTGATATTATGATTCCGATGGCAATTCCAAGTTTTGGCGGAATGCTAATTGCTTTGATCACCTTATTTGTTGTTCCGGTTTTATATAGCTGGAAACAAGAGTTACAACTTAAAAAAGAATTAAAATGAAAAAACTATTATGTATACTAGTTGGCATTTTGAGTTTCAATTTTTCAAATGCTCAGCAATTAGAAAAATTAATTAAAGAAGGATTAGAAAACAATTCTAAAATTCAATTATTTGATTTAAAATATCAAGTTGCTAAAGAAAAAGTAAATGAAGCAAGTACACTCCCAAATACGCAAATTGGAGTTGGGGTATTTGTAAGTGAACCAGAAACAAGAACTGGAGCCCAACGTTTTAAACTATCCGCAAAACAAATGCTACCCTCTTTTGGTTCAATAACTGCTAGAAAAAACTATAAAAACGCTATAGCTGATGCTGTGTATGTTGATATTGCTATCGAAAAAAGAAAACTAGTTGCGTCCATATCACAATCCTATTACACCTTGTATGCCTTAAAAAACAAACAGCAGATTTTAAGTGAAAATATTTCTCTACTAGAAAAATACGAGACTATTTTATTAAAGTATGTTGAAGTCGGAAAGGCTTCTGCTGTAAATGTTTTGCGCTTGCATATGCGAAAAAACGATTTAACGGCTTTGAAACAAGTGTTGCAACAAGAATTTTTAGCAGAACAAACTTTACTGAACAAAATATTGAATAGAGATAAAAACATTCCGATTTCTATTGGTGAATTGTTAATGATTTCTGAAAGTGATTTAATCAATAAAGAAAACTTAGATCTACATCCAGAATTATTAAAGTATGACAAACTGTATCAATCTATTGAAAAATCTGAATTAGTAAATAAAAAAGAGCAAAACCCGATGTTTGGCTTTGGATTGGATTACATCGCTGTTTCTGAAAGACCAAATATGAGTTTTACAGATAACGGAAAAGATATTTTAATGCCAATGGCTACCATTTCAATTCCTTTATTTAACAAAACGCACAAATCAAAAACAAAACAAAATGAGTTAAGGCAACAAGAAATCATTACTCAAAAACAAGACAAAAAAAATCGCCTAATCACATTATTAGACAAAGCTTTTAAGAAAAGAAATTCGGCTATCATAAATTACAATGCTCAAGTAAAAAATTTAGAACAAGCAACAAATGCTGAGACGATTTTATTTAAAAACTTTGAAACTGGATCTGTGAATTTTAATGATATTCTTGAAATTCAAGAACTTCAATTAAAATTTCAAATCAATAAAATAGAAGCTATCAAAACATATTATTTACAAACAACAATTATCAACTATTTAACAAAGTAAGATGAAAAAATATATAAATTATATCGGAATTTTAGCAGTAGGGCTACTTTTAGGATGGTTCTTTTTTGGAAACTCTTCTGGTGAAAATACTGTGCACGATCATCCTGAAACATCTGAAACTACTAAGATGTGGACTTGCTCCATGCATCCTCAAATCATGAAATCAGAACCAGGTGATTGTCCGATTTGTGGAATGGATTTAATTCCCGCAGAAACAAATCATCAAGGGTTAAATGCCAATGAATTTAAGCTTACTCAAAACGCGATGGCTTTGGCTAACATACAAACATCTGTTATTGGAAATAGTACAAATAAAAATGGGTCCATTAAATTATCAGGTAAAATTGCAGAAAATGAGGAAGCTAGTGTTGTACAAGCAAGTTACTTTTCTGGGAGAATAGAACTTTTAAACATCAATTCTACAGGTGAAGAAGTGCAAAAAGGACAACTTTTAGCAACCATATATTCTCCTGAGTTGATTGCTGCCCAACAAGAATTAATTACTGCAGCAATATTAAAAGAAACTCAACCAGATTTATACAAAGCTGTTCGTAATAAATTAGCTTTTTGGAAAATTTCTGAGGATCAAATCAAACAAATTGAAACATCAAAAAAAGTACAACAAAACTTTCCTATTTATGCAACCGTTACTGGAACTGTTTCAGAAAAATTGGTAAAGCAAGGAGATTACGTAAAGCTAGGACAAGCACTTTTAAAAATAACAAACTTAAATACTGTTTGGGCATTATTTGATGTATATGAGAATCAAATCGACTTATTTAAAAAAGGGCAAAATATTACAGTAACAACCAATGCTTTTCCAAATAAGAAATTTATGGAGAGAGTAGATTTTATTGACCCAACCCTAAATTCTGCAACAAGAACTGTAAAACTTCGCGTAGTACTAAATAATACAAATCGTGATTTAAAAACAGGAATGTTTGCAGAGGCTTCAATACTACATTCATCAAACAAAAAAGAAGACGTATTAATGGTTCCTTCAACAGCAGTTCTATGGACAGGAAAACGTTCGGTTGTTTATGTAAAAACAAATTCAGTTGAACCTGTTTTTGAGATGAGAGAAATTACGCTAAGAAATCAAATTGGTGAACAATATGAAATTCTTGATGGATTGAAAAATGGAGACGAAATTGTAACCAACGGTACTTTTACAATAGATGCAGCTGCACAATTACAGGGTAAAAAATCGATGATGAATAAAAAAGGAGGAAAAACAACAACAGGTCACGAAAGTCATTTGACTAAAGAAATTACAGAAATAAAAGAAAATAAAAGACTCAAAGTTTCTTCTAAATTTCAATTACAATTAAAAGGCGTCTTCAATAATTACATTAAATTAAAAGATGCTTTGGTAAAAGATGATTCAAATAACGCTGTAGCTGAAGCAAAAAATATTTCACAGAGTTTATCCAAAGTAGATATGAAGCTATTAAAAGATGAAAAGGCACACACCAAATGGATGTCTTTTCAAAAAGAAATAAAAGCATCTAGCCTATCCATTTCAAATACTTCTGACATAAAAATTCAAAGAAATTACTTTATACATTTATCTAAATATCTAATTCAAACAATAGAAATTTTCGGTATTCAAGAAAAAGTATACAGTCAGTTTTGCCCCATGGCAAATACAGATAAAGGTGCTTTTTGGTTAAGTACTGAAGAAAAAATACGAAATCCTTATTTTGGAAATGCTATGTTATCATGTGGTAGTGTAGAACAGATAATTGAATAAATAAGCATAAAAAAGAAACCCGTAACAAATTGTTACGGGTTTTTGCGGAGAAAGAGGGGTTTTGTTCCAACAGCCCTCATACGGCATTTTGCAAATGCCAAAGTCTTAAAAACAAAAAAACCACTCAAGTAAACTTGGTGGTTTTTTATTTTCAAGCCTAGCGCTTGATTGCGGAGAAAGAGGGATTCGAACCCCCGGACCTGTTACAGTCAACAGTTTTCAAGACTGCCGCATTCGACCACTCTGCCATTTCTCCAAGTGTCTCATCAGGTATTCCCTGAATGCGGTTGCAAATATAGAATCTTTTTTGTGTTCCTAAAAAGAATTTTAAACTTTTTTACGATTATTTTTTTCTAAAGATTCTCTAATAATAATACTACTTTTACAATCAAATTCCTAGGAGATGTTAGATGCAATTTTATTAATAATTGTGGGGTTTATAGCTGGTTTTATCAATACGATTGCTGGTGGTGGCTCTTTAATTACCTTGCCTGTTTTAATTTTTATGGGCCTACCTCCTAGTGTTGCTAACGGAACCAATAGAATAGGAATCGTTATTCAAATGCTTGCTGGTTCTGCTGGTTTTAAAAGCAAGGGGATTTCTACATTTCCGTTTAGTATTTACATGGGGATTGCAGCATTGTTGGGCTCATTAATCGGAGCGCAAATAGCGGTTGATATTAAAGGAGAAACCTTTAACAAAGTGCTTTCTTTTGTAATGATTGCTGTAGTGTTAATTATCGTTTTTAAGCCAAAAATCAATGCAAAACAATTACTAGAAAGAACAACTGGAAAACACCTTTGGATTAGCTGTTTTGCCTTTTTTATTTTTGGTATTTATGGTGGATTTATCAATGCCGGTCTTGGTTTTATCTTGATTTTATTTCTACATTATTTCAACCATTTATCATTGGTAAAATCAAATGCAACAAAAGCTGTAATCATTACAATATATATGACCGGAGCATTGGTGGTGTTTATTCTAAATGATAAAATTGATTGGTGTATGGGATTGATTATGGCTATTGGAACTTCTTTAGGTGGTTGGTTTGCAAGTCGATTTTCTGTAGCAAAAGGGGATGGTTTTATCAAAATTTTTTTAGTTGTTATTGTAAGTTTTATGGCGGTAAAGTTGTGGTTTTTCTAAGAAAAAAAAGTAACTTCGCTACTCATATCTTTTAAAACACAGGGGCAATGTTCAATTCTTTTGGAAACTTATTAAAACTTACAACTTTTGGGGAATCTCACGGAATTGCTATTGGTGGAATTATTGATGGATTTCCTGCTGGAATGAAAGTTGATTTTGAAGCTATTCAAAAAGAATTAGACAGACGTAAACCTGGGCAATCAGCTATAGTTACTCAACGTAAAGAACCAGATACCGTTCAGTTTTTATCAGGAATATTTGATGGAGTTACTACTGGAACTTCTATTGGATTTCAAATTCAGAATACCAATCAAAAATCAAAAGACTATTCTCACAACACCAATATTTATAGACCTTCACACGCTGATTTTACCTATGATAAAAAGTATGGAACTCGAGATTTTCGTGGTGGCGGTAGGTCTTCTGCCAGAGAAACTGCCAATTGGGTAGTTGCTGGAGCATTAGCAAAACAATTGATTTCTCATATCAACATCAATGCTTTTACGTCTTCTGTCGGAGATATTTTTATAGAAAAACGGTATCAAGATTTAGATTTCACTAAAACAGACTCGAATGTTGTTCGTTGTCCAGATGCTACTTCAGCAGAGAAAATGATTTCTAAAATAAAGGAAATAAAAAAACAAGGCGATACTATTGGTGGAACCATAACCTGTGTAGCCCAAAATGTTCCTATAGGTTTAGGAGAACCTATATTTCATAAACTGCATGCAGAATTAGGGAAAGCAATGCTATCTATCAATGCTGTAAAAGGATTTGAATTTGGTTCTGGTTTTTGTGGTGCAAGAATGAAAGGAAGTGAACACAACGATGTTTTTAATGCGGATGGTAAAACCGACTCCAACTTGTCTGGTGGAATTCAAGGTGGAATTAGCAACGGAATGGACATTTATTTTCGTGTGGCTTTTAAACCTGTGGCTACCATTATGCAAAACCAACAAACCATAGATTCTGAGGGAAACCTTACAGAAATTCATGGTAAAGGTAGACACGACCCTTGTGTAGTTCCAAGAGCTATTCCAATTGTAGAAGCTTTAACGGCTTTGGTGTTGGCTGATTTTTATTTATTAGATAAAACTAGAAAAATATAAAATCATTATTTGTTTAACTTAAAAACTAAACATAAAAAAACCGAAACATATACGTTTCGGTTTTTTTATGTTATGCTTCCCTAGTAGGTCCAAAGTTCATTGGAATTGGTGGTTGCAAAATGTGGTACATTTCGAGCAACCTTTCCATTGATAATAAAGGTTCTCTATGTAGTTTAAGCTTCACCAGTAGGTCCAAAGTTCATTGGAATTGGTGGTTGCAAAATGTGGTACATTTCGAGCAACCTTTCCATTAATAATAAAGGTTCTCTATGTAGTTTAAGCTTCACCAGTAGGTCCAAAGTTCATTGGAATTGGTGGTTGCTCGTAATCTTTAATTTCCCCATGTGCTTGTTCAAATCGATTTACATTGTCGAGCAATGCTTTGGTTAATCTTTTGGCATGTTGCGGAGTTAAAATGATTCTAGATTTTACTTTTGCTTTTGGTACTCCAGGCATTACATTGATAAAATCAACAATAAATTCTGATACCGAGTGATTGATGATTGCTAAATTAGAATAGGTTCCGTCTGCCACATTTTCATCTAATTCTATGTTTAATTGTTGTCCTTGTTCGTTGTTATTATCTTCCATTTGAATAGCATTAAAAAAGCCTACAAATTAATTTGTAGGCTTTATATTTATTTATAGATTTTCTTCCATTTCATCCTTCGGACCTACAATGATATGATCATATTTTCTCATACCTGTACCTGCTGGAATTCTCTTACCAACAATTACATTTTCTTTCAATCCTTCTAAGGTATCTATTTTACCATTAACGGCTGCTTCATTCAACACTTTCGTAGTTTCCTGGAACGATGCCGCAGAGATAAACGATTTAGTTTGAAGCGAAGCTCTTGTAATACCTTGCAACACTTGTTCTGCTGTTGCTGGCTGAGCATCTCTTGCTGTCGCTAAATTCTGATCATTTCTACGTAAAATAGAGTTTTCATCTCTTAACTGACGTGAAGTAATGATTTGACCTGCTTTTAAGTTTTCAGAATCTCCTGCATCTTCAACAACTTTCATTCCGTATATAGCGTCATTTTCTTCGATAAAGTCGTTTTTATGAACTAATTGATTTTCTAAAAATAAAGTATCCCCAGAATCAATAATTCTAACTTTACGCATCATTTGACGTACTACAACCTCAAAGTGTTTGTCGTTAATTTTTACTCCTTGTAAACGATATACTTCTTGAATTTCGTTTACTAAGTATTCTTGCACCGCTGAAGGCCCTTGAATATTCAAAATATCAATTGGAGTAATTGCTCCATCTGATAATGGCATTCCAGCTTTTATGAAATCATTTTCTTGTACTAAAATCTGGTTAGATAACTTGATTAAGTATTTTCTAACATCACCCGTTTTAGACTCAACGATAATTTCTCTATTACCACGCTTAATTTTTCCGAAAGAAACAACACCATCAATTTCAGCAACTACTGCTGGATTTGAAGGATTACGAGCTTCGAATAATTCCGTTACACGAGGTAAACCTCCTGTAATATCTCCTGCTTTACCAGATTTACGTGGAATCTTCACTAAGATTTTACCAGACTCAACAGTTTCTCCATTGTCTATCATTAAGTGTGCTCCAACAGGTAAACTGTATGAACGCAATGCATTACCATCTTTATCTTCAATAATTAAAGAAGGAATAATTTTCTTGTTCTTAGAATCTGTAATTACTTTTTCTTGGAAACCAGTTTGTTCATCGATTTCTACAGAATAGTTAATTCCTTGTTCTAAATCATCAAAACGAACTTTACCTCCAAATTCAGAAACAATAACTCCGTTAAATGGATCCCATTGACAAACTACGTCACCTTTTTTAATGGTTTTTCTATCCATATCAAAAATGGTAGAACCATAAGGAATGTTATTTGTACTTAATGTAATTCCTGTTTTCTTATCAACAACTTTAATCTCTGCTGTTCTAGAAATTACTATATCAATTACTTCTCCACTTGCATCTTTTCCTTTTACAGTACGTAAATCTTCAATTACAACATTACCTTCAAAGTTTGCTGTTAATTTATTGTCTTCAGAAATGTTTCCAGCAACACCCCCAACGTGGAACGTTCTTAATGTTAACTGTGTACCAGGCTCTCCAATAGATTGTGCTGCAATTACACCAACTGCTTCTCCAATTTGAACTTTATTAAGAGTAGATAAACTCTGTCCGTAACATTTTGCACAAATACCTTTGCTAGACTCACATGTTAAAGCAGAACGTACTTGAACTCTGTCAATTCCTGTTGCTTCAATAGCATCTGCTACATAAGAAGAAATTTCTTCACCAGCTGTTACTAATAATTCATCAGTTAATGGAGCATATACATTTTGTAAAGAAACACGTCCTTCAATTCTTTCAGATAATGACTCAACAATCTCATCGTTTTTCTTTAATGGCATAACTTCTAAACCTCTTAAAGTACCACAATCTTCTTCGTTGATAATTACATCTTGAGAAACATCTACTAAACGACGCGTTAAATATCCTGCATCGGCTGTTTTTAATGCTGTATCGGCTAATCCTTTACGAGCACCGTGAGTAGAGATAAAGTATTCTAAAATCGATAATCCTTCCTTAAAGTTAGAAAGAATTGGATTTTCAATAATTTCTCCACCACCTGCAGTAGATTTTTTAGGTTTTGCCATTAATCCACGCATCCCTGTTAACTGACGGATTTGTTCTTTAGAACCCCTCGCGCCAGAATCTAGCATCATGTATACTGAGTTAAAACCTTGCTGATCTTCACGCAAACGTTTCATAGATAATTCTGTCAATCTGTTGTTCGTAGAACCCCAAATGTCAATTACCTGATTGTAACGTTCTTTATTTGTTAACATTCCCATGTTATAGTTTGCAATAATTACATCTACTTCTTCATTAGCTTCTGCAATCATTGTTGCTTTTTCCTCTGGAATAATGATATCACCTAAACTAAATGACAATCCTCCTTGGAATGCAAACTTATATCCCATGTTTTTGATATTATCTAAAAATTCTCCTGTAGTAGGAATATCAGTAGCTTTTAAAATTCCGCCAATAATTCCACGTAAGTTCTTTTTAGTTAATACCTCATTAATATATCCTGCTGCTGGAGGAACAACTTCATTAAATAAAACTCTACCAACAGTAGTTTTTATAATTTTAGTTACTTGTTCTCCATTTTCTCCTAAATCTTGCGTTCTTACTTTAATTCCAGCATTTAAGTCAACCATTTCTTCATTAAAAGCAATGTTTACTTCTTCTGGTGAGTAAAAAGTTAATCCTTCTCCTTTAATTTTAACTTCTGGAGTAGAGATTCTTTCTTTAGTCATATAGTACAATCCAAGTACCATATCCTGAGAAGGAACTGTTACTGGAGCACCATTTGCTGGGTTTAAGATATTATGAGAAGCCAACATTAACAATTGTGCTTCTAAAATAGCCTCTGGACCTAATGGTAAATGTACCGCCATCTGGTCACCATCAAAATCGGCATTAAATGCCGTACACACTAATGGGTGTAATTGAATTGCTTTTCCTTCAATTAATTTTGGTTGAAAAGCTTGGATCCCTAAACGGTGAAGCGTAGGAGCACGGTTTAATAATACAGGATGCCCTTTTAAAACATTCTCTAAAATATCCCATACTACTGGCTCTTTTCTATCGATTATTTTCTTTGCAGATTTTACAGTTTTTACAATTCCTCTTTCAATCAATTTTCTGATTACAAATGGTTTGTAAAGTTCTGCTGCCATATCTTTTGGGATACCACATTCAGATAACTTTAATTCTGGCCCAACAACAATTACAGAACGCGCAGAGTAATCAACACGTTTCCCTAATAAGTTTTGACGGAAACGACCTTGTTTCCCTTTTAATGAATCAGATAAAGATTTTAAAGGTCTGTTAGATTCTGTTTTTACTGCTGATGATTTACGTGTGTTGTCAAATAATGAATCTACAGATTCTTGCAACATACGTTTTTCATTACGTAAAATAACTTCAGGAGCTTTAATTTCTACCAATCGTTTTAAACGATTGTTTCTGATAATAACTCTACGATATAAATCGTTTAAATCTGACGTTGCAAAACGACCACCATCTAAGGGAACTAATGGACGTAATTCTGGTGGAATCACCGGAACTACTTTCATAATCATCCATTCTGGTTTGTTTTCTCTATCTTTATTAGAGTCTCTAAATGCTTCAACAACATTTAAACGTTTTAATGCTTCTGTTTTACGTTGTTTAGAAGTCTCTGTATTTGCTTTGTGTCTTAATTCATAAGAAAGTGCATCTAAATCGATACGAGCTAACAAATCAATTAAACATTCAGCTCCCATTTTAGCAATAAACTTATTTGGGTCAGTATCATCTAAATATTGATTTTCTGGCGGAAGTGTTTCTAAAATATCTAGGTATTCTTCTTCTGTTAAGAAATCCATTTTTTGCAATGGTTCTCCTTCAACATTTTTAGCTATACCTGGAGCAATTACTACGTAACGCTCGTAATAGATAATCATATCTAACTTTTTAGATGGCAACCCTAAAAGGTATCCCATTTTGTTAGGTAATGATCTAAAGTACCAGATATGAGCAACAGGAACTACCAAGTTAATGTGTCCTACTCTATCTCTACGTACTTTCTTTTCTGTAACTTCTACACCACATCGGTCACAAACGATTCCTTTGTAACGAATTCTTTTATATTTACCACAAGCACATTCAAAGTCTTTTACAGGACCAAAAATACGCTCACAAAATAAACCATCTCTTTCTGGTTTGTGTGTACGGTAATTAATTGTTTCTGGTTTTAACACCTCTCCTCTAGAAATTTCTAGAATAGATTCTGGAGATGATAATCCAATTGAGATTTTATTAAACTTTTTTACAGTGTACTTCTCGTTTGTTCTTGCCATGGTAATGGATTCGAATTAAAATTGTAAAAATATCCTCAAAAGAGGCTTATAAATATATGATTGTCATCAAGCCTTTCGGCTTGATGACATTTCACTGTTTGTTATTCTTCTAGTTGAACGTTTAATCCTAAACCTTTCAGTTCGTGCATTAATACGTTAAATGATTCTGGTAAACCAGGTTCTGGCATTTCTTCACCTTTCACAATACTTTCGTATGTTTTGGCTCTACCTAATACATCATCAGATTTTACAGTTAAGATTTCTCTTAAGATACTAGATGCACCGTATGCTTCTAATGCCCAAACTTCCATCTCTCCAAAACGCTGACCTCCAAACTGAGCTTTACCTCCTAATGGTTGTTGTGTAATTAATGAATAAGGACCAATAGAACGCGCGTGCATTTTATCTTCAATCATGTGTCCTAACTTAATCATATAAATTACTCCAACCGTTGCTGGTTGATCAAAACGTTTTCCTGTTCCACCATCATATAAATAGGTATGTCCAAATCTTGGCACACCAGCTTCATCTGTATATGCATTGATTTGATCTAAAGAAGCTCCATCAAAAATTGGTGTTGCATACTTTTTGTCTAATTTTTGACCAGCCCATCCAAGAACTGTTTCATAAATCTGACCAATGTTCATACGTGATGGTACTCCTAATGGATTTAAAACGATATCTACAGGTGTTCCGTCCTCTAAGAAAGGCATGTCTTCTGCTCTTACAATACGAGCAACAATACCTTTATTTCCGTGACGTCCTGCCATTTTATCACCAACTTTTAGTTTACGCTTTTTAGCAATATAAACTTTAGCTAATTTTAAAATACCAGCTGGTAATTCATCTCCTACAGAAATTGTAAACTTCTCACGACGTAAATTCCCTTGTAAGTCGTTTACTTTAATTTTATAGTTGTGAACTAATTCTCCAACAGATTTATTTAAATCTTTATCAGTTGTCCAAGACCCTTGTGTTAAATGCGTATAATCTTCAACAGAGTTTAACATTTTTAAGGTGAATTTCTTTCCTTTTGGAAGTACTTCTTCTCCTAAATCATTAAAGACTCCTTGTGAAGTTTTTCCACTGATTAGTGCAAAAAGTTTTTCAACCAATTGATCTTTTAAAATATCAAACTTAGAAACAAAAGAACTTTCTAATGCTACAATAGCATCTTTATCTCTTGCTCTCTTCGTTTTATCTTTAACAGCTCTTCTAAATAATTTTTTGTCAATTACTACTCCTCTTAATGATGGAGAAGCTTTTAATGATGCATCTTTTACATCACCCGCTTTATCACCAAAAATTGCACGTAATAATTTTTCTTCTGGAGTTGGATCTGATTCACCTTTTGGAGTAATTTTCCCGATTAAAATATCACCAGGATTTACTTCTGCTCCAATACGAATCATTCCGTTTTCGTCAAGATCTTTTGTTGCTTCTTCAGAAACATTAGGAATATCATTCGTTAACTCTTCAGTTCCTAATTTGGTATCTCTAACATCTAAAGAATACTCATCAATATGAATTGACGTAAAAATATCTTCACGAACTACTTTTTCAGAAATTACAATTGCATCCTCAAAGTTATACCCTTTCCAAGGCATAAAGGCTACTTTCATATTTCTTCCTAAAGCTAATTCTCCTTTTTGTGTAGCATAACCTTCACAAAGAACTTGTCCTTCTGTAACTCTATCCCCTCTTTTGACAATTGGTTTTAAGTTGATACAAGTACCTTGATTGGTTTTTCTAAATTTAATTAAGTTGTATGATACCTCGTCAGAATCAAAACTTACCATTCTTTCTTCTTCGGTTCTATCGTACTTAATTGTAATTTTATTAGCATCTACATATTCTACAACTCCTGCTCCTTCTGCATTGATTAAGATTCTAGAATCTTTTGCAACTCTACGCTCTAAACCAGTACCCACAATTGGAGATTCTGGTCTTAATAATGGAACTGCTTGACGCATCATGTTTGATCCCATTAACGCACGGTTGGCATCATCATGTTCTAAGAAAGGAATTAATGAGGCAGAAATTGAAGCAATTTGATTTGGAGCAACGTCCATATAATCAACTGCATCTGGAGATACTAGAGGGAAATCTCCTTCAGCACGAGCAATTACTCTCTCGCTAGTAAAGTTTCCTTTTGCATCAATTTCTAAATTAGACTGTGCTATTTTCTTTCCTTCTTCTTCTTCTGCACTTAAATAAATATGCTCTTGCTTTACATCTACATTTCCATCAACAACTTTTCTATATGGAGTTTCAATAAATCCTAAGTTGTTTACTTTAGCAAATACTGCTAAAGAAGAAATCAAACCAATGTTTGGTCCCTCTGGAGTTTCGATCGGACATAAACGACCGTAATGTGTATAGTGAACATCACGAACCTCGAATCCAGCTCTTTCTCTAGATAAACCTCCAGGTCCTAATGCAGACAATCTACGTTTATGAGTAATCTCAGCTAATGGATTTGTTTGATCCATAAATTGAGATAACTGATTTGTTCCGAAGAATGAATTAATTACTGATGATAATGTTTTCGCATTGATCAAATCAATTGGTGTAAATACTTCGTTATCACGAACATTCATACGCTCACGAATTGTACGAGCCATACGAGCTAAACCAACACCAAACTGACCTGCTAATTGCTCACCTACAGTTCTAACACGACGGTTAGATAAGTGATCAATATCATCAACTTCAGCTTTAGAGTTAATCAATTCTATTAAATACTTGATAATGGTAATAATATCAAGTTTAGTTAATACTTTTTGATCGATTGATTCATCTAAACCAAGTTTTGTGTTCATTCTAAAACGACCAACTTCACCTAAATTGTAACGTTGTTCAGAAAAGAATAATTTATCTATAATACCACGCGCTGTTTCTTCATCTGGCGGTTCTGCATTACGTAATTGTCTATAGATATGTTCAACAGCTTCTTTTTCAGAGTTTGTTGGGTCTTTTTGTAGCGTATTATGAATGATTGCATATTCTGCCATTTGATTATCTTCTTTGTGTAACAACACTGTTTTTACACCAGATTCAATAATCTCATCGATATAATCTTTCTCTATAATAGTATCTCTATCAAAGATAATTTCATTTCTTTCAATTGAAACAACTTCTCCAGTATCTTCATCAACGAAATCTTCATGCCAAGTTTTTAATACTCTGGCTGCTAATTTACGTCCTAACACTTTTTTTAATCCTGCTTTAGAAACTTTAATTTCTTCAGCTAAATCAAAAATTTCTAGGATATCTTTATCTCTTTCGAAACCGATTGCTCTAAATAGCGTTGTTACTGGTAATTTTTTCTTTCTATCAATATAAGCATACATTACTTGATTGATATCTGTTGCAAATTCTATCCAAGATCCTTTAAAAGGAATTACTCTAGCAGAGTATAACTTGGTTCCGTTTGCGTGGAATGATTGCCCGAAGAATACACCAGGAGATCTGTGTAATTGAGAAACTACAACTCTTTCTGCTCCATTGATTACGAATGTACCAGAGTTTGTCATATAAGGAATAGTTCCTAAATAAACATCTTGTACAATAGTTTCGAAATCTTCGTGTTCTGGATCTGTACAGTATAATTTTAAACGTGCTTTAAGAGGAACACTGTGTGTTAAACCTCTTTCAATACATTCTTGAATGCTATATCTTGGAGGATCTACAAAGTAGTCTAAGAATTCTAACACAAAATTATTACGTGTATCTGTAATTGGAAAATTATCCATGAAAGTTTTATACAAACCTTCTTCACCACGCTCCTCAGCTTTTGTTTGTAATTGGAAAAAATCTTGAAAAGATTTTACTTGAATATCCAAAAAATCTGGATAATCAGCTCCCAATTTTGCCGATGCGAAGTTTATTCTTTCAGTAGTGTTTTTCGTTGTCAAAAGAGAAATTTTTTTAATTAAAATCGATGTAAAAATATAAAACGAATATATACACAAAATGGTTTAGGTCTAAGAACGCTTGTTCTAAAGACCTAAACCTAAGTTTGTTTAAGCTATTACAGCTTATTTAAGCTCAACCTCAGCTCCTGCTTCTTCTAAAGATGCTTTAAGCCCTTCAGCTTCGTCTTTAGAGATACCTTCTTTAATTGGTGCTGGTGCACTATCAACGATACCTTTAGCTTCTTTTAATCCTAAACCAGTTAATTCTTTAACTAATTTTACAACTGCCAATTTAGATTGACCTGCTGCTGTTAAGATTACATCGAATTCAGTTTGCTCATCAGCTCCACCGTCAGCACCACCTGCTGCTGGTCCTGCTACTGCTACTGCAGCTGCTGCTGGCTCAATACCATATTCGTCTTTTAAAATAGTAGCTAAGTCATTAACTTCTTTTACTGTTAAGTTAACTAATTGCTCTGCGAAATCTTTTAAATCTGCCATTTTAATTGTTTTTAAAAATTTTATTTATTATAGTTTATTAGTGCGCGTAATTATTTTTCTGATAGTGTAGTTAAAATACCTGATAATTTTTGACCACCTGATTGCAATGCTGAAATAACATTTTTAGCTGGTGACTGTAATAAGGTAATAATATCTCCAATAAGTTCTTCTTTAGACTTAATGTTTACTAAGGCATCTAATTGGTCATCACCAAGATAGATTGCTTCTTCAACAAAAGCTCCTTTTAACAAAGGCTTGTTTGACTTTTTTCTGAACTCTTTGATTACTTTAGCTGGCGCGTTTCCTGCTTCAGCAATCATAATAGAAGTATTTCCTTTTAATATACTAGGTAATTCTCCGAAATCTTTATCAGATGCTTCCATTGCTTTTGAAAGCAATGTATTTTTAACAACTGCTAGTTTTACATTTGCTTTAAAACATGCTCTTCTTAAGTTAGAAGTAGCTAAAGCATTTAAACCTGAAATATCTGCTAAATAGATAATATTTGTATCTGCTAGCTTAGCTGTTAAATCTTGGATTACTTGTGATTTTTCTTCTCTTGTCATAATTTCTAAGATTAAACTGCTTTTACTTCAACTGCAACACTTGGGCTCATTGTACTAGACATGAATACACTTTTAATGTATGTACCTTTTGCTGTAGTAGGTTTAAGTTTAACAATTGTTTGAATTAATTCATTTGCATTGTCTGCAATTTTATCAGCGTCGAATGATGTTTTACCAATGGCTGCATGTACAATACCAGTTTTATCAACTTTAAAGTCAATTTTACCAGCTTTTACATCTGCAACAGCTTTAGCAACATCCATTGTTACTGTACCTGTTTTTGGGTTAGGCATTAAACCTCTTGGTCCTAAAACACGACCTAAAGGACCTAATTTTCCCATAACACTTGGCATAGTAATAATTACATCAACATCTGTCCATCCTCCTTTAATTTTTTGAAGGTACTCATCTAATCCAACATAATCTGCACCAGCTTCTGTAGCTTCGGCTTCTTTATCTGGAGTAACCAATGCTAAAACCTTTACATCTTTTCCAGTTCCATGAGGTAATGTTACAACACCACGAACCATTTGATTTGCTTTACGAGGATCTACTCCTAAACGTATTGCTAAATCAACAGATGCATCAAATTTTACATTTGTTATTTCTTTAATTAAAGCAGAAGCTTCACTTACGTTATAAGTTTTTGTATTATCTAACTTAGCGTTAGCTTCCTTTTGCTTTTTTGTTAATTTTGCCATTTTGAATAACCGTTATTAAAGTTTAAGCTGGAGCGTTTCCTGTTACTGTTAATCCCATAGAACGAGCTGTACCTGCAATCATTTTCATTGCTGACTCAACTGTAAATGCATTTAAATCTACCATTTTGTCTTCTGCAATAACTTTAATTTGATCCCAAGAAACTTTAGCTACTTTCTTACGGTTTGGTTCTCCAGAACCTTTCTTAATTTTTGCTGCTTCTAATAATTGTACTGCAGCTGGTGGAGTTTTAACAACAAAGTCAAAAGATTTGTCTTTATACACAGTAATTGCTACTGGTAAAACTTTTCCTTGCTTATCTTGAGTTCTAGCATTAAACTGCTTACAGAACTCCATAATGTTAACTCCGGCAGCACCTAAAGCAGGTCCAACTGGTGGAGAAGGATTTGCTGATCCTCCGCGCACTTGTAATTTAACAACCTTACTTACTTCTTTTGCCATTTTTTAAACTTTAGTTTTAGATTTTTGAATCGTGGAAGCTCATCAAAAATCAATTTCTATTTGTGTAACAATTATGAAATTTTATCTACTTGCATATAGCTCAATTCTAATGGAGTTTTACGTCCAAAGATTTTCACCATAACTTCTAGTTTTCTCTTTTCTTCATTTATCTTTTCAACAGTACCGTCAAAACCATTAAAAGGTCCATCAACAACTTTTACTGTTTCTCCTATAACATAAGGGATAGCAATGTTATCATTTTGCTCTGATAACTCATCTACTTTACCTAACATTCTATTTACCTCTGATTTTCTTAATGGAACAGGAACTCCTCCTTTTGTCTCACCTAAAAAACCAATAACTCCTGTTACCGATTTAATTACGTGAGGAACCTCACCTGCTAAATGAGCTTCAACCATGATATAACCAGGAAAATAAACTCTTTCTTTATGAATTTTTTTTCCGTCTCTAATTTGTATAACTTTTTCTTTAGGTACCAAAACTTGATCTACATAATCAGACAAGCCTAATCTTGAAATTTCAGTCTCAATATAAGATTTTACCTTGTTTTCTTGACCTCCAATTGCTCTAACTACGTACCACTTTTTAACTGAATCAGCCATAATTAATTATTAAACATGGTAAAAAAGTTATCTAAACCTAATTGAAAAACGTAATCAACAGAAAAAACAGCTATTGCAAAAATTATTGTAAACACAGCAACAACTACTGTTGACTTTTGCGCTTCATCTCTAGGTATCCATGTAACATGGTTACTTAATTCTTCAAATGATTCTTTGATATATTTTATCATATTATTAGTTATTTGCACGGGCGGAGAGACTCGAACTCCCGACACCTGGTTTTGGAGACCAGTGCTCTACCAACTGAGCTACGCCCGTAAACACAAGGTGCTAACTCAAATTTTTGAGAAGCACCTTATAATGTTATTAAATGAATTCTAATTAAAGAATTTCAGTTACCTGACCAGCTCCAACTGTTCTACCACCTTCACGGATTGCAAAACGTAAACCTACATTCATTGCAATTGTAGAGTGTAATTCAACTGTAATTGTTAAGTTATCACCTGGCATAACCATTTCTACTCCAGCTGGCAAAGAAATTGTTCCTGTTACATCTGTAGTTCTTACGTAGAACTGTGGACGATAGTTGTTATGGAATGGAGTATGACGTCCACCCTCTTCTTTTTTAAGGATATACACCTCAGCCTTGAATTTATCGTGTGGAGTTACAGAACCTGGCTTACAGATTACCATTCCTCTTTTGATTTGTTCTTTATCAATACCTCTTAATAAGATACCTGCATTATCTCCAGCCTCACCTCTATCTAAGATTTGACGGAACATTTCGATACCAGTAATAGTAGAAGTTAATTTCCCCGCTCCCATACCAATAATTTCAACAGGATCTCCAGTATTTGCAATTCCAGTTTCGATACGTCCTGTAGCTACAGTTCCACGACCAGTAATTGAGAATACATCTTCAACAGGCATTAAGAAAGGCTTATCAACTTCTCTTAATGGCTCTTCAATCCAAGTATCACAAGCTTCCATTAATTCTAAAACAGTGTCAACCCATTTTTGCTCTCCGTTTAATGCACCTAATGCAGAACCAGCAATTACAGGACAATTGTCTCCATCGTACTCATAGAAAGACAATAAATCTCTAATTTCCATATCTACTAATTCAATTAACTCTTCATCATCAACCATATCCACTTTGTTCATGAATACAACCATACGAGGAATACCTACTTGACGTCCTAATAAGATGTGCTCTCTAGTTTGTGGCATTGGTCCATCAGTTGCAGCTACTACTAAAATAGCTCCATCCATTTGTGCAGCACCAGTTACCATGTTCTTTACGTAATCCGCGTGACCTGGACAGTCAACGTGTGCGTAATGACGGTTAGCAGTTTGATATTCTACGTGAGATGTATTAATTGTAATACCTCTTTCTTTTTCTTCTGGAGCGTTATCAATTTGATCAAATGATTTTGCTTCTGAATAACCTGCATCAGCTAATACTTTTGTAATAGCAGCAGTTAATGTTGTTTTACCGTGATCTACGTGTCCAATTGTACCAATGTTTAAGTGTGGTTTTGAACGATCAAAAGTTCCTTTTGCCATGATTATTAATTTTAATTCTTAGTTAAATATATTTAGTGTTTATCTTATTCTACTTTATTTGAGCCAGCGACGGGATTTGAACCCGTGACCTCATCCCTACCAAGGATGCGCTCTACCAACTGAGCTACACCGGCTTAAAAATTTTGAGCGAGAGACCGGGTTCGAACCGGCGACATTCAGCTTGGAAGGCTGACGCTCTACCAACTGAGCTACTCTCGCATTCTATTTTTATCCTTTGTTTTTCAATTGAAAAACTATCGTGGTGAGAGCAGGATTCGAACCTGCGAAGACGTAGTCAGCGGATTTACAGTCCGCCCTCGTTGGCCGCTTGAGTATCTCACCATTATTTAAATGAACGTTTTTTTGTCTTTTTGAGCCGATGAAGGGACTCGAACCCCCGACCTGCTGATTACAAATCAGCTGCTCTAGCCAGCTGAGCTACATCGGCTTATTGCATAAAAAAACAATCCGCTATTTCTAACGGACTGCAAATGTATAAAGTTTTTTTTATTTCTAAAACTTTTTTTGTCTATTTTTTTAAATTTTAAATAGACAATGAACCTCTTAATTTTTCTTTTGATTTTTTAAGCTGTCTTTTTAACGAATCTACACCTATACTTATTCCTTCTTCAAAAGATTTTGTTTCTTTTTTTACTATCAATTCGCTGCCTGGAATATTGATTTTAATCTCTGAAATTTTATTCTCCTTATCACTTGTGTTTTGAACTTTTAAAAACACTTCTGCGTCTATAATTTTATCATGAAATTTAGCTAAACCTTGTACTTTGTCTTCGATGTATTTTAATAAACTTGAATCTGCATTAAAATTAACGGATTGGATAAATACTTTCATATAATTTTACTTTTTATGGCTTCTAGGATGAGCCTGATTGTACACTTGTTTTATCTTTTCTAAACTATTATGTGTATAAACTTGGGTTGATGCCAGACTTGAATGCCCTAGCAATTCTTTAACCGAGTTTAAATCTGCTCCTTGATTTAGTAAATGAGTCGCAAACGAATGCCTTAAAATATGCGGACTCTTTTTTACTTTTGTAGAGACAATACTAAAGTAATTATTTATAACTCTATAAACAAGTGTTTCGTATATTTTCTTTCCTTTTTCTGTGACAAATAAATAATCAGTATCAGTGGTGATTTTATTTTTAAAAGAGATATACTCTTCGATTGTTTTTATCACTGAAGGAATTAAAGGAATTAATCTTTCTTTATTTCTTTTTCCTAAAACTTTAATTGTTTTTGATTGAAAATTTATTGCATTGAGTTTTAAATTAATCAACTCTGCCCTTCTCATTCCTGTAGAATAAAAAAGCTCAACAATTAACTTATTTCTTATGGATTTAAAATCGCTTTCAACATCTAACCCATCAATAACTTCGTTTATTTCTTTTGAAGTAAACGGAACTTGCACTTTTTTTGCAACTTTAAGTGACTTATGTTTTACAAGTGGATTTGTAGTAATTTGATTTGTTTTTTGTAAAAATTTATAGAACGATTTTAAAGAACTTATTTTTCTATTTATCGAATTGTTTGAAATACCCTCATCAACCAATTTTACAATCCAAGATCTAATTTGACTGTAATGTACATCCTTCAAGTTTTCAGTTTCATATTCTTCTTTACAAAACTCAAAAAACGAATGGAGATCATTTTTATATGCAGTTACTGTATGATTTGAGTATTTTCTCTCTAAAACTAAATACTCTAAAAAAGAAGTGATCATTTTTACTTTTTTGATATTCTCAAATTTACATATATATCTATTAGTAATTGTATAAAACAAAAAAAATCCTGTTTTACAAACAGGATTTTTATATTGTGATAGTAGATTATGACTAACCTACTTCTTCTTGCGTTCTTAATTTCTGAACATAAGATGCTTTAATGTTTTGAGCTCTTTTAGCAACAGAAGGTTTTGTAAAATGTTTTCTGTTACGTAAGTTCTTCATTGTCTTCGTACGATCAAATTTTCTTTTGAAACGTTTTAAAGCTCTATCTATATTCTCTCCTTCTTTAACTGGTATAATTAACATATATTGGCACCTCCTTTCATTTGTTCTATCTATTTGTTTTTTTAAATGGACTGCAAAAATACAAAGTTATTTTGATTATTAAACAATTTTATTTAAAAATAAAAAATCACTCTACTATCGAGTGATTTTTAAATAAAATCTATTCCGTAAATAATTCTAAGTCGATGGCTTATAGTCTTTTTTATCGATAATCATTTTTGCGAATGTGAAAAACATTTTCGCAAAAACAAAATTAAAATTAATTAGTCGCTGGCTTATAGTCTTTTTTGTCGATAATCATTTTTGCGAATGTGAAAAACATTTTCGCAAAAACAAAATTAAAATTAATTAGTCGCTGGCTTATAGTCTTTTTTGTCGATAATCATTTTTGCGATAATCTCTTTTAAGATTTCAGAAGTTCCGCCACCAATTGGACCTAATCTACTGTCTCTTAACATTCTTGCCATAGGATAATCTTCCATATAACCATACCCTCCTAACAACTGAAGACAATCGTAAATTACAGAATCTGCAATTTTTGTAGATAATAGCTTAGACATGCTTGCTTCTTTCACTACATATTGCCCATCATTTAAACGCTTTGCAATCGAATAGTTAAATTCTTTACACATCTCAACCTCACTGGCCATTTCAGCAACCTTATGCCTTAATGCCTGAAATTTATCTAACGACTTTCCAAACGCAATCCTTTCTTTCATGTAGCCTAGTGCATATTCAACAGCATATTCTGCTCTTGCATGTGCATTTACTCCCATAATTAAACGCTCTAGCGCAAAGTGTTGCATGATATATGGAAATCCTTTTCCTTCTTCACCCATTAAATTTTCTTCAGAAATCACAACATTATCAAAAGAGATTTCTCCAGTATCTGAAGCTTTCCAACCTAGCTTGTCTAACTTGGTTGCAGAAACCCCTTTAGTGTCTCTATCTACTAAAAAAATACTAATTCCTTTATTTCCCAATTCTGGTTGTGTCTTAGCAGCAACAACTAGATAATCCGAATACACTCCGTTTGTAATAAACGTTTTTGAGCCATTGATCACATAGGTGTTTTCTTTCTTTTCTGCTGTTGTTCTAATACCTGCAACATCAGAACCTGCAAAAGGTTCTGAAATACACAAACAACCTATTTTATCTCCGTGAATACTTGGCAACAAATATTCTTCTTTGATTCTGGCATCTCCTTCTTTTTCTAAATGCGTCATAGCTAAATAAACATGCGCCCACATTGCTGCTGCAAATCCACCAGAATGAATTCTTTGTAGTTCTTCTAAAAAAATAATTGTATAAAAAAGATCAAGTCCTAATCCGCCATTTTCCTCAGAAACATTTAGCCCGAAATATCCCATATCGCCAAATTTCTTCCAAATAAAGCGCTCTATAGCACCTTCTTTTTCCCATTTATCTATGTATGGTGATACTTCTTTTTTTAAAAATTCTCTAAAACTTTCTCTAAATGCAATATGCTCTTCCGTAAAGTACATGCTATTCATTCTACAATCTTTTGTTTATTTATTTAGCTTCCAAATATAGAACTATTCTATCATATTTATCTATTGGAAATCCTTCAATATTTTTTAATTCCTCAATCGATTGTAATTCAGCAACTTCATCTCTAAACTCGAAGATTTTTTTACATAAATCATACTCTATATAAGGATTTGAAAGTACTTGTTTAAAAGTAGCCGTATTTACATTTATTTTTTTAATGATTGGCTTATCAATAATTTTAAATTTGTTTAAAATTCTTTGAACTGTAGTTGAATCTATTTTCCAAACTTCTAATAATTGATTTTGAAATGTAAACCCTTGGATTCTTTTTCTGTAATTAAGTATTCTTTGAGCTAGGTATTTATTAACTCCGGCTATTGCTTGAAAATCATTTACAGTAGCAACATTTATATCAGTAGTACTAAATTTAAAAACCTTCTCTTTAAGTGTTGCTTTATTAACGCTCTTACTTTGTTGTTTAACAACCCAATCTGGAAACTTAAAATAGGGTGAAATCACATTCAATAAACTATCTGAGACCTGTGTTACTTCTTTAAATTGACTCACAGAATTAATAAATTTATTGTTCTTTCTAAAAGCATGTAATCTATCAATCTCATGAATTGACATTCCTAGTTGAGCACCTTTATAGTCTGTTATGTAGTTTGGGTTGAAAGGGAATATTTTTGGTTTTCTTTTTTCAATTTCAACTTTCTTTAAGGAATCTATTTTAGCATGTAACGCAATAGATTTATTGGAGTCAAAAACACTATTATCACTTGAAAAATCAACAAAAGAAATTACTACCTGAAGAATTACTATTAATAATAGCAAAAAGAAAACCCCATTTCGTTGGCTTTTATTGTACCAGAAATGGGGCTTACTTATTTTCATAAAAAATTATTTATGCTTTACTTGCTTTTATAGCATCTAAATATCTGTTTAATTGTTTCTTAACTACTGGGAATAAGAAATACAATCCAACCATATTAGGGAATACCATTGCAAAAATCATTGCATCTGAGAAGTCCCAAATTGATTTCATACTTGCAGCAGCACCAATTACAACAAACAATAAGAATAAAAACTTATATGTTAAATCAGCTACTCTTCCTCTTCCAAATAAGAATTTCCAAGATTGTAATCCGTAATAAGACCAAGAAATCATTGTAGAAACTGCAAATAACACCACAGCTATTGTTAAGAACACATTAGAAAAAGGAATGTATTCTGCAAATGCTTTAGAAGTAATTGCTGCTCCTTCATAAGCCTCTCCATCAATAAATACAGCTCCAACACCATCACCACCATATTCAAAAATTGTAGCTCCAGATGCATCTCCACCAAAGTTAAAAATAATAATTACTAAGGCAGTCATTGTACAAATTACAACAGTGTCAATAAATGGCTCTAATAACGCAACCAATCCTTCTGATGCAGAATATTTTGTTTTCACAGCTGAATGGGCAATTGACGCAGAACCTGCACCAGCTTCATTCGAAAATGCAGCTCTTTTAAATCCAACTAATAATACACCTATAAATCCACCAACTCCAATAGCCGTTGGATTAAAAGCTTCTCTAAAGATTAATACAAATGCATCATCAATTAATGAGAAATTAGCTCCTAATATATACAAACATGCTATCAAATATAAAACTGCCATAAATGGAACCACTTTTTCAGTAACCTGAGCAATTCTTTTAATTCCACCAATAATAATGATACCCACTAATATTGCTAATATAACACCAATAATTGCACCTGCTGCCGAACTTTCTAATCCTAATAATTCTTTTAACACAACAGTAGCTTGGTTAGACTGAGCAGCGTTTCCACCACCAAAAGAGCCTCCAATACAGAAAATAGCAAAAATTACTGCTGCAATTTTCCCTAGCATTTCAAACCCTCTTTCTTTTAATCCTTTTGTAATATAATACATAGGACCTCCATAAACAGTTCCATCTTCACCTACATCTCTATACTGAACTCCCAATGTACATTCAACAAATTTTGTTGACATCCCTAAGAATCCACAAATCACCATCCAAAATGTTGCTCCAGGACCCCCTAGTGCAATTGCCAATGCAACTCCTGCTATATTCCCGTTACCAACTGTACCAGAAACGGCTGTTGCCAATGCTTGAAAATGTGTTACCTCTCCATCTTTACTTTCATCTTCAATGGTTCCTTTGATATCACCATCAATTGCTAATGCTGGATCTCCAGAAGCATGATGATCAAGATCATCGTACTTACCTCTTACAATATTAATTGCTGTTTTAAAATATCTGATATTTGGAAACCCAAAATAGATTGTAAAAAATAGAGCACTAGCAACTAATACTATTAAAACAAGCGGAGCTCCAAAAACTGGGTAAAAAATTAAGCCGCTAAAAAAATTTGCTATTGGCGCAAAAGCTTCATCAATTTTTTGATCTAAACCTTTTTCTTGTGCAAATGTTAACATCGGAACTACTAAAAAAAGTAGTGAAAGAAGTTTTTTCTTCATAATATATAAGTTAGTTTATTTAATTTAGTTGACCGCAATATCATAAAAAATTGAGCTTTTGACAACTTTTATACGTTAAAAGTGAAGATTAGATTATTTTTTGTTTAAATCTTTGCAAATCTTCTTTAAATGAATTCGGATAAAATTCTAATTCTTTGTTTGTTTTCGTTAAATCAAATCCTGTTTTTGCAGGTCTCGATGCGGTTTGATTTAAAGTACTTGTAGAAATTGGTTTTATTAGATTTTTATCTAACCCAAAAGCATCTGCTATCTCTTGTGCTATTTCATAAATACTTAACAACTGATTGCTCGAAATATTAAAAATACCTGTAGCTTTTTTATCTATTGAAACTTTACATGCCAATGCTAAATCTTCTACATAGGTTGGAGCTCTGTATTGATCATCAACAATTGTAATTTCTTTCTTATTTTCTAACGATTCTTTTACCCAAAGTACAATGTTGTTTCTACTCATGTCTTTCACTAAGCCATAGACTAAAATGGTTCTTAAAATGGTGTAATTTATGTTAGAATCTTGCAATCTCTTTTCTGAGAGTAACTTCGTTTCTCCATAATAACTTAACGGATTTGGAATATCTTCTTCAGTATAGTTCCCTTTTACACCATCATAAATAAAGTCTGTAGAAATATGAATTAAATGTGCATTTATTTCCGAACAGACAGCCGCTAAATATTCGACGACATGAACATTTAAATCGTAACAACCTTCTTTATCATTCTCACAAGCATCAACATTTGTCATAGCCGCTGTATTGATAATAAAATTTGGTTGTATTTGCTTTATTTTTTCTTCTAATAATTGCTGATTTGTTAGGTCTATTGCGTGGTACTCAAAATCGGTTCTTCCACTTCTATTTTCTCCTCTAGAAAAACCAACGACTTTGTAATTTTCTGGATCCTTCAGAAATAATTCAAGTAAATTTTGTCCTAACAGTCCATTGCTTCCTGTAATAAGAATTTTTACTTTCATTAAAATAAATCTCTTAATTTGACAATTTGCTCAGGTCTTCCTAAAACAATCATTCCCGAATCTTCTACTAATTTTATAGATGCCTCTGGGTTAATGATGTAATTTCCATCAGAAGTTTTAAACCCAATAACAGTACAACCTGTTTTTTTTCTGAGATCTAAATCAAAAATTGTTTTCCCTAAGTATTCTTTTGGTAAATCGTTAACTGCTACTTCTTCTAAATTTGCAGTAGTTTCACCTTCTATCGTCAACCTATCTACAAACTCTATTACGTCTGGAGTAACAACTAAAGAAGCCATATGAGCACCTCCTAACTTATCTGGCATAATAACATTAGATGCTCCTGCAATTTTTAATTTACTATACGATGACTCATTGGATGCTCTACTAATAATTCTACACTCTTTGTTCAACTGACTTGCTGTTAAAACGACAAATAAGTTATCGGCATCCGATGGTAAAGCGGTAATCAGGTTGCTTGCTTTTTCAACTCCTGCTTTTAGCAAAACCTCATCTGTTGTAGCGTCTCCATCGATATATAAAACCCCTTCTTCATCTAAAAAACTAATCAGCTCTTTATCTTTTTCTACCACTACAAATTTTTCTTGATAATTTTTTAGTTTCTGAATTGCTTGCATACCATTTCTACCATAACCACAAACAATTGTATGATTTTTAAGTTTATCTATTTCTCTTTCCACTTTCTTACGTTTTAATTGTTTAAAAAACTCTCCACTTGCCAATGCTTCTGTAAAAGCAGAAACAGCATAACCAAACAAAGAGAGGCTTGTTAAAATTAGAAATATTGTAAATATTTTTTCATAATTATCCAAAGGATGCACTTCCCTAAATCCAACAGTAGAGATGGTAATTACGGTCATGTAAAGCGCATCAATAAAATTAGAATCAGAGAGCAACATGTACCCTACAACTCCAATTGCTTGAATTGAAAACAGAAAAAATAATGCTTTATATAATTTTGACTTTAAGGGAATCATTACAAATCAAAAACAGAACTACGTTTGGTATATACTAAATCTTTTAATCTCAACACAAAAGCGATGATTAGATACAATGCAAAAGACAAGCCAACTGTTACAAAAGAAATGTAAATGAAAAACAATCTTACATTCAATGCTCGCATCCCTAATCGATCTGCTAACCTTGAAGAAACTGTAAATCCGTGACGCTCAAAATAATGCCTAACAGCGTTTATAAAATCCATATAAAAATATTGTTAACGCAAGATAACATTTAAAGATGAATTGCTCTTAGGATTTTAGTAAAAAATAAATTGGTTTGTGTAACTTTGCCTTTTTCCTAAAATTCCCACTTTGAAACAACAAGAATATATTGAAGTTTTTGGCGCAAGAGTACACAATTTAAAAAATATTGATGTAAAAATTCCACGTGAAAAACTAGTTGTTATCACTGGCTTAAGTGGAAGCGGGAAATCTTCTTTGGCTTTTGATACTATTTATGCAGAAGGTCAGCGTAGATACATTGAAACTTTTTCTGCATATGCACGTCAATTTTTAGGAGGCCTAGAAAGACCTGATGTTGATAAGATTGATGGACTTTCTCCTGTGATTTCAATCGAACAAAAAACCACTAATAAAAGTCCGCGTTCTACAGTAGGAACCATTACAGAAATTTACGATTTTTTAAGACTCCTTTTTGCGAGAGCTGCAGATGCATACTCATACAATACCAACGAAAAAATGGTGAGTTATTCAGATGAAAAAATCAAAGAATTAATTCTTACCGATTATCAAGATAAAAAAATTGCTGTTTTAGCTCCCTTAGTAAAATCGAGAAAAGGACATTATAGAGAGCTATTTGAGCAAGTTTCTAAACAAGGATTTGTAAAAGTTCGTGTTGATGGAGAAATTATAGAAATAACCAAAGGAATGCGTTTAGATCGGTATAAAACGCACGACATAGAAGTTGTAATCGACAGAATAGCTGTAAACAATTCAGTAGAAAAAAGATTAGAAGAAACGATTAAAACTGCCTTATATACGGGTAATAATATACTAATGGTTATCGATTTAGAAACCAGCAATCCAAGGTATTTTAGTAGAGACTTAATGTGCCCAACAACCGGAATTGCATATCCAAGTCCAGAACCAAATACATTTTCATTTAATTCGCCAAAAGGTGCTTGTTCTTCGTGTAGTGGACTAGGAATTACTAACGAAGTAAATTTAAATAAAGTAATTCCGGATGATACTGTTTCAATAAAAAACGGAGGAATTTCACCTTTGGGTGAACAAAAAAATAGTTGGATTTTTAAGCAATTACAATTAATTGCAGAACGATACGACTTTAAACTAAACGATCCAATCAACAAAATACCAAAAGAAGCGGTTGATATCATTTTAAATGGCGGAAACGAAAAATTTAAAATTGAGTCAAAAACAATTGGAGTTACTAGAAATTATGAAATAGATTTTGAAGGTATTATTTCATTCATTACCAGTCAATATAAAAATAGCGAATCTACCTCTATAAAAAGATGGGCTAAAGATTTTATGGATGAAGTTTCTTGTTCTTCATGCCATGGAAATCGTCTTAAAAAAGAAGCTTTGTATTTTAAAATTCTAGATAAAAATATTAGCGATTTAGCTAAAATGGACATCACTGAATTGGCTAACTGGTTTCATCTATTAGAAGAAAAACTTACCAAAAAACAGCAAAAAATTGCTTCAGAAATTTTAAAAGAAATCAAAACCAGAATTCAATTTTTATTGGATGTTGGTTTAGACTATCTAAATCTTAACAGAACTTCTAAATCGCTTTCTGGCGGAGAAGCCCAACGTATTCGTTTAGCAACACAAATTGGTTCTCAATTGGTTGGCGTCTTATATATTTTAGACGAACCAAGCATTGGTTTACATCAAAGAGATAATCAAAAATTAATCGATTCTTTGGTGAAGTTAAGAGATATTGGAAACTCAGTATTGGTTGTAGAACATGATAGAGACATGATTGAACATGCAGATTTTGTATTTGATATAGGGCCCGGTGCCGGAAGACATGGTGGAGAAATTGTAAGTGCTGGAACTTTTGAAGAATTAAAACAACACGACACCTTAACTGCAGATTATTTAACTGGCAAAAAAGAAATTTCTATCCCTAAAAAAAGGAGAAAAGGAAATGGAAAAAAAATTCAGTTAAGTGGAGCTACAGGAAATAATTTAAAAAACATTTCAGTAGATTTCCCTTTAGGAAAAATGATTTGTATTACAGGAGTTTCTGGAAGCGGAAAGTCAACGTTGATAAACGAAACCTTGTACCCAATTTTAAATGCACACATTTATCGAGGCGTTAAAAAACCAATGCCCTATAAAAGCATCAAAGGATTAGAACATATCGATAAAGTTATTGACATTGATCAGTCTCCTATTGGAAGAACCCCTCGTTCAAATCCTGCAACATACACAGGTGTGTTTAGTGAAATAAGAAGTTTGTTTGCTAGAACTCCAGAAGCTGCAATTCGCGGTTACAAACCAGGACGTTTTTCGTTTAATGTTACTGGAGGAAGATGCGAGACATGTCAAGGTGGTGGAGTTCGAATTATTGAAATGAATTTTTTACCAGATGTTCATGTAGAATGCGAGACATGTCAAGGAAAACGTTTCAATAGAGAGACATTAGAAATTAGATACAAAGGAAAATCAATTGCAGATATTTTAGAAATGACTATTGATGATGCAGTTGTTTTTTTCGAAAAACTCCCTAAGATTTATCGAAAAATTAAAACCATAAAAGATGTTGGCTTAGGTTATATAACCTTAGGTCAACAATCTACAACTCTTTCTGGTGGTGAAGCGCAAAGAATTAAGCTTGCTTCAGAATTATCTAAAAGAGATACTGGAAACACTTTTTATATTTTAGACGAACCCACAACAGGTTTGCATTTTGAAGACATAAGAGTTTTAATGGATGTTCTAAATAAATTAGCAGATAAAGGAAATACTGTTTTAATTATAGAACACAACATAGATGTTATAAAACTAGCAGATTACATCATAGATATTGGAATGGAAGGTGGCAAAAATGGCGGAGATGTTTTATGCTACGGAACACCAGAAGAAGTTGCCAAACATAAAACTAGCTACACCGCTAAGTTTTTGAAAAAAGAAGTAACTTAGCGTGTTTTCTTAACAGTTAAATTAACGGCATAAAATTTACAAAAAAAATTAAAAAAATAGGAAGCATATGGATTCTAATGAAGACAGAAAAGTAAGAGAAAAGCTAGATCAAAAAACGTGGAATGAAATAAAAACAAATGATTCTTGGGCGATTTTTAAAATCATGTCAGAATTTGTTGAAGGGTATGAAAAATTAAGTAAAATTGGCCCTTGTGTTTCTATTTTTGGTTCTGCAAGAACAAAACCTGGAGAAAAATATTATAGACTAGCAGAAGAGATTGCTTTTAAATTAACACAAAATGGATATGGTGTGATTACAGGTGGTGGACCAGGAATTATGGAAGCCGGTAATAAAGGAGCTCATAGAGGAAAAGGAACTTCGGTTGGTTTAAATATTGAATTGCCTTTTGAACAGCATGATAACCCATGGATTGACAGTGATAAAAATTTAGAGTTTCACTATTTCTTTGTTCGTAAAGTAATGTTTGTGAAGTATTCTCAAGGGTTTATTGTAATGCCTGGAGGTTTTGGAACTATGGATGAATTGTTTGAAGCAATTACTTTGATTCAAACAAAAAAAATTGATCGTTTTCCAATTGTTTTAGTTGGTAAAGATTTTTGGAGCGGATTGTTAGACTGGATAAAAAACACATTAATTTCTAGAGGAAATATAAGCGAAGAAGACTTAAATTTATTTAGGGTTGTTGATTCAGCAGATGAAGCAATAGAGCATTTAAATAAATTTTATTCGAAATACAGCCTTAAACCAAACTTCTAAAGGACAGCTACATACTTTTTTTTGATTTTTTTCATTAATAAAGGATGTAATCATTATTAAAAATAAATTTCGTTTTGAAACTGAAACTATTATTTACATGTTTAATTACATTATTTGTAATTCGTGTTTGTGCGCAAACAAACACGATTCGTATCAATGCGGTTTTAGATGAAAAAAACGATGTTTTAAAAATTCAACAAGAAATTATTTATTACAACAACTCTAAGCAACCCTTAAATGAAATTTATTTACACAATTGGCCCAATAGCTTTAAAGACAAAAACACACCGTTAACAAAAAGGCTTATTGAAGATTATGATAAATCGTTATATTTTGCAAAAGAACATGAAAGAGGTCATAGCAAAATCTTAAACCTGTCTGTAAACTATAAAGTTACAGATTTTACCACAGAGAAAAACGCTGAAGACATCCTGAAAATTAATTTAAATGAGACGCTAAATCCTGCTGATTCAATTCTCATAAAAGCGTCTTATGTTGTTAAAATTCCATATGCAAAATTCACAGGTTATGGCAAAACAGAAACTGGCTATCACTTAAGGTATTGGTATTTAACACCTGCAGTATTTATAGACGATTGGCAGTTAATGAGTAACATGAATATTGATGATTTATTTATGGATGCTGCCAATTATACAATTCAATTTAAAAGTTCGGATGGTACTTTTATCAACAGCAATATAAAAGGAACAAAAAAAGAGAAATCCTCTTATCTTTTTTCAGGAAAAAACAGAACAGATATTATCATTAATATTGATTCTAAAGACAATTTTACAGTGTATAAAACTGATAAAATAGACATCGTAAGTGATATTTATTTAAAAGGACTTAACTATGATTTAGCAGAAGATATTATCAATAGAGAAATTGATTTTATCGAAAGTTATTTAGGCTCATATCCACATAAAGAAATGCTCGTTGATTTAAACTCTCAAAACAAAAATCCTATTTATGGGCTAAATCAATTGCCTAGTTTTTTGAGTCCATTTTCAGATGTTTTTAATAGAGACATTACATTTTTTAAAGCCATTACCCGAAAGTATATAGAAAACACATTGCTGTTAAATAAAAGAAAAGATTATTGGTTGATAGATGGAATTCAAACGTATTTAATGATTGAATACGTAAATACCTATTACCCAGAAATAAAACTTTTAGGAAAAGTTTCAAAAATATGGGGAGTTAGAAAGTTTAATTTAGCCAAACTAAACTTTAATGACAAATATCCTTTTGTATATCAATTTAGTGCAAGACAATTTTTAGATCAAGCTCTGTCTACTAGAGTAGATTCGTTGTCTAATTTTAACAGAAAAATTGCAAACAAATACAAAGCTGGTCTAGGTTTGCAATATTTAAAAGGCTATTTAGGTGACTCAATTGTTAAAAAAAGTTTTAAAGAATATTACAAAACACATCTTTTAAAAATTAGCAATAGTGAAGATTTTAATAAAATTATTTCTTCTAAAACAACTAAAAATTTAGAATGGTTTTTTGGTGACTATATTAAAACCAACAAAAAAATTGATTATACCATTAAAAAAGTTGAAATTGAAAAGGATTCTTTAAAAATTGATATAAAAAACAAAAGAAACATTACTGCTCCAGTTTCATTGTACGGTGTAAAAAACAAAAAAATAAAGTTTAAAAAATGGGTTACAGGAATAGACTCAGTTAAAACGGTAACTATTGCTAAAGGAGATTTTGATAAAATATCTTTGAATTACGAGCAATTATATCCAGAATACAATACCTTAGATAATTGGAGAAACGTAGGTAAAAGTTTTTTAAATAAACCTATTCAATTAAGGTTGATAAAAGACATTGAAGACCCTTATTACAATCAATTATTCTATCAACCAGAGTTAGATTATAATTATTATGACGGAGTGTCTCTTGGATTAATTTTACATAACAAACCCATTATCTCTAGAAATTTTGTTTTTAAATTATCTCCTTTTTATGCTACAAAAAGTCAATCTATGACGGGTTCAGCAACCATAATGTATAATCAGTATTTCGAAAAAACGAAGATAAGAAAGATTTTATACGGGGTTTATGCGAGCAATTTTCATTACGCGCCAGATTTATCTTACGGAGTTTTTGCTCCTTATATTTCCACAATTTTTAAACGAAATAGTTTACGTGATGTTGGTGGTAGCTCATTAACGGTTAAATATGTAAATATTCATAAAGAAACACCTATAAATACCCCCGTTAGAGAACAAGATATTTACAATGTTTTAAATATAAAATACTTGTATTCTAAACCCAATATCATTGAAGGAATTTCTTACAAAATCAATACAGATATTTCATCGAGCTTTACAAAATTATCTGCAGATATCAGATATAGAAAACTAACTGCCAAAAACAGGCAATTAGATTTTAGATTTTTTGGAGGATTCTTTTTAAATAATAGAACCACAGGAGATTATTTTAGTTTTGGATTAGACCGACCGTCTGATTATCTTTTTGAACAAAATTATTTTGGAAGATCAGAAAGTTCAGGAATTTTTAGCCAACAAGTTATTATAAATGATGGTGGATTTAAATCTGTTTTACCAACTAGATATGCAAATCAATTTATGGCATCTATAAATTCTAGTATCGGACTTTGGAAGTGGGTAGAATATTATACAGATGTAGCATTTCTGAAAAATAAAGGGGAAAATACTTATTTTGCATACGAAAACGGAATTCGTTTTAATTTTATTCATAATATCTTCGAAATTTATTTTCCGATGTATTCTAATAATGGATGGGAAATAAATCAAGAAGCCTATCCGAGTAAAATCCGTTTTGTATTAACCGCAAGACCATCTGCTATTTATAACTTTTTTAGAAGAGGCTTTTTATAATTGGTGATTCATTATTGATTTCGTATTTTTAAGAGAAAACACCTTGTTGTAATTACGATATTCTCAATGATATAAAATATTTTTAAATTTCAATCAAAAAAGGTATATTTGCAGAAGCTTAAAAATTATAACATATGACTCAAGATACTACAATTTCTAGTTCAACAAAATTATCATTTAATGATTTCAAAAACGAGGTTTTAAACGATTATAAAATTGCGCGCATAAGTAGAGAATGTAGTTTATTAGGTCGTAGAGAAGTACTAACCGGAAAAGCAAAATTCGGAATTTTCGGAGACGGAAAGGAAGTACCACAACTAGCAATGGCCAAAGCTTTTCAAAAAGGGGATTTTAGATCTGGTTATTACAGAGATCAAACTTTTATGATGGCATTGGGCGAATTAACGGCGCAACAATTTTTTGCAGGTCTATATGCACATCCTAGTTTAGAAGCAGATCCAATGTCTGCTGGAAGGCAAATGGGCGGGCATTTTGCAACACATAGTTTAGATAAAAATGGAGATTGGAAAAACTTAACCAAACAATACAATTCTAGTGCAGACATTTCTCCAACCGCTGGACAAATGCCTCGTTTATTAGGACTAGCACAAGCATCAAAAGTGTATAGAAATGTAAAAGAATTAGAAAATGCTGCTAATTTTTCTACCAAAGGAAACGAAGTTGCTTGGGGTACAATTGGTAATGCGAGTACAAGTGAAGGGATCTTTTTTGAAACTATAAATGCTGCTGGTGTATTGCAAGTACCAATGGTAATGAGCGTGTGGGATGATGAGTATGGAATTTCAGTTCACGCTAAATACCAAACCACAAAAGAAAGTATTTCTGAGATTTTAAAAGGATTTCAGAGGGATGAAAAAAATAAGGGTTACGAAATTATTGTTGTCAATGGTTGGGATTATGTTCAATTAATTGACGTATACCAAAGAGCAGCAAAAATTGCGAGAGAAGAGCATGTGCCTGTTTTAATTCATGTAAAAGAATTAACACAGCCACAAGGACATTCCACTTCTGGTTCTCATGAGCGTTATAAAGATGCAAATAGATTGAAATGGGAACAAGACTTTGATTGTATTGCAAAAATGCGTTCTTGGATTTTAGACTTCGAATTAGAAGATGGTGATGGAGAAGTTTTAAAATTTGTTTCTTCAGAAGAAGAATTAATTGAGCTTGAAAAAGAAGCAAAAAAACATGTAAGCTCTGCAAAGAGAGAAGCATGGAATTCTTACTTAAATGAAATAAAAGAAGAAGTTACAATTGCAATAAACTTATTAGAAAACACTGCTGCAAAAAGCAGTAATAGTTCTTTTATTTTAAAACTAAAAAACGAGCTTGAAGCAATTACAGAACCTATTCGAAAAGATGTTTTAATTGCTGCAAGGAAAACATTACGCTATATTAAAGACGAAGATTTTGCTGAAAAAACGGCATTACAGAATTTTATAAAAAATAAAATCAATAAAGGTTTTGACTTATTTTCAACTCATCTACTTAGTGAAACAGAACTAGCCACAACAAATATCTCTCCGTTATCACCAACATACAGTTCTGAAAAGAATCTAGTTGATGCAAGAATTATTATGAGAGATAATTTTGATGCTATCTTAAAGAAATATCCAGAAGTTCTAATTTTTGGAGAAGATTCTGGTTTTATTGGAGATGTGAATCAAGGTCTCGAAGGATTGCAAGAAAAATTTGGTGAACTTCGAGTTTCTGATACAGGAATTAGAGAAGCAACAATATTGGGTCAGGGAATTGGAATGGCAATGAGAGGCTTAAGACCGATTGCAGAAATTCAGTACTTAGATTATTTATTATATGCATTGCAAATTATGAGTGATGATTTAGCTACTCTTCGTTACAGAACTGTTGGCAAACAAAAAGCACCTTTAATTGTTAGAACACGAGGACATAGATTAGAAGGAATTTGGCATTCTGGTTCTCCAATGGGTGGAATTATAAATAACGTTCGCGGAATGCATGTATTGGTTCCTAGAAACATGACTAAAGCAGCTGGTTTCTACAATACTTTGTTAGAGGGAGATGATCCTGCAATAGTTATAGAATGTTTAAATGGATATCGTTTAAAAGAAGAACTACCAACCAATTTAGGTGAATTTAAAACGGCAATTGGAGAAATTGAAATCGTTAAAGAAGGAAAAGACATCACTGTAGTTTCTTACGGTTCTACCTTAAGATTAATACAAGAAGCTGCAAAGGAACTTTTACAAGTTGGTATCGATATCGAAATTGTAGATGCTCAAAGTTTATTGCCTTTTGATATCAATCACGATACGGTAAAAAGCATAGCAAAAACAAATAGGTTATTAATTGTAGACGAAGATGTTCCTGGTGGAGCTTCAGCATATTTATTACAAGAAATAGTTGAGAATCAAAATGGATATCACTATTTAGACAGCAAACCAACAACATTAACATCTAAAGCTCACAGACCTGCTTATGGAACAGATGGAGATTATTTCTCTAAACCTTCTGTTGAAGATGTTTTTGAAGCTGCATATTTAATGATGCACGAAGTAAACCCAACAAAATACAAGAGTTTATATTAAGTTTTATTCAAAATTACATTTCCAATTGCGCAATGCAAACAACGTTTCTTTGCGCAATAATTGTTTTTAAGCTGGAGTAAAGCTTGAGTTTCAAAAGCATCCTTTGCAATTACTTTTAACTCTTCGAAATTAGAAATAATTGAATTTCTTTCTAGTTTTAATTGTGTTATCAATAACAAAAAATCTTCTTCAAACACTTCCCCTCTACCCTTTAAATAATTAAATTTTAATGGAATGACTGTATTAATCAATAACAAATCAACAAACTGTTTTGTTATTTTTTTTATACGCAATGGTGATGCTTTATGGAACGTATAATGTGTTTTCCAAAAATCATCCAAATCAACAGAAAACAACTTATAAATTTCAGCTACGTCAGAAACTTGCATCAACTTAGAAAACAAATGTTGATTTTTATAATACAGCGAAGCCAATTGCGCTATCCGAATGGTTGGAAAATTTGATGGACGCATTCTAAAAAACTGAAACTGCTTGTTATGAATTGATTCTAGAGCATATTTATGTTTTAAATAATCATATTCAAGTTTTAAATTAATTGGATATTCCTCATTAAAATCACCTTGTAAAAAACCAGCTTGTCCAAAAAATAGCGCTTGCAGTTTAAAAGCATCATTTTGTGTTTTTCTAACGATTGAAAAATCTATTGAATTTGCAAAGTTTAAAAAGGCCTCTGCGTTCGTTTTCAATCCAAAATTTTTTGCCAACAATTTAAAAAGCACTGCTTCATAATCGTTATTAGATTCTTTTAATAGCTTTTGTATTACTATAGATTTATCTTCTAACCTTTCAAAAAACAAACGCTCTTTCCAATTGTTTATCACAAAAGAATCTACTGAATTGATAGTGTTTTGACAAGGGATCCAACGTTGCTGCTTTGAATATAATTCTTGGTAATTTAATAACACATCATTTACAACCAAATTAGAAATTTCTATTGTTGGTAAGCGCTGATTATTTTTACTAAAAACTTCAACATCGTCTTCCCAAACAACATGTAAAATAACAGCATCATAATTGGAATCTTTTTCATGCTGATGTACATACCAATCAGAAGATTTTACATGAATTTCTAAATTGCCAACCCATAAAATTTGTTCAATTTTAATTTTAGCATTTAAAAAATCTGGACCAGAATTAGTGTTGTAAAATCCTGGAAAAATAATTTCAACAGATTTTAAATCAACAGATTTTAAGCTTGTTTTTGAAAACAGCTGTTGCTTCCAAACATAATGAAGGAATTCTTCTTTCATGTGTCTCTTTATTTAAATTCAATAAGCACATGTAGCTTCCAAGTAATCATTTCCTTAAAATTAAGGACTCGTTACGGAAGTTTCATAGCAATACTTTTTCTTTTTCGTTTTCAATTTATGAAAAATTAATGACTAAAGAAAAAATCTATCACTACATCATAAAATCAAATAAAGCCAGAACTTTATTAAAATGAATTTATGGTACTTTTGTCATTCAAAAAAATCACAAATGAGTATTATAAAAAATTTACAATGGCGCTATGCCGTTAAAAAGTTTGACGCGAATAAATTGCTTACTGAAAAACAAATAAACACCTTAAAAGAAGCTTTTAATTTAACCGCAACCTCATACGGACTTCAACCTGTTAAAATGGTTGTGGTGCAAAACAAAAAAATTCAAGAAGAATTGGTAAAATATTCTTGGAATCAACAACAAATAGCACAAGCATCTCATGTTTTGATCTTATGCATTCAAAAAGAGATGACTAGTGAAGCTATAGAAAATTACTTTTCTTTAGTTAAAAAAATTAGAAACACACCCGATGAAATTTTAAATCCATTTAAGGATTATTTGAAAAATGACATGGAAAATAAATCAGAATTTGATTTACATTCTTGGATGAAAAACCAAGCATATATTGCTTTAGGAAATTTAATGACTGTTGCTGCGTCAGAGAATATTGATTCTTGCCCGATGGAAGGATTTGTTCCAGAAAAATATGATGAACTACTGCAATTAGAAAAACACAATTTAAAATCTGTGTTAGTACTTCCTGTTGGATTTAGAGCTGATGACGACTATATGAAAGATTTAAAAAAAGTTAGAAAGAACATAGAAGATGTCGTTATAGAAATCAGTTAAAAACAAACGAATAATTGTATCTTTGAGTACTTAATTAACTATATAAAATCAGAATGAATTCAGAAATAAGAAACCTAGAACCAAAAGCTATTTGGAATAATTTTGCAGATTTAAACGCTGTACCTCGTCTATCAAAAAAAGAAGAAAGAGTCATTGCTTTTATGGTGAATTTTGGAAAAAAACTAAATCTAGAAACTGTTGTAGATCCTGTTGGAAATGTAATTATTAAAAAGCCTGCTACACCAGGAATGGAATCTAGAAAAACAGTGGTTATGCAAAGCCATCTAGACATGGTTCATCAAAAAAACTCTGACACAATTTTTGATTTTGATACTCAAGGAATAGAAATGTATATTGATGGTGATTGGGTAACTGCAAAAGGAACTACTTTGGGTGCAGACAACGGCTTAGGGGTTGCAGCGATTATGAGTGTGTTAGAATCTAAAACCATTCAACACCCTGCTATTGAAGCCTTATTTACTATTGATGAAGAAACCGGAATGACAGGTGCTATGGGTTTAGAAGCTGGTTATCTAGATGGTGAAATCTTATTAAACTTAGATACTGAAGAAGATGATGAAATCGGAATGGGTTGTGCTGGAGGAATTGATGTCACTGCTAAAAGAAACTATTCTGAAGAAGTTATTTCAGAAAACACTCTAGCTTTTACAATTTCAGTGAGCGGATTAAATGGTGGTCATTCTGGAATGGATATCCATAAAGGGCTTGGAAATGCAAATAAAATAATGAATCGTTTATTGTTTGATGGTTTTGAGAATTTTGGTTTAAGAATTTCAGAAATTAATGGAGGAAGTTTGCGTAATGCAATTCCTAGAGAAAGCAAAGCAACTGTTGTAATTGATGCTATTTCTAAAGAACCTTTCTTTTTTGAAATGAATGAATTAATCAATACTATTTATGCAGAATTTAAAAATATTGAGCCTAATTTATCAATCGAAATTTCAGAAACAAAGGCTCCTAAAAAAGTAATGGAATTGGGAGTTCAAGAAGGGTTTATCAAATCAATTTACGCTGCTTTAAACGGCGTTTACAGAATGAGTCCTGACATTAAAGACTTGGTAGAAACTTCTAACAATATTGCAAAAGTTGTTGTAAAAGATGGAGAAATATTAGTGAACTGCTTAACTCGTTCTTCATCAGAAACCAATAAAATAGATTTGGCAAACTCTATTCGTTCTGCTTTTGAAGTAACCGGATTTGAAGTTAATTTTTCTGGCGAATATCCTGGATGGTTGCCAAATATAAATTCAGAAATTTTAAAAACTTTAGATCGTTTGTATGAAAAACTACATGGTGAAAAAGCGAAAATAGCAGCTTGTCATGCTGGATTGGAATGCGGAATTTTAGGTCAGAATTACCCAAAAATGGACATGGTTTCTTTTGGACCAACAATTTTAGGTGCTCATTCTCCAGACGAAAGAGCTAGTATTTCATCAACACAAAAATTCTGGAAATTCTTATTAGAAATCTTAAAAAACATTCCTAATAAATAATAAAAAAACATTTTAAAAACCGTTGATAACTCAACGGTTTTTTTATGCATTGTAATGTTTATTATCTTAAATAAAATAATTATAACTATTTGATTATTAGTGATCTGTATTTTTATTATTTTGTTAACATCTTTGATTTTAAATAACAACAAATAATTGTATTTTTACTTTTTAAATAATCCGATATTTTAATGGGTAAAATTATTGCAATTGCAAATCAAAAAGGTGGTGTTGGCAAAACTACTACAACAGTAAATTTAGCTGCTTCTTTAGGTGTTTTAGAAAAGAAAGTACTACTTATTGATGCTGACCCTCAAGCAAATGCATCTTCAGGTTTAGGAATTGATGTAGAGAGTGTAGAAATTGGAACCTATCAGGTTTTAGAACATACTGCTTCCATCAATGATGCGATCTATAAAACCACATCTCCGAACGTAGATATTATTCCTGCTCACATAGATTTGGTGGCCATTGAAATTGAGTTAGTTGATAAAGAACAAAGAGAATACATGCTTCAAAAAGCATTAACCAAGCTAAAAAATAAATACGATTATATTTTAATAGATTGCGCCCCTTCTTTAGGATTGATTACCTTAAATTCTTTGGTCGCAGCAGATTCAGTTATCATCCCAATACAATGTGAATATTTTGCCTTAGAAGGATTAGGTAAATTGCTAAACACTATTAAAAGTGTACAAAACATTCACAATCCTAATTTAGATATTGAAGGTTTGCTGTTAACCATGTTCGACTCTCGTTTGCGCTTATCTAACCAAGTTGTAGAAGAAGTTCGCAAACACTTTAGCACCATGGTTTTTGATACAATTATTAGAAGAAACACACGCCTTGGAGAAGCACCAAGTTATGGAGAAAGTATTATTGCTTATGATGCTACTAGTAAAGGTGCTGTAAATTATTTAAGTTTAGCAAACGAAATTATAAAGAGAAACGTATAATGGCAAAAGCAACAAAAAAACAAGCTTTAGGAAGAGGGTTATCTGCTTTATTAAAAGAATCTTCAGCTGATATCAACTCTATTTCAGACAAAAACGCTGACAAATTGGTTGGTACTATTGTAGAAATAGAGCTAAATAACATAGAAGTAAATCCTTTTCAGCCTAGAACATATTTCGATCAAGATGCATTAACCGAATTAGCCAATTCTATTAAAGAGTTAGGAGTAATTCAGCCAATTACCGTTCGAAAACTAGAAGGAAATACGTTTCAATTAGTTTCTGGAGAACGCAGATTTAGAGCCTCTAAATTAATTGGCAACACAACGATTCCTGCTTATATCAGAATTGCCAACGATCAAGAAATGCTAGAAATGGCATTGGTAGAAAATATTCAACGTAAAAACCTAGATCCAATTGAAGTTGCTTTGTCTTATCAACGATTGATTGAAGAAATAAAATTAACACAAGAACAATTAAGTATTAGGGTTGGTAAAAAAAGATCTACGGTAACTAACTATTTACGTTTGTTAAAATTAGATCCAATTATCCAAACCGGAATGCGAGATGGTTTTATTTCAATGGGACACGGAAGAGCATTAATTAATGTAGATACTTCTGAAAACCAACTAACCATTTATACCAAAGTTGTTAAAGATAAATTATCTGTAAGGCAAACAGAAGAATTGGTTAAAAATTTAAAAGAAGGAACTAACGACGCTAAAACAAAAAAGCAAGTTCCTCGTTTTATTAAAGAATCAATATCAGAATTAAATTCTTTTTTTGGAAGCAAAGTAGCAATTAACTCCAATGCAAAAGGAAAAGGAAAAATTACAATTTCATTTAATTCTGAAGAAGATTTTAATCGAATAAAAAACTTATTAAAATAGTGTTATCACTAAAAAAAATACTTTTCTTCTTCGCTGTTCTTATATCATTTTCTATAAGTGCACAAAAGGATTCTACACAAATAGATGACTTAAAAATAAAAGGGAAAATTAAATTAAATAGCAACTATTTTAATCCATTATCACCATCTAAAGCAGCGTTTTATTCAGCTATATTTCCCGGTGGTGGTCAGATTTACAACAAAAAATATTGGAAAGCTCCTATTGTTTGGGCTGCAATGGGTACGAGTATTTATTTATACTTAGACAACAATAAAGAATACAATAGATATAGAACGGCTTTTAAGATGCGGGAAGCAGGTTTGCAAGACGAATTTACAAATGGAGATGGTTCTTTAATTGTTTCTAGAAATGGATTGGTTAGCGCCCAAAAAACTTTAAAAAGCAATAGAGACTTAGCTTTGCTAACAACTGTAGTTTTTTATGTGCTACAGATTGTTGAAGCTAGTGTAAATGCACATTTATTACAATTTAACACGAACAACAACTTAACCTTTTCACCTACTTTAATTTCAAATCCAATTAGATATGAAATTCCGAAATTTGGTCTAAAATTTAAATTTTCCTTTTAAAATGAAAATAGCGTTGTTAGGATATGGTAGAATGGGTAAAGAAATAGAAAAAATAGCTTTACAAAGAGGACATGAAATTGTTATAAAATCAAACTCAAACTCAACATATACAATTACAGATGCAGATGTTGCAATAGATTTTAGCCTTCCAACATCCGCAGTTCACAATATTTCAACTTGCATTAAAAATCAAGTACCTGTTATTTCTGGAACCACAGGTTGGTTAGAAAACTATGACAACATTGTAGATTTCTGTAAAGAAAAAAATGGCGCATTTTTATACGCTTCAAATTTTAGCATTGGAGTCAACATTTTTTTTGAGCTCAATAAACAGTTAGCTAAAATGATGAATACCTTTGACGACTATAACATCTCTTTAGAAGAAATTCACCATACAAAAAAGCTTGATGCCCCAAGTGGAACAGCTATTACACTGGCAGAAGGGATTATTGAAAATAGCTCAAAATCAAGATGGAATTCAGAAAGCGAAAGTTCATCAGAAAGTATTCCAATAACATCAAAAAGAATTGGAGATACACCAGGAACACATGTCGTTAATTACACATCAGAAGTTGATGCTATAGAAATTAAACATACAGCACACAAAAGAGAAGGATTTGCGCTGGGAGCTGTTGTTGCTGCAGAATGGATATTAAATAAAAAAGGCATTTTTACAATGAACGATGTGTTAAACATTGGTTAAAGGATGTAACTATTTTTAACAAAACAAACTAATAAACTATTATTACGATACCGTTTTCTAAATAGAAAGCAATCAAAAAAATATAAATTATGACATTTACAGAATGGTTTTTATTCTTTTTAGCAATTCAAGTTATTCACTTTTTAGCTACTTGGAAACTATATATAAAAGCTGGCAGAAAAGCTTGGGAAGCAATTGTACCTATTTACAACGCAATTGTATTGATGCAAATTATAAATCGTCCAAAATGGTGGACCATCTTATTGTTTGTCCCTATTGTAAATTTGTTAATGTTCCCCATTATTTGGGTAGAAACGAGCAGAAGTTTTGGTCATTATAAAAAACCAGATACTATACTTTCCATTATAACCTTAGGTTTTTATTTATTTTATATCAATTATTTTTCTAAAAACCAATATGTAAAAGACAGAAGTTTAGATCCTAGAAGTGCTCTTGGAGAATGGATTAGTTCTATTGCTTTTGCCATTATTGCAGCTACGTTGGTGCATACATATTTTATGCAGCCCTATACAATTCCGACTTCTTCCTTAGAAAAAACATTGTATGTAGGTGATTTTTTATTTGTGAGTAAATTCCATTATGGTGCAAGGGTTCCAATGACTGCTGTTTCTGCACCGATGGTTCATGACACATTACCAATCATAGGGAAATCTTATGTATCAGATTCTAACGATCAAAATTCAATAGCAAACAAATTATCATTTCCTTATATGCGTTTGCCAGGAATTCAAAAAATAAAACGCAATGATATTGTAGTGTTTAGTTGGCCTGCAGATTCTTTAAAATTAATGTGGGGAGATACCTCTGGAAAATTCACTTACAAACCCATAGACAAAAGAACCAATTATGTAAAACGTGCAGTTGGTGTTGCTGGAGATTCTTTAGAAATTAGAGATGGTTATGTGTATATAAACGAAAAAAGAACTGTTTTGCCTGACAGAGCAAAACCACAATACTTTTTTACTGTTGATACAGGCGGAAAACAATTTAGCCAAGGAGCCGCAAAAAGATACAACATTAGAGAATATGGCTTTGATAACGGGAAGTTTATCTTGAATTTAACTGATGAAGAGGCTGCATTGATTAAAAACAACCCTATTGTAAAAAGTGTTGTAAAGAACATAGAACCAAAAGGAACATTTAATAAAGACTTGTTTCCGCATAGTCCACAATACTTATGGAGTCAAGATAATTATGGTCCAATATATATTCCTAAAAAAGGAGACAAAATTGAATTAAATGAAAAATCGATGCCCTTTTATGAGCAAATCATAAGAAGGTATGAGCATAACAATTTATCCATTGTTGGGAATGAATTTTATTTAAATGGGAAAAAAGCGACTTCTTATACCTTTAAGCAAGATTATTATTGGATGATGGGAGATAACAGACAAAACTCTTTAGATGCACGATTCTGGGGCTATGTCCCGTTTGATCATGTTGTGGGAAAACCTGTATTTATTTGGTTAAGCTGGGATCCTAATGCCAAAGGATTTGCAAAATTTGCTTCTATTCGCTGGGATAGAATGTTTACAACAGTAGGTGGAACTGGCGAACCCGTTTCTTACTTTAAATTTTTCTTAATTGCCTTGATGGGTTATTTTGTCATTAATTATTATAGAAAAAAGAAAAAAGACACCAAATAAATGTCTTTTTTTATACCCACATACTTCTCTCCTATTTCACAATATATAACCGTTGTGAATTCAGATGAAGTATTGTTTGAAACTGAAGATAATTTTCAGAAACAAACGTATAGAAATCGTTGTTATATTTATGGTCCCAACGGGAAACAATTATTAAACATCCCCATAAAACACAGCAGTAATTCTACTAAAAAAAAGACGAAAGATACGTTAGTAGATAATTCTGTAGCTTGGCAAAAGCAACATTTAAAATCCATTCAAATAGCCTACAGAAATTCACCTTTTTTCGAGTTTTACCAAGATGACTTACTACCAATATTCTTAAAAGAGCACAAATATTTATTAGATCTTAATATAGAAACCTATCTATATATTACAGATGCACTTCAAATTTCAAGTGTCTATAAAAAGACAGAAGAATATATACATAATACTAAAAATGATTTTCGTTTTTTAGCCAATTCAAAACTAGAACATCCATACAAGTTTAAACCTTACACACAAATGTTTGATGATAAGTTTGGATTTATAAAAAATTTATCAGTTTTGGATTTACTCTTTATGGAAGGTCCGAATGCAATTAGTTTTTTAGAAAACAATAAACATAAATTAACAAATTGCTTTTGATTTTTTTGTAGCTTTAAAGTCAAATTAAGAATAGTTGTCCTCAAATTATTTACAATAGAAAAGGCTTGTTTAAGGATAAGTCTTTTTTATTTTTACTCTACTATGGATTTAAAATTTATCATACATTATAGTTTTCATTTTATAGTTCCTTTGCTCATAGCTATATTCTTTTTTAAAGAAAATTGGAAAAAAGTATATTTTGTTTTTATTGCTACAATGTTAATCGATTTAGATCATCTATTAGCTTCTCCTATTTTTGACCCAAATAGATGTAGCATCAATTTTCATCCGCTGCATAGTTATATTGCAATTGCAATATATTTTCTATTCATCTTTTGGAAAAAATCTAGAATTTTAGCAATTGGACTGCTATTACATATACTTGCAGATACTATTGATTGCTTTTTGTAATTTTATCAATAATGGTATTAATATCCGAAGAAATATTCAGTTTATAAACAATTGCCATATAGCAAAAAGTAATTAACAAACCTTTTAAACCAATATTGACAATGGGGTGAAATGGAAAGCTCCAAAAGAAAAACAACCCATACAAGCATCCTAAAACAACTAGTAAATAAATTGTTTTAGTAGTATAAGGCAGAATATTAAATTTCTTTTTTACATATCCGATTTTTATTGTGTTAAAAACCAACAACACAAGTAGTGTAGACATTGCGGCACCGTTCATTTTATACAAAGAAATGAGCCAATTATTTAAAATAATTACAGCTAACGCCATAGCAACCGAATAAGGTAATAAAATTTTATAGTATTTAGAGTTAGAAATAATATCGCCATTATTACCTATAGACATGGTATATAGTTTAGCGATAGAAATCATAAGCACAACCCAAACTCCTTGAGAATATTTATCATCAATTAACAAATAAAGTTGATCGATATTTAAGTTAATCAGCAAGAAAAACAACCCACAGATTAATAATAAATTAATAGATGTGCTCTTGTACAGTTTTTCTATTTCAGCCTTATTATTTTCATTTAGAGCTTTAGCAGTAATTGGCTGTACAATTTGCGCCATTGCTCTACCTGGAGCTTCTAACAAAGAGGCTATATAAACTCCTACCGAATAATAAGCAGCATAGGCAATGGCTTCTTTCTGCGGAATCATAAACTTATCAATATCTAATAAAATTGCCCCTGCAGAACCTGCTAATATAATAAACGAAGCATATTTAAATACTTCTTTATAATTTTCTGGTAAACTAAACGTAAAGACAGGTGTATATAATTTTAATGCGTATAAAAGCATTACTAAAGCACGTAAAAAATAAGCCCCGGTTAAATAATAAATAAACTCAACTTGATCAATCACTTTCAAAAAAACCAATATCAACAAAATCATGGCTGTAATTCTAGAGAACATTTCTTTTAAAATGTTCCCAAAAACCGATTGCATTTGCACTTTTGCCCAAGCATAAAAAATTTCGAAGTAGGCTGTAGCAATAGCGACCAAATATATAACCCAAGTAAAATCTTTAATTATTGCGTTTTCTAAAGACAAATAGTTGCTAATTTGCTCGTAAAAAATAGTTCCAAAAAAGCCAAAAGGTAATGCTATAAGCAACGGAAACAATAATGATGCGCTTAAAAATTTATCTCTTTCTAATTTTGAAGTATAAGAAGAAAAAAACTTGACAATAGAATATTGCACACCAAACGCTGTTAGTGGCATTAATAAGTTTGCTGTTGATAATAAATACGTAACCAACCCATAATATTCATCAGTTAGAAAATTGGTGTATAAAAACAATGCATTAACACCACCAATTCCGAATGCGGCAAAAGTGATAACAGTGTTTTTAAATGATTGATTTAATACAATTCCCAATGAAAAAATTATTTAGTTAGCAATGTTACAATAGATTGATAAATACTTTCTCCTACGTTATTCCCGTACAATTCTTTATCAAAATTCATGGCAGCGTTTTTAAACACATTAAATGCATTTACAATTTTAGATTCACTACTTCCAACGATTTCTGCAAATCCGTTTTCAACCAACTCAACCCATTCTGTTTCTTCTCTTGCAATAATGCAATTCTTTTTATTAAAAAAAGCTTCTTTTTGCAATCCACCGCTATCAGAAATTACTAGTTTACAATGTTTTAATAATTCTAACATTGCAAAATAACCAACAGGGTCAATAAAAGTAATCTTAGGATGTATATTGTGTTGTTCTACTATTTTTTTGGTTCTTGGATGTAATGGTAAAACCACCTTACATGTTTTATGGATTTCTTCTAAAGCTGCAAAAATCGACTTTAATTTATGTACATCATCTGTGTTTTCTTGTCTATGAATTGTAGCTAAGACAAACTCGTTCTTTATCAAATCCAAATCAGAAATTATTGAAGATTTAATTGCTGATATTTTGCTATAAAACTCAACGGCATCTTTCATAATATCGCCATTCTTTACAATGTGACCTGGGAGATTATCAAAACCTTCATTGTGTAGGTTTTTGATTGCTGTCTCTGATGGACAACACAACAAATCTGAAATTCGATCTGTTAATATTCGATTGATTTCTTCTGGCATTTTCATGTTAAAAGAACGCAACCCTGCTTCTATATGAATTACTTTTATATGTAGTTTTTTAGCAGCCAAAGAGCCTGCAATTGTAGAATTTGTATCACCATAAACCACAACAGCATCTGGTTTCTCTTCCAACAAAATAGCTTCAATTTTTTCCAACATTTGTCCAGTCATGGCTCCATGACTTAAACTATTTATGTCTAAATTATATGTGGGCTTTGGAATTTCCATTTCATCAAAAAAAACAGCACTCATATTGGCATCAAAATGTTGCCCAGTATGAATAATAACTTCCTCGATTTGATTGTGTTGTTTTATCACTCTACTTAAAACAGCAGCTTTAACAAATTGTGGTCTTGCTCCTAAAATTGTGATTATTTTTTTCATAAAAAACTACGAAACGGTTTCTTTAATTATGTTCTCTAATTTCTGCGTTAAATTTCTACGATGATACTTTTCAATAGTATTAGAATTTGATTTTAACTCATTTAGTTTATACAAATCATATAGCTGTAATAGTTCATTTTTTAGATTTTCTACAGCATCAAAATTGACAATGGTTCCAGAATTTGTTTCATGTAAAATCGCTGCCAAATCTCCATTTATTGGTCCGATAGCTAAGATAGGGCGTTTCGCTTGTAAATACTCAAATATTTTTCCAGTAATTATTCCTTTTGCGCTTTTTACATTATTTACACACAATAATAAAACCTGTGTTTTTTGTTGATATGTTGTTACTTCTTTATGAGATACATACCCAATATCTAGCACATTTTCTATTTGATATTTTGCTATACTTTCTTGAACTTCTTTTGCTATTTTTCCTACAAACTGAATCTGATAATCTGCTGCAAAATCAGCATTCTCTTTACAAATTTCAGAAATCGCTTTCCAAAGAGAAATCGGATTTCTATCAGCATTCATTAATCCAACATGAGTGAGTGTGAATTTTTTATCTAATATTGTTGAACTTGATTGTAGATCTGTATCAAATCCATTAGTTACTACATGAATATTTTTTGAAAATTGTTTAAAATTTTCTTTCATGGTATTGCCAATAACAATAACTGCATCAGAATTCTTTAAAACTTCTTGCTCTTGCTGTTGATGTATTTGAAGTGACTTTTTGGTCAATGGTAGATGTTCAAAATAATCGATGTCTGTCCATGGATCTCTAAAGTCTGAAATCCATTTTACATTCAACTCTCTCTTTAATTTTAAACCAATTAAATGCAAACTATGTGGCGGCCCCGATGTAATAACTGCATCTATTTTATGTTCTAAAAGATACTTTTTTAAATATTTAACCGAGGGTTTTATCCAGAATTTTCGTGCATCTGGAATAAAATAATTAGCTCTTACATATTGCAAAATCCTTCCAAAAAAAGTAGGATTAGGGTTTAAAAATCCAGCTGACTCTTGTGTATTCTTCTTTTTGAAATATGAGAATATAGTATTTGGTTCCCAGATAGGTTGCTTTAAAACAGTGGTATTTTTTGGGATTTCATTTTCTAAAGAAGCATCTGTAAGTGGGTACTTTGGATTGTCAATAGTGTAAACTACAGGTTCTATGCCAAAATCTTGTAAATATTTTACAAATTTTAGCCAACGTTGTACTCCAGAACCTCCAGATGGCGGCCAATAATATGTTACAATTAATACTTTCAATTACTTAAGTTATCGTATAAATGTACTAAGTTTTTTGAAGTAAATTCCCAATTAAGCTCACCATTTAAAGATTCATGATTTCCTTTTTGAGCTTTTTGTAGTGCTACATCGTAATTAGAATGAATTTCAAGAATTGAATTTGCAAAGCTTTGCGGATTCTCTGATTGAAAATAGGTACCGATATTAAATTGATTGACCAATCTTTTCATTGGAGCACAATCAGAAACTAGCAAGGGCTTTCCTGATAATAAAATTTGAAAAAACTTATGTGGCACAGCACTTTCTGTATGTTCATTTGAAATATGCGGAATAATATTTACAGAAGAATTCTTCATAATATTCACCACATTTTTAAAAGGCTCACTTCCTCTAATCTCAACAAAATCTTGTAATTTATTTTGTACTATTAAATCTTGTAGATGTTTTTTAACATCTGTATTTGCTGGACCAACTAATACTAATAAAGCGTTCGGTATTTTCTTAGAAATTGCTTTCATTCCTAAAATAGCAGTATGCAAGCCTCTATGTGGTCCAAAACCACCAACATAAGAAATGATAAATTTATCTTCTACTCCATTAAAATAATTTGAGGCTGAATCGTCAAAGTTTTTTATAAAGTCTTTTTTTTCTGAATTAGGAACAATCACAATTCTGTCTTCAAAAATTGCATGTTGATCAATCAGTCGTTGTTTCATTTCATCAACAACAGCAATTAGAACATCAAATTTTTTAATCATTCTAGACTCATACCTCCTCCATCTATCGTAGCTAAAAAACAACTTGTTTTTTAATCTAATAATTGGGTTTTTTCGCCAAGAAAACCAAGTTAACAAAGCTGCTGGATAATTTTCATGTAAATCTAAAACTGTTTGTAACTGCTTCTTTTTTGCAGCTATAAAAGCCGTTTTTGCCAAAGGCAAATCATGCACATGTAATACTTGAATCTTATTTTCTTTGATAAAATATGGCAGTTCATTTTTAAAAAATGGATGTACAAAACCTACAGAAGCAATCACATCAATAATTCCTTCATGTGCCAAATTTCTGTATTCTATTTTACGAATAATTTGCACACCATTTACAACTTCGTATTCTTTTTCGTTAGGATTTTTCTTACATAAAACAAAGACCGAATGATTATTTTGTACTAAAGTTTCTGCTTCTTTACGAACTCTAATATCTGACGGATAGTTTCCGTTCAATAGCATTCCAATATTCATAATGCTTTTCTATTTTTTCTTTTTTTCGTAAAAAAACCACCCAATCGGAATCATCAATAACAAGAAATATGAAGTTAAGGTTATGGTGTTTCCTTCTTTAATTATTGTAGGCTCGAATTTGAATTCAATTGTGTGATTTCCTGCCGGAATTTCCATTCCACGCAACACATAATTCACTCTATAATGCGGTGTTAATTTTCCATCCACATAAGCATTCCAACCATCTTTATAATAGATCTCTGAAAATACAGCAAATTGATTTTTTGTAGTGTTAGATTGGTATTCTAAAGTTGTAACATCGTATTTGGTTAATTGAATAGTAGCTGTTGAATCCTTTTCAAATTGGTTTTCAATTTTAAATTTATTTGTATTTATTACAGCTTCATTTTTTGTTTGTAAACTATCTAATGCTTGTATTTCTTGATTTGCATTGGAAACCGATTTTAAGCCTGAAACAAACCACACATTTCCATTTGCATCTGGGTTTTCTTGAACTCTTAAATTTCCTTTTTGATCTGGAATGATAAAATATTTAGTGTTTAACATGTTCAACACTTCCATGTTGTTTTTAGCAATTTGATAATCAAACAATTCTTGATATCTACCCATTTTTGCTGCGTGATATCCACCTATAGAGTTATGGAAATACGAAGTCCTTCCATCTTGTAATGGACTTGGAAAGTTTGCAACTCTATAATAACTTTTATCTTTTAAGATTTGCTTATCAATATCATTTAATTGAAAGGGTTTTTCTATGTTTCTTGCTTTTTCAAAAGAATCTTTATTGACATAGTTGAGATTTACAGATACTAAATCAAATAAGATAATTACTGCAAAACCTATAATTGCCTTTGTTTGATTGACTTTATTTTTAAGAAAAAACCATAAAATTGCAAACGAAATCGATATCAAAATAAATGAACGTAAACTATCTTGAAATAACATTGCCTTTCTGTCAGAAATAAGTGCATCAACCAAACCTGGTATCTGCTGATAATTTGCGTCTCTAAATCCTTCAAAAGAAAACAAACTAGATCCAAAGATTAAAAAGAAAGCAGAAAGCCCCCCTAAAATATAGAACGCTTTTTTCAACGCATTTTTCTTGTCATCTGTAGAAATTTCATTTGAGAAAAATTCTTTTAGCGCTAAAATTCCTAAAAGCGGAACACAAATCTCTGCAATTACTTGTATGGATGAAACCGCTCTAAACTTATTGTATAAAGGAACATAATCAATAAATAGGTTGGTAATTATTTCAAAGTTTTTACCCCAACTTAATACAATTGAAAATATGGTTGCAGCCACCAACCATTTCTTTAAAGTTCCTTTTACCAAAAAGGCTCCAAGTAAAAATAAGAACATTAAAACTGCACCAACATATGCAGGTGCTTCTATAATTGTTTGATCACCCCAATAGGTTAAAACTTGATTTGATGCTTGAGAGGCTTGGACAGCACCAATTTGTGGATGTGATTTTAAAGTTTCGTAAAAACTAGAATTCTTTCCTAAATTTTCATAGGTCCCACCACCCATAAATCTTGGAATAAACAAGTTAAAAGTTTCTGTTATCCCATAACTATATTCTGTGATGTATTCTTTTGACAGACCATTAGTGACTTGTTTGGGAGAGCCATCTGGCTCTATCGTTAATTCAGTTTTTCCTCGTGTACTAAAACTTGCGTATTCTTTCATAGCAAGTAATCGAGTAGAATTTACTCCAAGTCCTAATATCATTGCAAAAACAATGATTGCAGATTGTTTGATAAAAGATGTGTGTGTTTTTTCTTTTATAGCCTCAATGAGTTTTGCAATTCCTAGAATTAGTATAATAAACCCTAAATAATAGGTCATTTGTGGATGGTTAGAATTGATTTCTAATGCCATCGCAAGTGCGGTGACCACAAATCCGAGTAAATATTTTCGTTTAAAAACCCAAATAACACCAGCCATAACCATTGGCATATATCCAATTGCATGTGCTTTGGCGTTATGTCCTGCTCCAAAAATGATAATTAAATAGGTTGAAAAACCAAAAGACAAAGCGCCTAAAATGGCTAATTTCCATTCTGTATTTAAAGCCGTTAGCAACAAAAAGAACCCTAGAAAATACAAGAAAACATAATCTGCAGGTCTAGGCAAAAAACGCAATGCACTATCTAGCATTTTAATATAATCATTTGGATAATATGCACTTAATTGATATGCTGGCATTCCGCTAAAAGCAGCTCCAGTCCAATAAGGCTCTTCTCCTTTTTCTGCTCTATAATCTGCAATTTCTTTAGACATTCCTTTGAATTGAGTAATGTCGCTTTGTTTTATTTTTTCGCCTTTTAAAATTGGATTAAAGTATAAAACCGAAGCAATTATAAAAATTAGTATTGCAATACTGTATGGAAATGTATTTTTAATATTCATCTTATTCTACTTCTTCATAATCTACATATTCGCCAACCGAATTATTGCTTTGATTATTAGTGTTTGGTTTTTTATCAATTATGGTTTCCCCAACTTTTACATCGGGTTGTTGCTGGTTTCTGTGCTGATTTTGTGCTTTTTGCTGCATCTTATTCACCATTTTTTTCATTAAATATGGAGCAAAAAGTCTGGCTAAAAATTTAAACCCATAATAAATAAGCAAAATAACCAGTATTGTTCTTAATAAACCCATCTTATATTGTAGTTGATTTTTATAATTTAAAAATTACTTCAAAAGTAACAATTTGATATCAACTTTAACGTTAAGATTATAGAAAAAGCATCTATCTAAGTTTAAAAAAGCGTTTTCTTAAATATGACGTATACGATTTTTGCTGTATGTTTGTGTTAAATAGCAAAATAAGAGTATTGTTGATGAATTACCCCAAAAACGAATATGGATAAAAAGATTCTTTTTTTCTTTTTTATATGTAGCAGTTCTCTTTTAAATGCTCAATACACTAATGTAATCAACTCTAATAGACCTGGTTTTTCTGAAAGTCCGTATAGTGTAGGAGCTGGAGTTTACCAAATAGAAACTGGCTTTTTTTATAATTCATCTAAAATTGTTAGAACCTTTACCATTCCGAAATCTTTTGGACTAAATATGGTTCTTAGGACAAGTTTTTTTAGTGAAAGATTAGAATTGAACACAAATTTTACCATTCAAAAAGATCAAGTAGCTTTTAAAAATGTTTTCACCTCACATTACTTTACAACTGGAATTAGCGACTTTTCTGTTGGAGCGAAATATTTAGTATATCATCAAGAATATGAAGATAAATCTAAAGAAATTAGAAGCTGGAAACGCAGACATGCATTTGATTGGAAAAGAGCAATTCCTTCTGTTGCAGTTTATATAGGCATGAATACAAACTTAGTAAACGATATTTATAAACTAGAAGGTATTACTCCAAAAGTTGGTGTTTTACTTCAAAACAACCTATCTAATAAACTAAATATTATCACAAACATCTTCTATGACAATATAAATAGTTCTTATTCTGAATTTATCTATATAGTTACAGGAACTTATGCCATCAATGATAATTGGAGTACTTTTTTAGAACATCAAGGAAGATATAACAACTTTCAGATTAACAATAATTTTGGAACAGGAATAGCTTATTTAGCTAACCGCCATTTTCAAGTTGATGCTTCTACACGATTAAATTTTAATGGAAAAACTACTGAATTTTATGTGGGGATTGGCTTTTCGTTTCGTTTAGATAGACATGTTCCAAAATTTGATTAAATTGATGAAATGGGAATAAAATTATTGAATTAAAATCTACATCAATCAAGAAGAAAAATTGACCTTAGTAAAAAAGAAAAACGAATCTGAAAAGAATATTAATTAGCATATTTTTAAAAGAGTCTTTTGTATATTTAACCTATGATTACCATTAAAGAACTTTTTACAAGAAAGGAATTAAAGCAATTTGTTGCATTTCCTTTTTCACTATATAAAGGCAATCCGTATTGGGTTCCTCCAATAATAAAAGACGAATTAGACACATTAGATAAAAATGAAAATCCGGCTTTTGAACATGCAGAAGCACGTTTTTTTATCGCTCTTAAAAATGAAAAAATTGTTGGACGAGTTGCTGCAATTATCAACAAATATGAAACTAAAAAACAAGGCATTCTAAAAATGCGTTTTGGGTGGTTTGATGTCATTGATGATCTTGAAGTTAGTAGACTTTTATTAGAAAAAGTAAAGGAAATTGGTTTTCAAAACAACTTAGCATATATTGAAGGGCCTGTGGGGTTTTCAAACCTTGATAAAGTTGGTGTTTTGATTGAAGGTTTTGATCATATAGGTACCATGATTACTTGGTATTCTATGCCTTATTACAAAGAGCATTTAGAAAAGTTAGGGTACTCGAAAGAGAAAGAATATTTAGAAAATAAGTTTTTAATTAAAAATATTGATGCTGCTTACTACGAAAGAATTGCTAAAGTTGTAAAGCATCGATTTAAGCTTACCTCTTTAAATTTTACAAAGACAAAGGACATTCTATCTTATATAGATGAAATGTTTGATTTATTTAGTAAAACCTATTCAAAACTCTCTTCTTTTGTTCCTATTTCTGATGCACAAATAAACTATTTCAAAAAACGTTATATCGGATTTATCAATCCAGAATTCATCAAGTTTGTAGTAGATGAAAATCATAAATTAGTTGCTTTTGCGATTATCATGCCTTCTTTTTCTAAAGCACTTCAAAAAGCAAATGGAAAGTTATTCCCATTCGGAATTTTCCATTTATTAAAAGCTCGTAAAAATCCAATAACGGTAACCTCATATTTAATTGGTGTTGAAGACAGTTATAAAAACAAAGGAGTGACTGCCATTATTTTTGATGAATACACCAAGGTTTGTCTTGAAAAAGGAGTCAAAGAAATGATTAGAACACCTGAGCTAGAAGACAATGAAGCCATTCATAAAATTTGGAGAAATTTCAATCCAGTTACCCACAAAAGGCGTAGAACCTATAAATTAGGAATTAGGAAAAGTTAAAATTCAAACCCAAATAACAATAAAAAAACAAATCAACTCTGAGCCTAAAAAAATGCAATTATTTTATAATAAAGACATATCAAAAAACGACACTCAGTTTACTTTCGATAAAACCGAAAGCAGACATATTGTAAAAGTATTGCGAAAAAAAGATGGCGATCTGTTACATATTACCAACGGAAAAAATGAGCTATTTACAGTGAAAATAATTTTAGCAAATGATAAAAGGTGTTTGGTAGAAATTCTAAACTCAGAAACAAAAGCTAAACCTTGGAATTACAATTTACATATTGCTATTGCACCAACAAAAAACAACGACAGATTGGAATGGTTTTTAGAAAAAGCAACAGAAATTGGTATTGATGAAATCACACCCATTATTTGTTCAAATTCTGAGCGTAGTGTTTTAAAAACTGATCGTTTAGAAAAAATTGTACAATCTGCAATGAAACAATCTTTAAAATTTACGTTGCCAAAATTAAATGAACCGATCAAGTTTACGGATTTTATAAAGCAAGAATTTAAAGGCGATTTGTTTATAGCACATTGCGAAGAATTGGATAAAAAATCACTTGCAAAAGAAGTAAAACCAAATACAGATATTCTTGTGTTAATTGGTCCAGAAGGTGATTTTTCTCCCCAAGAAATAGAAAAAGCATTGGCTAAAAAATTCATTCCTGTTACCTTAGGAGAAAGTAGATTACGAACCGAAACAGCAGGTGTTGTTGCTACACAAACGGTTGCTTTGATTAATGAAATAAATTGATTTATATTTTACTATCTTGCTTCAAATTCAATTGTATTTAGGTAAATGAAACGACTACTTTTTCTTTTTTTAATTTGTTTTTCACTTTTTACTACTAATGCACAAGAAATTGCCGTTTTAAAATACAATGGCGGTGGAGATTGGTATTCAAATCCAACTGCTTTACCCAATTTAATTGAGTTTTCAAATACCAATAGCGCTACAAAAATTAAGAAAAACCCAACTTTTATTGCCGTAGGAAACCCAGATATCATGAATTATCCAATCGTTTTTATGACTGGACACGGAAACGTTTTTTTCTCTGAAGATGAAGCTAAAAATTTACACAATTATTTAATTTCTGGTGGGTTTTTGCATATCTCTGATAATTACGGAATAGATAAATTTATTCGAAGAGAAATGAAAAAAGTTTTTCCTGCTTTACAATTTAAAGAAATTCCTAAAAATCATCCTATTTACAATCAAACATTTACTTTTAAAAACGGACTGCCAAAAATTCATGAACACGATAAACAACCTCCACAAGGTTTTGGATTGTTTTATGAAGGAAGGTTGATTTGTTTTTACGATTATGAATCTGATTTAAGTGATGGCTGGGAAGATGCTAGTGTGCACAACGACCCAAAAGATGTTAGAGAAAAAGCCTTAAAAATGGGTTCAAATATTATAGAATATGCTTTTAAACATTAATCAAACAACCAATATAGACGATATCAAAATCAATTTTGATTCCAGTGGTTTGTGGGTCTTAAACATTGCTATCGGTATTATCATGTTTGGTGTTGCATTAGGAATTACAATTGATGATTTTAAACGCTTATTTAAAAACCCTAAGATTCTGTTTGTTGGGGTTTTGTCTCAATTTATTTTATTACCTGCTGCTACTTTTTTGGCAATTTTAGTGATTAAACCTCACCCCAGTTTTGCATTAGGAATGATGATGATTGCAGCTTGTCCTGGAGGAAATGTATCAAATTTCTACAGTAAAATGGCTGGAGGAAACGCAGCGCTCTCTGTTAGCTTAACTGCTTTTGCAACCTTAATTTGTATTATAATGACTCCTTTTAATTTAGAGTTTTGGGGAAATTTATACGAGCCAACTGCTGAAATATTAAAAAAGGTAAAATTGAATCCGTATGAATTATTTAAATTGGTTTCGTTGATTTTGGGAATTCCATTAATAGCAGGCATGTTAGTAAAACATTATCATTCTGTAATGGCAGAAAAGATAGAAAAAGTTTTAAAACCGATTTCTATGTTGGTATTTGTCGCTCTAATTTTTATTGCTTTTTCTCAAAATCTAGACATTTTTATGAATTACATACACTTGGTTTTATTTCTAGTAGTATTTCATAATGTATTTGCTTTTATCATTGGATATTATACTGCTAAAAGTTTTGGATTGAGCAAGAGAGATCGAAAAACAATTTCGATGGAAACCGGAATTCAAAATGGTGGTTTAGGGTTGCTATTGATCTTCGGATTCTTTGAAGGCCTTGGCGGAATGGCTTTGTTGGCAGCTTTTTGGGGAATTTGGGATGTGTTTTCTGGAATGGTACTGGCTACCTATTGGGGAAGGAAAAAGTAATAGTTAGCTGTTAGCTGTTAGCTGTTAGCAAAAATAAAAACTTTAAAGAAATTACTACTTTGAAACTTCAAAAAAGAGATTGCTTCGTTCCCTGCCTGCCGACAGGCAAGGCTCGCAATGACAACTCTAAATTTTGTTCCTTTGTAACTCTGTAATTATAAGACTAACTAGTGACACATTTGCCCTCCATCAACCATTTCGTGCACATGAATTGGAGAAACATACGGAATTCCTAATCCAATACCTCGTAAAATAAACAATACCGCAATGACAACAACTGCAACCGGAATGAATTGTTGAATTCTCTTTCGCACCAAACCAGTAGTAAAATTGCCTAAATACACAAAAGCTGTCATTAACGGAATAGTACCCAATCCAAATAAGATCATATACAAACTTCCTTCTATCATATTTCCTGTAGCGATAGAAGCAAAAATTGCCATGTATACCAATCCACAAGGTAAAAATCCATTTAAAAATCCAATGGTGAAAAAGGTATCCATTCTTTTCTTTTTTAGCTCTTTTCCCAATCTGTTTTTAACTCCAGAAAGAATTTTATAAATAGGTTTTGTAATGCTAAACTTATTGATTGTTTTTTTGGGTAACACGATCATTAAAATCATAATTACACCTATGAATATTGATAAGTATTGCTGAAACCCAAAAAGGTAAAAACCTTTTCCTCTTTTGTAATTAATGTATCATCACAAATATTACCACAATGATAACATAACAAACTACTCATATTATTTACTCTAAATGCCTGCAACAAATATCTAAGATAACTTTATTTTATAACATGATATTTGTCAGTTTATGCTTATATTTGGATTTAATAATTGTTTTAGAAAAATGAGTAAGTGCGAGCAATGTATTGTAAGACAACTTAATTCTTTAAATAGTTTATCTAAAGAGGAACTGATTAAAATATCTTCTTGTAAAACTTCTAGGAAGATTAAAAAAGGAGAAGTAATTTTTGATGAAGGAGAGCATCTAAATGGTGTTTATTGCATCAGTGATGGTGTTTGTAAAGTTTCTAAAATGAGTTCTAATGGAAGAGAACAAATTATTCATTTAGTAAACAAAGGAGATATTTTAGGAGAACGTAGTTTAATTAGTGACGAAATTTCAAACTTAAAAGCTACAGCTATTAACGATATGGAAATTTGTTTTATCCCAAGAGATGAAATCATTAAAGATTTAAAACAAAACTCTGATTTTTCTATGAATGTCTTAAAAGATATGGCTCTCTCTTTAAAAAACGCAGACAACCTTATTGTAGATATGGCACAAAAAACGGTGAAACAACGTTTAGCCGAAATGCTTTTAAACTTAAACGAAAAATTTGGCAGTAACATAGACAATGTTTTAAATATTCACTTATCGAGAGAAGATATTGCTAACATAATAGGTACTGCTACTGAATCTGCTATCCGATTATTGTCTGAATTTAAAAAAGATGAAATTATTTCTTTAAAAGGAAAAAATATTTCTTTATTAGATACCCAAAAACTTAAAAAAATAGCACAAGGATTTTAAAATTTCATTTTTTTTGAAAAAACTTTGGTACAACTTTTTTAAAATTTATATTAAAACAGGTTTATTTTTTTACACCAAAAAAATAAAGATTGTTGGTAAAGAAAATATACCCAAAAAAGGTGCTGTGCTCTTTGCAGTAAATCATCCAAACGGGTTGTTAGACCCACTATTAGTTACCACAAATACTCCTAGAATTACCCATTATTTGGTAAGAGCGGCCGTTTTTAAAAAGCCCCTAATCAAAAAACTTCTAGCAACATTAAACTTAATGCCTATTTATAGAATTAGAGATGGTGTACAAGAGCTCTCAAAAAATACAGAGGTTTTTAATGATTGTTATGAAATTTTAAATAAGCAAAGTGCTTTAATGATTTTTCCTGAAGGAAGTCACGATAAAAGAAGAACTGTTCGAAACTTAAGCAAAGGATTTACTAGAATTCTTTTTGGAGCTTTTGAAAAATACCCAGAGCTAAAAGTTACGGTTATCCCTGTTGGAATTACCTATCAAAATGCAGGGAGTTTTCCTTGCAAAGTTGCTATACATTACGGCAATCCTATTTTAGCAAATCAATATTACAACCCTGATGCGCTTAACAACTCTATTAATAGTATAAAAAACGAGATTTCTAACCAGTTAAAAGAATTGTCTGTTCATATACCAGCAGATGAAAACTACAACACTCTTTTAAATGAATTAAACGCTAAAAATGTAGATTTTACTGAAGTTAACACCATCAACAAAAGTATTAAAACAGGCCATATAAAAAGCGGTAAAAAAGATTCTAATTTTGCAAAACCTTTCTACTTTTTGATTGTTTTAAACAGCATCATTCCTTGGATAATTTGGAAAATACTTTCAAAAAAAATTGATGAAACTGAATTCGTAGACACATTTAGAGCTGGTTTAGGCATCAGTCTTTTTCCGATTTTCTATCTACTTCAAGCTTTGATGATTTATAAGTTTTACACCTTAGAATTTGCTGCAATCTATTTTATTGCAACAATCTTATTGCAGTTGTTGTACAGCAAACTTTCTACAACTCCAACTGAAGAGCATCTTGTATAATTTGCTGAATTTTTGTTCTTATATTTTCTGTAATCAATCCGTTATTTTCCATTGTCGGATATACTCTATTTGATAAAAAAACATATACAATTCTACTTTTAGGATCTGCCCAAGTATACGTTCCAGTAAAACCACTATGTCCAAAACTCTCATCAGAAACACAGCCACAAGTAGATTCAACTTCAGGGTCTAATTGCGGTTTATCAAAACCCAAACCTCGTCTTATTTTTTTATCTTCATAATATCGTTTGTTAAACTTTTTAACGGTAGCACTCTTTAAGTATCTTTTCCCTCCATAATATCCATTTTGCAAATACATTTGCATAATCTTAGCAACATCATTGGCATTTGCAAAAACACCTGCATGACCGCCAACTCCACCTAACATAGCTGCTCCCATATCGTGAACGTATCCTTGCAATAACTGATGTCTAAAATAGTTATCCTTTTCTGTAGGAACTATTTCATTTTTTGGAAATTTACTTAGTGGCAAATAGCTAGTTCTATGTGCACCTAGTGATGCATAAAAGTTTTCATCAACAAGTTGATTTAAAGGTTTTTTATATTTTTTCTCTAAGGATCTTTTTAAAATATAATACCCCAAATCGCTATACTTATAACCAGATACTTCTCGTTGTTCTACCTTTTTAATTTGATTGAGAATAGTGTCTTTAAAAGCAGATTGCAAGTACATGTTTTTTGCAACTTCAATTCCGAATTTTTTAGATTTTTTAGTATGATAATAGCTCGGAAAATTTTTTCCGGTTACACTATCTTGAATCAATTTATAAAAAGGAATCCACGCTTTTAATCTTGCATTGTGAGATAAAATTTCTTTAAGCGTTATAGTATCTTTATTTGTATGTTTTAACTCAGGTAATAGTTCTTTTAACTCTGTTGTGATTTTGATTTTCCCTTCACCTTCAGCTTTCATAACCATAGGTAATGTTGCTAAAATTTTAGTCAAAGAAGCAACATCATAAATGTCAGAATTTTTAACTTTTAAAAGCGAATCATCTGTATGAAATCCAAAGCTTTTTTGATAAATTACTTTGCCAGATCTTGCTACCAGAATTTGCATTCCGGGTGTCATTTTTTTTTTAATCACTTCATTTGCCAATACATCAATTTCTGCCAATTTGATAGAAGACATTTTTACTTCTTCTGGAATTCCATATTGCAATCTACTAAGTGATGATGTATATAAACCAAATCCTTCTTTAAAGAAATTATTAATAGAAACAGGTAACTTTCCTTTAGTTTCTATGGCGCCAAATAATTGTTGTGCAGAAATTTCTTGTGCTACTGTACTATTCTGATAAGAAACCACCAAACCTTCTATATTCTCAAATGATTTGACATCCAATAAGCTATATGGACTTGCAAAAATGTCTAAAATCACTTTTTTGTTTTTTGCTATTTGTTCAATTTTAGAAAGATCTTCATTTTTAAATTTAAACCCTTTCCAAGGATGATCATTTGAAGTGTGATAACCAATAATGACTAAATTATAGGGTTTTAGTTTTGTTAATAAAGCAGTCGTATTTTCAGCAGAAACCACCTCAACTTTTGCATAATTATTTAGCATTTTTAGGAATGGTGTACTATCATCCTCTCCAATTTTTACATAAGCGATTTTCTGTTTTTCTAATTTTTGAATCGGAATGATATTCTCATCATTCTTTAATACCGTAATTGAATTTTTAACTAACTTTCTGTGTAAAATTTCATCTTCTTTAGTATTTAAATCTTCATGTAGGTTATTTAAATCTATCGGTTTATAATTTTGCAATCCCGACCAATACTTGGCTTTTAAAATTTTACGCACAGATTCATCCAATCTTTCAATGCTTAATTTTTTATCTTGAATTGCCTTCTTGAAAAATTCCATAGTAGCCGGAACTTTGTGTGGAATTAACAAGAGATCATTCCCTGCTAAAATGGCTTCTAAATTAATTTCTTTAGACGTAGCAAAATCAGCAGCACCTTTCATATTTAATCCATCGGTTATAATCAATCCTTTAAAACCCATTTTTTCTTTTAATAAACCGGTAGTAATTCTTTTTGACAAAGATGATGGCAGTTTTTTATTTGGCTCTAATTTAGGTATGCTTAAATGTGCTGTCATTACACTTCCTAGATTCTCTTTGAATAATTTATAATACGGGTACAACTCTAACGTATCTAACCGGGTAGCATCAAAGTTTATTACAGGCAAGGTATGATGTGAGTCTGCTGCTGTATCTCCATGACCGGGAAAATGTTTTGCATTTGCCATAACACCCATTTTCTGCATACCTCGAGTAAAAGCAATGGCTTTATCTGTTACATTATTTTTGTTTTCTCCAAAAGAACGATTTCCTATAATAGGGTTATTTGGATTGATATTGATATCTACAACCGGTGCAAAATTAATGTGAATCCCTAACCTTTTACATTGTTCTCCTAGTCGTTCTCCAAATTCTTCGATCAAAGAGTTATCTCTAACAGCACCAAGGGTCATATTCCACGGAAATCGAAATGCATTTTGCAAACGCATGTCTAAACCCCATTCTGCATCAAGTGCTACCAATAGAGGATATTTAGACATTGCTTGATATCTGTTTGTTAATTCAGCTTGTTTTTTTGGAGTTCCTTGCATAAAAATTAAACTTCCTGCATGGTATTTTAGAATCATCTCTTCTACTACTTTTTCATTAACCGTATCATTAGTAGAATACGTTTGTACCATAAATAACTGACCGATTTTTTCTTCAATAGTCAATTTATCAATGATGGCATTTACCCATTTTTCTTGTGACTCTTTATCTTTTGTTTGTAGTGGATCATTTGATTGTGCTTGTAAAAAAAATACACAAAACACAAAAAGGAAACTTACTATATTTCTCATATAATTAACTTATAAAACGATTATGCCAGCTTTTACTAGCCGGAACTTCCCAATTATTCTCTACCTCTTCCTTGGTTTGTACCATATTATTAAAAACAACAGTTTCTTTAGTGATTTTTTGTTCTTTTGCAAACTGCTGAAAATCGGACAATTTTACAATATTGATATGGTCTCCATCTTTAAAAGAAACATTCATTTTATTCATTAAATCAATGTTTAATTCATTTTCTAATTCCTTTACAAAACGAACAGAAGCATCAATAGAACAACCAGAAACATTGTTAAAACCTTCATCTACCGCTAAGACTAAAAACTGATTGTATTTTATGGTAAACGAACCTTTTAAGTTATCGCCATGTCTTGTCCATTGCTCAATAAATACTCTTGCTTTTTCAGAAATATAATCGACTTCTTGCTTTGTAAAAGCTCTATCAGATTGATACATCCAAACTCTAGAGTTGTCTGGTAAATTGTTATAGGTTGTAAACATTTATCTTAAATTAAATTTTTGCTGTAAAGCATTTAGTTTTTCTTGATCTGTCAACGTATCTTTTGGTGTCGACATGCGTTCTTTTATTTCTCGCAATACTTTTTTAGTATACAATGGAAAATCTGCATTTTGCATCCAAGCATTGTACCCTGGATTTTCTTTAAATACTTCCTCTACTGTTCTTCCTTTGTATTTACCAAAAGAAAACATTTCTTGCCCTTCTTCATTCATTAAAATAAAACCAGCAAAATCAGCTCTTTTTTCATGTGATGAATATTCGCTCAAAGCATCTACAGAGCTCCCAATATCGTCGTATTTCTCTAATTGTGCCAATAAAATCTCATAGGTTGCATTGGTGTCTGCTTCAGCACCATGAGCACCTTCTAATTCTTTACCACAATAAAATTGATATCCAGCACTTAAGGTTCTTTGCTCCTTTTTATGAAAAATAACCTGCACATCAATTGCCTTTCTATTATTCATATCAAAATCGATACCAGCACGCATTAATTCTTCTGCCAATAACGGAATGTCAAAACGATTTGAATTAAAACCTGCTAAATCACATCCTGCAATAAGTTCGTTTACTTTTGGTGCTAATTCTTTAAAAGTTGGTTCTGTAACCACTTGTTCGTTTGTAATTCTATGAATATCAGATGCTTCTTTAGGAATTTCAATTTCAGGATTTACTAACCATGTTTTACTTTCTGTATTCCCATTTGGAAATACTTTTAAAACGGCTATTTCTACAATTTTGTCTGTTCCTATATTGACTCCTGTAGTTTCTAAATCAAAAAATACAATGGGTTTTTCTAGTTTAAGCTTCATTTCTTGGCTTTTTCGGTTTAAAATATCAGAATGTTAAAGGTATTGAAAACTCTTATTATTTTTGGCCTTTTTTAAAATAAAAAATGTTAATATCTAAGGTTTTCTGATAGATCAGATGTTTAAAGTAGATGACTTGAATCTAAACTTATTTTTTGGTAACTTGGCTAACTTCTAATATGCGTTTTTTCGTATAAAAAACTTACAATGCTATGAATCAAAATTTAAATTTAGCTGTACTCATAGATGGAGACAACATTCCTTCAGCTCACGTAAAGGAAATGATGGAAGAAATTGCTAAATATGGAAACCCAACCATAAAAAGAATTTATGGAGATTGGACGAGTCCCCATTTATCAAAATGGAAAAACTTACTACTTCAAAATGCTATAACTCCTATTCAGCAATACGCATATACAACAGGTAAGAACGCCACAGATTCTGCGATGATTATTGATGCTATGGACATTTTATATTCAGAAAAAGTAAACGGTTTTTGTCTGGTTTCAAGTGATAGTGATTTTACAAAACTAGCAACTAGATTAAGGGAAGCAGGCATGCAAGTCATTGGAATAGGTGAGAAAAAAACACCAAATCCATTTATAGTAGCCTGTGATAAATTTATTTATATCGAAATCATTAGAAAACAAACCGAGAAGAAAGACAATACAAACCAAAAAGACAGTTCAAAAGAAAGCATTGACAAAATTACACCCAAAGTAATTTCGATGATCTCTACTACAATCTCCGATTTGTCTGACGAAGAAGGATGGGCTTTTTTGGGTGATGTGGGTAGTTTACTACAGAAAAAACAACCCAATTTTGATTCAAGAAATTATGGCTTTGAAAAACTAACACCATTGATTAAATCTATTGGTAAGTTTGAGCTAGAACAACGAGATAACACCAAGAGTAAACACAAATTGATTTACGTTAAAAACAAATAATTTCAATTCTTTTATAAACCTTTTTTAACTAGTTCGTTTGTTTCTAAACTTATTTATCAATAACTTGGCTTGGTCTGTTATAATTATTTCAGCATTTACTACCAAGTCAAAATAAATTATTTATAATTCTAATAAAATGAAAAAACGTACTATCATTATTCAGTTTGTACTTGCTTGTTTTTTTGCGAGTAACTTAAGCCTTCAGGCACAAAACACAGTTCTTCAAGAACTAGAAGAAATAGCCATTATTGATCAAAAAGTAATGATGCCAATGCGCGATGGTATTCGTTTAGCTACTGATATATATCGCCCTAAAACTGATGAAAAAGTACCAATTATTTTTTCTAAAACACCTTATAATTTTAATTCTTGGGGAGATGGAAAAGAAAGAACAGGTACTGCAAAAAGAGCTTTAGAAGCGGTTAAAAGAGGCTATGCTTATGTGGTTCAGAATGAGCGTGGTCGCTATTTTTCAGAAGGTGAATGGGATATTTTAGGCGCACCAACTACTGATGGTTTTGATGCATTTACTTGGATGAAAAATCAATCTTGGTCTAATGGTAAAATTGGGACTTTAGGTTGTTCTTCTACAGCTGAATGGCAAATGGCTGTTGCGGCTTTAGATCATCCCTCTCATGCAGCTATGGTGCCACAAGGTTTTGGTGCAGGTGTTGGTAAAGTTGGAAAAATTATAGAACAAGGTAACTGGTATCGTGGAGGAGCTGAGCAAATGTTATTCTTTTCATGGTTATATGGTGTAGAGCATGATAAATTTAAACCACGTATTCCAGCGGGTGCAACTCAGGAAGATTTAATTAGAATTTCTAGGTTTTACGATTTGGCACCTGAAAATCCACCTGTAGACATGGCAAAAGCGTTGAAACATTTACCTATTCAAGATATCCTAAAAAATATAAATGGTAAAAATGATATTTTTGATAAAATGATACGCCGTAAACCAAACAGCAAAGCTTGGTTTAATGGAGGTTTATATCACGATAATACGGAAATTGGTGTTCCAAGTTTTTGGTTTGCTTCCTGGTATGATGTCTCTATAACGCCGAATCTTGCTTTATTTAATCATGTTAGAAATAATTCTAAAAACGCTGAAATTAGAGACAATCAATATTTGGTAATCGCACCAACACTACATTGTGCATATTCACGAGCATCAGAAAACACCATTGTTGGTGAGCGCAGTGTTGGCGATGCTCGTCTTAATTACAACGAGCAAATATATTCTTGGTTTGATTTATGGTTAAAAGAAAAACAAAATGATTTTAAAGAGAAAACACCAAGAGTACAGTATTATACTATGGGAAGCAACAAGTGGCAGGCTTCAGAAAATTGGCCTCCAAAAAAAGCAAAATTAACCACCTATTATTTAAATAGTAATGGTAAAGCTAATAGCTTTTATGGAGATGGTAAATTAACTACAAAAAAACCTAAATCTGATAACCCAGATAGTTTCACTTACGACCCAATGAATCCAGTTCCTTCTTACGGAGGTAATGTATGTTGTACAGGAAATGCTATTAAAGGTGGCTCATTCAATCAACAACAAATGGAAGCCAGAAATGATATTTTGGTGTACACTACAGATGTTTTAAAAGAAGGTGTTGAGGTCTCAGGTTTTATTGAATCAACACTATATGTTTCTTCAGATGTAAAAGACACCGATTTCACCATTAAATTGATCGATGTGTATCCTGATGGGAAAGCGTATAATTTAGATGAAACCATTCAACGTGTTAGATATCGTGAAGGTTATGACAAAGAAGTATTTATGGAAAAAGGAAAAGTTTATAAAGTTGATTTAACTCCTATGTCTACAAGTAATTACTTTAAAAAAGGGCATCGTATACGTATTGAAATATCTAGTAGTAATTTTCCACGTTTTGCACGTAATTTAAATACTGGAGGGAATAACTATGATGAAAAAGAAGGTGTAATCGCACATAATAAGGTGCACCACTCTTCAAAATATATGTCACAAATAAAGATTCCAATGGTTGTTAAATAATGCTAAAACAGCAAGTTTACATTTTTTAAAAAGGAAGAATTTCCTAATAACAATGTTAAATCTCAGTGAAGCAAAAATAAAGTAATCGCTTTTTAAAAAGCTCTTTATTTATCTGCAATCATCACTGAGATTTATATTTAATGCTTTATATATCATTTACATTCCCTATAAAATTTCTTCCTAAAATCTTCTTTAAATAAAATACCAGAAACTCGTACATTTGCCAAATGCGTATAGATATTATTACAGTGTCTCCAGAATTGATTCAAAGTCCGTTTGACTATTCAATCATAAAGAGAGCAAGAGATAAAGGTTTGGTTGAAGTTCATTTTCATAATTTACGTGAATATGGATTGGGCAATTACAAACAAATTGATGACACTCAATTTGGTGGTGGTGCAGGTATGGTCTTGATGCTAGAACCCATAGATACTTGTATCTCTAAACTAAAATCTGAGCGAACTTACGATGAAGTCATTTACATGACGCCAGATGCAAAAACCCTTAATCAGCAAACAGCAAATACACTTTCTTTACAAGAAAACATCATCATTTTAACCGGACATTATAAAGGTGTAGATCAACGTGTGCGTGATTTATTTATAACCAAAGAAATTTCTATTGGCGATTATGTATTGAGTGGTGGCGAATTAGCCGCAGCTGTTTTATGTGACGCTGTTATTCGATTAATTCCTGGAGTTTTGGGTGATGAAACGTCTGCCTTAACCGATTCTTTTCAAGACAATTTACTATCACCACCAGTATATACGCGTCCGTCTGAATACAAAGGATTGAAAGTTCCTGAGGTATTATTATCTGGAAATTTTCCAAAAATTGATGCTTGGCGTTCAGAAAAATCATACGAAAGAACTCAGCAAATTAGACCAGATTTACTTGATGAATCCTCTTAGAGAGCTTTTTCTAAAACCAAAAACATTAAAACTCATTTTTTGAATACCATAAAAAGTATCATACAAAAAAATCCCGCATTCGCTGTAGTATTTGGATTTCAAACTTTCCGATTTCTACTATTGCCATTTATGGGGTTGATGCCACAAGATGCGTATTATCATTTTTACGGAGAAAACTTATCGCTCTCGTATTTTGATCATCCAGGAATGATTGGTTACATATTAAGAGGGTTTACTGAAGTATTTGGAAAAACAGTTTTTGTTGTGAAACTCGCAGATTTTGTTGTAACCTCCTTTACATTATTCAGTTTTCACAAATTAGCAGGATTATTTTTATCAAAAAATAAAGCATTACGAGCTTTGGTTTTAATCAGCTCAACCATATTTGTTTCTATAGTATCGTTTAACTCTACCCCAGATGTTCCGTTGTTGTTATTTTGGACTTTATCATTGATTAGCTTGTATAAAGCAATTTTTAATAACCAAAAATGGCAATGGATTTTAGCAGGGGTTTTTATGGGATTGGCTTTTGACAGTAAGTATACTGCCTTGCTATTGCAAATAGGCTTGTTAGCGTTTTTAGTGTTTTCTAATCCATACAGAAAGCTTTTAATTTCTCCTTGGTTATGGTTTTCATTGGTCATTTCTGTCTTGATTACCTTTCCGGTTTGGTGGTGGAACTATCAAAATGAATTTGCTTCGTTTGCTTTTCAAGGATCAAACAGAACAGTAGTAATTTCAGAATTTAAAATTTATCATGAATATTTTTTCGGTGCCATCGGACATCAATTACTGCTATTAATACCCGTTTTATTTGCTGTTTTTATCACTTTTACCTTTAAATATATAAAAAGAGCATTTCTAAAATTTAAACTTCCAAAGTCCAAAACGTTATTCTTACTTGCATTTTTTGCTCCAACTTTTGTTGGGTTTTTTATCATAACACCAATTTATTGGGTAAAATTAAATTGGATGATGCCTGCTTATATTACAGGAATTATAATAGCTGGAATGATTATGAGTAAGAAGTTGATAAAAGCTCAAATAATTACAGCTATTCTAGTTCATGTATTAATTGCCGTACAAATTTTATTTTATTTAGTTCCAATTAAAAGTGATGATACTTGGATTGGATGGAAAGAATTAGCTATTGAAACCAAAAAATTGCAAGAACAATACCCTAACACCTTTGTTTTTGCTAATGATGGTTATAAAACATCTGCTGTGTTAAATTTTTTTATGGACGAGAAAATATATGCACAAAACATCATTGGACTTCAAGCATTGCATTTTGATTACGTTGGAGATGACTTGTCTTTATTAAACAACAAAGATGCTATTTTTTTAGATTCAGACACCGATTTCGACAACCTTGACAAGAAAGGAAAAATCCATCCAAGGCTATCAAACTATTTTAAGAATATTATTGAATTAGAGCCAATTATCATAAAACGAAACGAAAAAGACGTTCGTAAGTTTTGGGTATTCTACTGCACTAATTATCAGTATAAAAAATAATTACCTGAATTCTTTTTTTTAGTAAAATATTTCATAAATTTGCAACCTCAAAATTAACCTCTGACGAAAAAATCGTGAAAGTTGGTTCTTGAAAAACCATAAATAAAATAAAAATGGAATCTTTAATAAAATTTGTACAAGACGAGTTTGTAACAAAAAACGAAAACCCAGAATTTTCTGCTGGTGATACTATTACAGTATACTACGAAATTAGAGAGGGAGATAAAGTTAGAACTCAGTTTTTTAGAGGAGTTGTTATTCAACGTAAAGGAACTGGATTGTCTGAAACTTTTACAATCAGAAAAATGTCTGGAACTGTTGGAGTTGAGCGTATTTTCCCAGTGAATTTACCTTCTATTCAAAAAATTGAAGTAAATAAAAGAGGAAAAGTAAGAAGAGCTCGTATCTTTTACTTTAGAGGTCTTACTGGTAAGAAAGCAAGAATTACTGAGAAAAGAAGATAATTCTCTTTTACCAAAACTATATAAAAAAAGCGTTGTGATTTTCACAACGCTTTTTTTAATGAACAAATGTTCATAAAGTGTGTTGATATCATGTTGATTACTAATTAGTTAAAATTATTGCTTTTTAAAAAAAGTATACTATATTTGAAATGTAGAAACGAAGTAACATTCTATTTAATCGCAAGAACAAGCATAATGTTACATCGAAGAAACAATAAAGTAACGTTCTTTATCATCGTTTTTCATAAACAAAGTAAAAATGATTTACAGCAATGATAATTCATTTTTAGAGCTCGAGAAAAATTCTCTGTAAAAAGAGGACAAAGCGGAAGTTCAAGATCAAAGCGCATGCAATGATTTCTTTACCTTTGAAAAACATTTCGAATTGTCAACATTGGTAACATATATACAAAATGTGTAAATGGTACTAGACAATTCAACAACTGAAATAAAAGAAGTTAATTTTTTATTGAGGAATAGCTGTTCACAGGTTGGGCAACTACTTGTAAAGCGTTGTAGGTATACAGCAGGATTAACGGAAAGTATTTCAAAGAAGCCATATCATAACAAGCAATTGTTGGATATGGCTTTTATTTTCAGTAACAAATTCTATTTTTTCTCGATATTATTTATCAATTTCACATTTATTATGCTGTATTATTAATAATTTGATAGAAATTTTCTCACCATTAATCACTAAATTTGCTGCTCTAAATAGAATACAAAAAATTACAAACAATGACAAAGACTGCTAAAATAATTTATACCAAAACTGATGAGGCTCCAGCTTTAGCAACCTATTCTTTTCTACCTATTGTAAAAGCATTTACAAAAGCATCTGGAATAGAAATTGCAACAAAAGATATTTCTTTAGCAGCAAGAATACTAGCTAATTTATCAGAGTATTTAACAGAAGATCAAAAGGTAAATGATGCCTTGGCAGAATTAGGAGATTTAGCAAAAACTCCTGAAGCTAATATTATAAAATTACCAAATATAAGTGCTTCTGTACCGCAATTAAAAGCAGCAATTAAAGAATTACAAGATAGTGGATTTGCTATCCCTAATTATCCAGATGAAGTAATCACAGAAGAAGATAAAAAAGTACTGGCTTGTTATAATAAAGTAAAAGGATCTGCAGTTAATCCAGTTTTACGTGAAGGAAACTCTGACAGAAGAGCTCCTAAAGCAGTTAAAAATTACGCAAAAAAGAACCCGCATTCTATGGGAGCTTGGAGTTCAGATTCTAAAACTCATGTAGCAACCATGAGTGAAGGAGATTTTTTTCACAACGAAAAATCTGTAACTGTACCGAATGCAACAGATGTAAAGATAGAGCATACAGGAACTGATGGTAAAAGCACCAATTTAAAAGCTTCTACTCCATTGTTGGCTGGAGAAATTATTGACGCCACAGTGATGAGTAAAAAAGCATTGTTAGATTTCTTAGACGCAGAAATAAATGACGCTAAAGAAAAAGATGTGTTGTTTTCTTTACACATGAAGGCTACCATGATGAAAGTTTCAGATCCAATTATATTTGGTCATGGCGTTCGTGTATTTTTTAAAGAATTGTTCGAGAAACACGGAGACACTTTTAACAAAATTGGCGTTGATGTAAATAATGGATTTGGTAACTTAGTTAGCAAATTAGAAGAATTACCTGTTGATAAAAAAGCAGAAATTAAAGCTGATATCAGAGATGCTTTTAAAAACAGACCAGCAATTGCAATGGTAAATTCTGATAAAGGAATTACCAACCTACACGTTCCTAGTGATGTAATTATTGATGCTTCTATGCCTGCAATGATTCGAACTTCTGGGCAAATGTGGAATGCAGCAGGAAAACAACAAGACACAAAGGCTGTAATCCCCGATAGTAGTTACGCAGGAATTTATCAAGCAACTATTGATTTTTGTAAAGAAAATGGAGCATTTGACCCTTCAACAATGGGAACAGTTTCAAATGTGGGTTTGATGGCTCAAAAAGCAGAAGAATATGGATCACATGATAAAACATTTGAAATACAGTCAAACGGAATTGTACGTGTTATAAATTCTGAAGGAATAACATTAATAGAACATCCTGTAGAAGCAGGTGACATTTGGAGAATGTGTCAAGTTAAAGATGCTCCTATTCAAGATTGGGTTAAACTAGCTGTAAACAGAGCTAAAGCTACCAACACGCCAACCATTTTTTGGTTGGATAAAAATAGAGCTCATGATGCCGAAATTATTAAAAAAGTAAATAGCTATTTATCAAGTTATGACATAACTGGATTAGATATTCAAATCCTACCTCCTTTTGAAGCAACAAAATATACATTACAAAGAGTAAAAGATGGAAAAGACACTATTTCTGTTTCTGGAAATGTTCTGCGTGATTATTTAACAGATTTATTTCCAATTTTAGAATTAGGTACTTCTGCAAAAATGTTATCGATTGTTCCTTTAATGAATGGTGGAGGATTGTTTGAGACAGGAGCTGGTGGATCTGCTCCAAAACATGTACAGCAATTTTTAGAAGAAGGACATTTACGATGGGATTCTTTAGGTGAATTTTTAGCACTAGCAGTTTCTTTAGAACATTTGGGAGAAAATAACCAAAATGAAGAAGCGTTAGTATTAGCTGAAACTTTAGATGATGCCACTGATAAATTTTTAGACAATAAAAAATCACCATCTCGGAAAGTCGGAGAATTAGACAATAGAGGGTCTCATTTTTATTTGGCAACCTATTGGGCTGAAGCATTGGCAAATCAGCATAAAAATAGTGCTCTTAAAAATAGATTCACAGCAATTGCAAATGAACTAAAAAGCAATGAAGATAAAATTATCAATGAGTTAAATGCTGCTCAAGGTCACGCTTTAAACATCAATGGTTACTATTATCCTAGCGAAGAATTAACTTCTAATGAAATGAGACCAAGTAGCACATTGAATTCAATTTTAGAAAAATTTTAAAAAATATATGTATTATTTAAAGGCGATGTAATTTATACATCGCCTTTTTTATTTATTTTTGGTTCATGAGCTTCATTAAAACGACAGAACAAGATTCTAATTACAATCACTTAGAAAAAATGAGCGCTTTGGAATTGATACAAAATATCAATAAAGAAGATAAAACAGTTGCTTTAGCTGTTGAAAAAGTGATTCCAGAAATAACAGCCTTAACTTCACTAATTACAGAGAAACTAAAAAATGGTGGTCGGTTATTTTATTTAGGCGCAGGCACAAGTGGTCGATTAGGTATATTAGACGCTTCTGAATGTCCACCTACATTTGGCGTTCCACATGAATTGGTTATTGGAATAATTGCTGGTGGTGATACCGCTATAAGAAAAGCGGTTGAAAATGCTGAAGATTCTACAACTCAAGGATGGATAGATTTACAGCAACATCACATATCTAAAAAAGATGTAGTTGTTGGAATTGCTGCATCTGGTACTACACCTTATGTAATTGCCGCATTAGAAGCTTGCAACAAACAACATATTGTTACAGGTTGTATCACTTGTAACAAAAACAGCCCCTTGTCAAAGGTTGCTAAGTTTCCTATTGAAGTGATTGTTGGTCCAGAATTTGTAACTGGAAGTTCAAGAATGAAGGCTGGTACAGCACAAAAAATGGTGCTAAATATGCTAACAACAGCTACAATGATATCACTCGGAAAAATAAAAGGCAATAAAATGGTGGATATGCAACTATCTAACGATAAACTAGTAAATCGAGGAATTGATATGTTAGCAAATGAGCTTAATATAGACAAAGTAACTGCTGCAAAATTATTAGACAAATATAAGAATGTTAGAACCGCAATTTTAAACTATCAAAATGAGCATTAATACAGATTTATTTAGCAAAGGAATAAAGCAATTACTCCTTTTAATTTTACTGTTAATAGTATCACCCATTTCTTTAAACATTGCTTTTAAAGCCTTAAACAAAATGGAAGAAACTATGTGGCTTGCCTATTTAATTTTAGCCATTGCAACAATCTTATCTGTTTTTACCATTATATTGGCTTTTAAAACATTTAAAACCTTTTTAGACGGATTGTTTAATAAAAAATAATTGAGCTCTAAAAAATACATACACAAGTTATTGAAATGGGAATATTGGCCAACGTTAATGTTTTACGTTCCAAATATACCGTTTGCTTTATACCATGCTTTAAAAGCAAAAAATTTGGTTTTTTACACAGCTGTTAACCCTACGATAGAAAACTCTGGAATTGGTACAGAATCCAAATTTAAAACCATGCAATTGATTCCAGAGAAATATTTGCCGATAACCATTTTTCATAAAGCAAATTCAGATTGTACAGAAACTATCAATAAAATCAACCAAAGCAACATATCTTATCCTTTAATTGCAAAACCCGATGTTGGTTTTAGAGGTTTACTCGTTAAGAAAATTGCATCAGAAAATGAATTGAAAAATTATCTAGAAAAATATCCTATAGATATTTTAATTCAAGAGTTTTTAACTGAACAAAATGAATGCGGAATTTTCTATCTTCGGTTTCCAGATAACCAATCGGGGAAAATAACTTCTATTACCCTCAAAGAATTCTTACATGTTGTTGGTGACGGAAAACACACGTTGAAAGAGCTTGTTATTTTAGATAAGCGAGCGAAAAACTACCTAGAAATTGTTAAAATGAATGCTCACGTTTCTTTTAATGCCATTATTAAAAATGGTGAAAGAGTTCAGCTTTCAGATATTGGAAATCATTCTAAAGGGACTCAATTTATTAATGGAAATCATTTAATTTCAAAAAAACTAGAAGAAACCATTACCCTTTTAAACAAACAAGTCAATGGTTGGTTCTACGGCAGAATAGATATTAAATACAACTCCTTTGAAGAGTTAGAAAACGGAAAATTCAAGATTTTAGAACTCAACGGAATTTTAGCAGAACCAACCCATATTTATGATTCGACTAAAACAAGCTATCTACAAGCTTTAAGAGAAATGCGTTCACACTGGAAACAACTATATAAAATTGCCAGGATAAATCACGATCAAAAAAAGGTTCCGTATCGATCTACAATTGGGTTATTAAAAGACGTAAAAGGATTGAATAAGTACACCAAAAGCATAAAAAAACTTAATAGATTTTAATATTATAAAAAGTAATTTCATTTTTCATAACTTGATGAATTTAGAACAAAAAAAAGAATTATCGAAGACGCAGTAATAGTCATATTATCTTTTCCAGACACCATAGTTAGACCAGCATATTGGGAGCTTTCTAGTAAAATTTGGCCAAAAATTGGTATTGGAAATAAGCATGCCATCCAAGCTGGTCATTGTGCACTTTTATTGATTAAAAAAAATGAATCCAAAATTCATTATTTTGATTTTGGGAGGTACATTACAACTTACGGATCGGGTCGCGTGAGATCTGTAGAGACAGATCCAGAAGTATATATCCCTATCAATGCTGAATTTAAAAATGATGAATTAATAAACTTAAAAGAAATTTTATTGTGGCTAGAAAAACACCCAGACAAAACACATGGAAATGGTCGGTTAATTGCTAGTGTCAATAATAAAATCAACTATCAAAATGCCATCTGTTTTATTCAGAACTTAATTGATAAAAAAGAGGTGCCTTATGGTGCCTTTGTAAAAAAAGGAACTAACTGTGCAAGGTTTGTTACAGATACCATTATTAATTCTTGCACTAATAAAAAGATCATTTTAAAATTAAAAAGCTCATATATTCTTACACCAAGTCCAATAGGAAACACTTTAAAAGGGAAAACTTTAGATCTCGTATATATAGTTAAAAATCAAATAGTTAAAAAATATAAAAATAGATCCATCTTAAAGGAATATAAAATGACTTTCTTCACTAGGTTTGATAATGAATTGAATTTAATTGGAACTGAATTACCAGACAAAGAAAAATTTAATTTAAAGAATGCAACCTGGCTTTCTGGCATTGGTAGTGGAGCTTGGTTTAAAATCGAAAATAAACTCAACGAAAAAAATTATAAAATTGTTAGATATAGTTATACTGGAGATAAAGATTTCGAAGCATTATTTACTGTAAACAAATCGTGTTTTAATCATCAGAAAGAACATCAATTTGTCCACCCAACAAATTGTAAAGAAATAGTTATCAAGCAGAATAACATAATCTATACTTTTAAATAAAACAATTAAGGTTTCTTTTTCGTGTTCATTTTTTATCTAATCGTGATTTTTTTGTAATTTGGAACTAATAAAAAAGATAAATTTTTCTCTATTTTTCTCTATGAAAAACAACACCTATTTATTGTTTAAATTCATACTGAGCTATATTTTAGTTTTTTACACAACTAATTCTTATAGCTATGAAAACTCAAATACTGCATTTTCTATAATTCAAACTTCAATTAACAACTATACAATTCAAGGAAAAACTATTGATAAAAAAACTGGAGAAACCATTCCGTTTTGCAGTATTACTTTAGATGGAACACAAACAGGAACGTCGAGTAACGAGTTAGGAGAATTTGAAATTAAAGTTGATACTTTACCCGCAAAGCTGGTTTTTCATCACGTAAGTTATCAAAAACAGTTTGTCATTATTACTGATTCTAAGAAAGAAATTGTTGTACAACTTTCTCCTTTAGTAAACATCTTGGATGAAGTTGTTATAGAAAACTCAAAAAACAAAACAGATTTACACGCAATAAATCTTGCTAAAAAAGCTTTTAAAAAATTACACTTTTTATCACTTAGTAAGAAAAAATTTGGAAAAGCATTTTATCGTCAAAAAACTAAAAGCGACAACACTTATACCGAGTTTTCAGAAATTATTTTTGATATAAGATATGATTTAAACGGAATTAATAATTGGGGGATTTTAGAAGGAAGGTATGCTTTAAAAGAAGCAAGTATAAATAATAAAAACTTTACTCGATTATCTCAAATATTAAAATCTTTTCAACCAGATACCGATGATCTTATTTTTCCTCTACATAAAAAATTAGAAGAATTTTATGATGTTAGGATTGTAGATGTATTTAAAGATAAAAATGATAGAATAACTGTTTTAAGTTTTAAACCATACAAATATATTAAAACTCCTATTTTTATTGGAGAAGCATACATAAACTCTACCACAGATGAATTACTTAAAATTTCTGGAACCATTGTAAAAGACGATTTTGAATTTATAAAATTTACTGATAAAAATGCTCATAAAGAAAATTACGAGCTTTCATTTGATATTACGTTTAAGAAAACAACTAATGAAGAAGTTGTAATTGATTATATAAAAGTAGATCAAACTTTTGATTACTTTAAGGATGAAAAAATTTTAACAAAAATAACAACTACTTCAAATCTTACTTTTTTTGAATATTACACACCAACTTCAAGAAAAAAACTGGGAGGTCAATTTAATCAAAATGATAGCGATTGGCAAAAGTTAAATAAAATAGCCTACAATAAAGAGTTTTGGGAAAACAATCCTATTGTAAAAAGAACTCCTGTTGAAAAAGAAGTTATTGCAGCTTTTGAACAAAACAATGCATTTGAATCAATTTTTATCAATAGCAGAAATCAGATTTCTAGTTTACAAACTAAATTAAGCGACGATCCTTTTATTCTAAACTTTGACAAATTAACGAGGAAGTTTAACAGCTATAATCCAACTGAAAAAGTATACTTACATACAGATAAAAATAATTTATTTGCAGGAGATTCCTTAAGATTTAGTGTTTATGTTACTTTAGGTTCTTTCTTAAATTATTCTCAAGCAAGTTATACTTTAGAAGTAGAATTAGTTGATAAAAAACAAACTATTGTTGCAGCTCAAACATTGCTTTTAGACAAAGGTACATCTAACGGAGTTATTAATATTTCTGAAAAAATACCAGAAGGCAATTACCAATTAAGAGCTTATACCAATTGGATGAGAAATTTTGACTCAGAATTTTTCTACAAAAAAAATATCAAAATTTCTAGCAAATATATTGTCGCTAAAAAAGAAATAACAAATAACAAAATTGATTTACAGTTTTTTCCTGAAGGAGGAAATGCTGTAGCAAATCTTTTGGGAAGAGTTGCTTTTAAAGCCATTGGCAATGATGGATTTGGCAGAGAAATAAAAGGAAAAGTCTTTGACTCTAAAAGAAAACAGGTTGCATCAATACAATCAAATAAAGACGGAGTTGGAGTTTTTAACTTTAAGCCTGTTTCTGGTGAATCATATCATGTAGAATTAAGTGATAAATCAACATATCCACTAACAAAAATCAGTAATATTGGTTACACCATGTTGGTTAATAACTTAAATATAGAAACTATTAAAGTTAGGATTCAAGCTAGTCAAATTTTAAAAGGGAGTTATTTTTATTTGATTGGTCAAATGCAAAATGCAAAGTACTTTCAAGGCAGATATTTATTTGACAATAAACCTTTTGTAAACATAGAAATTCCAAAAAACAAAGTTCCTAGCGGAATTTTAACACTTACTCTTTTTGATAAAGACATGAAACCTTGGGCAGAACGTTTGGTGTTTATAAACAATCAAAACGAATTAATTATCAATACCAGTTTTGATGAAAGTAAGCTTTTAGAAAAAGGGGAAGTTTCTGTAAACATTAATGTTACAGATCCTGAAGGAAAACCAATTGAAACCAATTTATCTGTTGCGTTAACAGATTTAAACAAAACTCAAAAAGACAACAACAGTTCTAATATTCTTAGTTATTTTTTACTAGAATCAGATTTAAAAGGACATATTGAAAATCCAAATCAATATTTTAAAGATGAAGAAAGAGCTACGGCTTATAATTTAGATTTTGTGATGTTAACTAATGGATGGAGAAGATTTAATTGGCAAAAAATCAAAAACAATCAATTTGATTCTATAAAAAAACACTCTTTCTTAAAAGGAATTAATATTACTGGAATTGTAAAAAACAAACAAAATAAGATACTTGCAAATACATCCATAAATATGATTGCAAAATCTAAAAGTGGCGTTAGCATTCATAGAGCAACAACCAAAAGCGATGGTAGCTTTACAATTGATGATATATTTCATGTAGGTAAAACACAGATAGCATTTAATGGATTTAATGCAAATAGAAAACCAATTGATATTAATGTTACTTTAAAAAAACAATTAAAATCTGGGTATAATTTAGCAATGACACCTCATCATAATGAAATCAGTCAAAATGGAGCAAAAATCATTCTTACAAAAAATCAAATTACAAATCTTCAAGATTTAAACTTTGATGATTCAACTCTATTAAACGAAGTAGAAATTAAAGGAAGAGTAACTAGAAAAAAAGCATCCCGATCTGCTTACAATCTTAAACCAGATGAAACTGTTTTTATGAAGGAAAATGATGAGGATTTTGTTCAAGTTTTAAATAGATCTGCTGGATTAACAGTTATTGGTAGCGGAAGAAGCGCAAGAGTTAGCATTAGAGGTTTTGGAAGTCCGTTGTGGGTTTTAGATGGTGTGCCATTAAATCCACATGTTCCACATCCCAAAAAAACAGCAACTGCAAACCCAATTCCTTCTCCAACAATGGATGTTGCTGGTCCAGTTCCTGATGTAATTGCTAATCTAGATACTGACAATATTGAAAGAATGGAAATATTAAAAGGAGGAAAAGCTGCTATTTATGGAGCAAGAGGGAATAATGGTGTCATTTTAATTTACACAAAAAATGGAAGTAACACCTATCAAAGAATTAGCTCTCCAGAATTTACGGTAACTGGTTTAATTGAAAAAAGAGAATATTATAAACCAAAGTTTCAAGTCAATCAAAAAACTAAAGTGAATACGAGTACTTTATATTGGAATCCAAATATTCGTACAGATAAAAATGGAAACGCTACCTTTAAGTTTATAAATAACACCAATCAAATTCAATTATCAATTGAAGGGTTATCAAAATATGGAAATCCTGGGGTTTATTTAAAATCTTTTAAATAAAATGAAAATATATAATTCAAACTTTTTAAAACACTGTATTCTTTCCTTTTTAATGTTCCTTTTTGTTTTTCAAGTAAAAAGTGAAACCTTAAATTTCATTCAATCAACAACAGTTGATAAGAATCAACAAACTCTTCAGGGTAAAACAATAGATGAAAAAACGGGGGAAATTATTCCTTTTTGTAGCATCAGCATAAACAACACATTTATTGGTACTTCTAGTAATGAATTAGGTGAATTTGAAATTAAAGTAAAATCATTGCCAGTAACTTTAGTATTTACACATATCAATTATGAAAAACAAACAATTGCAATAAATAAGAATTCAAAATTAGACATAAAACTAAAACCGTTGATTTTTGAATTAAATGAGGTTTCCATCACAAATAAAAAAGATTTTTACGCATATGAATTGGCTAAAAATGCATTTAGAAAAGCTGATGTTAATAGAAAAAATAGAAAATATGGAAAAGCGTTCTACCGACAAAAATCTAAAAATGAAGATGAATATTCAGAATTTTCAGAAATTATTTATGATATAAACTATTCAACCGAAGGTATACATGAATGGGACATTTTAGAAGGTAGATATGCAATAAAAGGGGGCACTGTTAACAACAGAAATTACACATTACTTTCGAGAATATTAAAATCCTTTCAACAAAATTCAGATGATTTAATTTTTCCGTTTAGAGATAATATTGATCATTTTTATAATGTAAGAGTAATTGAAAAAACTAAAACCAATGAAGGAACAATTGTTCTTTTAGATTTTAAACCATTTTCTAAAATAAAATCTCCTATTCTTGAAGCTGAAGCGTATATTAATGCAGACACAAATGAGCTTTTAAAGTTAAATGCCACATTAAATCATGATGATTTTAAGGCTGTGAATTTCAAAGAAGAAAGTGCTTCAAAAAAAGAGTACGTATTAACTTACGAAATGGCATTTAAAAAAGATAGTGTATTTGATTTGGTAATGGATTACATGAACGTAAAACAAGAATTTGATTATTATAAAAACGATAGCTTGATAACTCATGTTTCTTCAAATTCAAATTTGTCTTTTTTTGAATATTACAAACCACAAAGCAGAAAACAATTGGGAAGACAGTTTTCAAAAGATAAAAGTGATTGGCAAAAACTAAACGCCATCGGTTATAATCAGCAATTTTGGAGAGAAAATGCCATTGTAAAAAGAACTCCTATTGAAGAAGAAATCATAAATTCATTCGAAAAAAATAACGCTTTTGAATCTATTTTTCTAAATAGTAGAGAGCTAATTGCCTTAACACAATCTAACATTTCTGATGATATTTTCATACAAGAAATAGAAAAAAACATTCTTAATTATAACTCTTATCAACCAGTAGAAAAAGTATACCTACATACTGATAAAGAGCTTTTAACAGAAAACGAAAACCTTTGGTTTAGTGCATACGTTACACTAGGCACAAAACATCATTATTCTTTTGCTAGTAAAGTTTTATATATCGATTTAATCAATCCAAAAGGAGAGATTATTACAAATCAAACTATTCCCTTAGAAGAAGGTCGAGGAAAAGGAAGTATAAAAACTCCAAAAAATATTGTTGCTGGAGAATATCAAATAAGAGCATATACAAAATGGATGCAAAATGAGAATCCTTCATTTTTCTTTACAAAAACAATTAAAATAGTTTCTGATAAAAGCACAAAAACTGAATTAAATACTTCTACCCTAGATTTACAATTTTTTCCAGAAGGAGGAAGTTTTATTGCAGGATTAAATGGTAGAGTTGCATTTAAAGCAATTGGATCTGATGGTTTAGGAATAGACGTAAATGGAAAAATCTTCGATTCAAACAATACCTTTGTTTCAAATATTAAATCAATAGAAAAAGGTGCAGGGGTATTTAATTTTACTCCAAAACTTGGTGAAACCTATACGGCTATTTTAGAAAACAATACAAGATATAAACTTCCAAAACCTGAAAATATTGGATATAGCTTGCTTGTAAGTAATATTGATGATAGGAACATCAAAGTAAAAGTTCAAGCTACAGAAAACTTAAGAGGAAAGAAATTTTATGTAATTGGACATATTCATAATGAAAAATATTATCAAGGTAGGTTTGAATTTGGTGGTAAATTATTGGTTGATTTTGAAATCCCTAAAAACAAACTACCTACAGGTGTTTTTAAATTAACCTTATTTAGTGAAGATGGAATTCCAATGGCAGAAAGAGCCATTTTTAACAATAGCAATAATGAGCTAAAAATCTCTGCCAAAATTGATGGTTCTAATACCGCTCCAAAAGATAAAATTAAAGTTGATATCGAAGTAAAAGACAGCAGAAATTGGCCTGTTGCTACTGGAGTTTCTGCTGCAATTACTGATGCAGACAAATTTTCTAAATATGAAAACAGTAGTACTATTTTATCACAATTGTATTTAGAGTCAGATCTAAAAGGCTACATAGAAAACCCTTCTTTATTTTTTAACAACAGTAACAGGGCAACAAAGTTTCGTTTAGAATTGGTTATGCTAACACATGGGTGGAGAAAAATTAATTGGCAAAATATTAAAAATGATGTGTATGTAAAATTCAATAAACATCAATTTGAACAAGGAATTAAAGTTTCTGGTGTTGCTTCAAAAGCTGGTAAACCACTCAGTAATAAAAAAATTAAAATGGTAGCCATATCAGAAAATGAATATGCTACATATACTTGTGTAACAAATGCTAAAGGAGAGTTTACCATAGAAAACTTCAACAATGTTGGCGAAACAAAAATTAACTTTAACGAAATTACAAGCGATGGTAAATCAAATGAAATAGATGTGGTTATAAACACTATAAATACCAAAGAAAAGGCCTCAACTAACTTTAAACGTTTTCCAAATACTATTAGTGAAACCGATTTAGAATATTCAAAACTCACTTCTTTAAACTTGGTAAATGATTCATTACATAAAAACAGCATTTTATTAAATGAAGTAAAGATTAAAAATGTAAAAACATACGAAAAGAAAGATATTACAAGTTTCGACAGAGATAATATGTCTGGTTACAATATGGTTGCCGATCATACAATTGACGTAAATGACTCAAAAAAAGTTATTTCAGGAGAACACATGCTCAATTTATTAGCAGACATTCCGGGATTAGAATACATACAAAACAGAATACACATAAGAAGAAATCCTAAACCTGCATTATGGTTAATAGACGGAATGGAAATATTAGAATTACCTTATAATTATGAATTTGGTAATATTGAAAAAATAGAAGTCTTAAAAAGTGTAGCAAGTACAGCAGTTTATGGTCCAAGGGGTGCTAATGGGGTAATCATCTTTAAAACTAAAACTGCAAAATTAAATGATGCTAAAATTAATTTTACACCAAAACAGACTATTAACGGGCATTCGAAATATACTGAGTTTTACAATCCTAAATTCGAAACAAAAATAGAAACAAAACCTTATAGCGAGTTTAAAACTACATTCTACTGGAATCCACTATTATTTACAGATAATGAAGGAAAAGCTACTTTATATTTTAATAAACCAACTGATGCTAAAAATATTCAAATTGTGATTGAAGGTTTATCAAAGTATGGAAATCCAGGTGTTTTATTGCAAAACTTAGAAGAAAAATAACCTCACAAGCTTTACTACAATCTAACTTACATTTTAATCCTTTTTAGTTTTTGGCACGTTCTTTGAAAAATACTTTTCAACGAGGAAGCTGAAAACCGAAAAGAGTAGGCAAAAATTTAAAACCTAGAAATTATGAAAAGAGGATTACTATTATTGTTAGGATTGCTGTCTTTTGCTACTATTAATGCAAACGAATTTACTACATCAGCTAAGAAAATAACGAATCCAAATCGATATGAAGAAGCTATAACTTTTGTTGAAAAGGGAATTCAGTTTCATGTGTTTTTAAATGGAGATTTCGAGTTTAATCGTTTAGGGAGAAACTCAAACTACTATAACTATAACGGTAGAATGTATCGTAATAATACCCTTCGAATAGAGAGAGATTATAGTGGGAGAATAAAACGTATTGGTAGAATTTTTATTCGTTATGATTATAGAGGGAATGTTACGAGAATTGGTAATGTTAGATTGTATTACAAAAGAGGATTACTTGCTCGTGTTGGAGATTTAAAAATTTCTTACAATAATTGGGGAGAACCTTATTTTTACGGAAATGTAAATAATTTCTCTGATTATGATACTGATTTTCAATTCTCTATAAACATTGGACCAATTTTTAATTATAATGATCGTTTCTTTTACAATAGAAGTTTTAACAACAACTATAAAAAATATAGAGAGGATAAAAACTATTATTATTACAGAGCAAATCCGCATGCTAAGGTGGATAAGAGAAATAAAATAATTAAAAGAAGAAAATCTACCACAACTACTAGAGAAAATAAAAATAATTCAAAAAGAAAGATAGCTCCTAAAGTTAAACAACGGGTTCAAAAGGAGACTATAAAAAAAAGAAATAATAAAGTGCATGAAAAAAGAAGGAGTTAATACCACAAAAAAATCCCGCTTAATAGCGGGATTTTTAATTTATAAGACTATTTATTTCTTACTAAAAGTATAACTAAAACCTACCATAAACATAGAAGTGTTCATTTCATACGAAACATTGCTTCCTGGAATTGCTCCATAAGGATTAGTAGCACTAGCAAACATGGGGTTTAATAATTGTCCAGATGTTTTACCATCACTTGTTCCATAATGATACACACCATCTAAGGTAAATGCATCGTTGAAAATATAGCTAAACCCAAATTGATATGCATTTTTTATGACAGCAGTTGCAGGAACATTAAAAAAGGCTACCTCACTTTTAATCGGATTTGAACTATAAGTATATCCTATACGTAAAGGCATTTTTTCAAAACCTTTGTATTGTAAACCTGCAGAAATAATTGAAATATTTTTCCATCCAAAACCAGCTACAGAAGCAGTATTAGTCCATCCTGTTTTTGAAAACCCATCTGCGTTTTCATAGTCTATACTTCTGTAATCTAGTGCGAAATCAAAATTTCCTTTAGAATACCCAAGACCTAGAGATAGAATTGCTGGATAATCCATAGTGAATTCGTTTGTACCTGTACTCGCATCTAAATACGTGTTTGTGAATTTAAAAGCACTAAATTTCTGAGTTGTTTTATAAGACATACCTAATTTCAAGCCATTTTGTGTATCGTAAAAAACACCTAATTGAGCTCCTATACCTGTAGCAGAAGCTTTACCTGTAGAAGGATAACCAGCTGCTGTTGGATTTGCTGTTGGGTTTGGCATTAATTGTAAAGCCGCATAATTAAATGTTGGCTCAATACCAATAGACAACTTATCAGAAAGTTCATAAGCCCACGTAAAACCAACTTGCAATAACATATAATCAGATTCAATTTTACCAAAACCTCCCATACTCTGCGGCATGTTTATCGGGTTGGTAGTACTTTGAGGAAATGTAACTCCAAATCCACTAATACCAAATACAGAAACTCCAAACGTATGTTTGCTATCTTCTTTACCCCAAACCATAGCAATTGCTGGCATTGGAGACAAGCCTCTATCATCTTCTGTATTACCAGAAAAGAAATTTCCTGTTGGCTGTCCTAGATTATTAAATTCTGGAACTGTAGAATATAATTTTGGTGAAGATGAAAATAATCCAATATCAAACTTAAATATTTTACTGTCGAAAGTTGAAATCGATGCAGGATTCCATTGTAATGCTCCAGATATATCTAAAGGCTGTGCAGTTGATGCTCCTCCCATAGACATGTTTACTGCTCCTACACCTTGCATAACGTGACCTGCTTGCCCATACATTAGTGTTGAAAGCATTAGAAAAGCAAATTTTAAAAAATATTTTCTCATGATTGTCTTATTTTATTAATGATTATACAATTATAAAACTATTTCTACTTTTGCTATGTAACATTAGTTACATAGCAAAAAAATAATTGGTTAAATTGACTACTTTATATAGTATATCAAAGATACATTTAACACTAAATTTAAAATATGACAATAATCATTTTGACTAATTTTATCTAATCAATTTTTTATATTTGATACGTTTAGGAATCATGTCTCCTCCAAGGCGTTTCTTTTTATTCTCTTCGTATTCTGTAAAAGATCCTTCAAAGAAATACACCTGACTTTCTCCTTCAAAAGCCAAAATATGGGTACAAACTCTATCTAAAAACCAACGGTCGTGACTAATTACAACAGCACAACCTGCAAAGTTTTCAAGACCTTCTTCTAAAGCACGTAAAGTATTTACATCTAAATCATTTGTTGGCTCATCTAATAACAAAACATTTCCTTCTTCTTTTAAGGTCATTGCCAAATGCAGTCTGTTTCTTTCTCCTCCAGAAAGCATAGAAACTTTTTTGTTTTGCTCGCTTCCAGCAAAATTAAAACGACTTAAATAGGCTCTAGAGTTTATTTGCTTTCCTCCCATCATCACCAATTCTTGTCCGTCTGAAAAGTTTTCCCAGATAGATTTATCAGCATCTATATTTGAATGAGCTTGATCTACATAAGCAATCTTTGCAGTATCACCAACATTAAAACTTCCTTTATCAGGATTCACCTCACCCATAATCATTTTAAAAATGGTTGTTTTACCTGCTCCATTCGGGCCGATAATTCCAACAATACCAGCTTGTGGTAAATTAAATTCTAAATTTTCATATAACAATTTATCATCAAAAGCCTTAGAAACTCCAGTAGCTTCAATTACATTGGTGCCTAAACGAGGACCATTCGGAATGTAAATTTCCAACTTCTCGTCCATTTGTTTTTGGTCTTGACTCATCAGTTTATCGTAGTTCTTCAAACGCGCTTTTTGTTTTGTTTGACGTCCTTTTGCTCCTTGACGAACCCATTCTAATTCTCGCTCTAATGTTTTCTGACGTTTAGAAGCTGTTTTACTTTCTTGCGCTAATCGTTTTGACTTTTGATCTAACCAAGAAGAGTAGTTTCCTTTCCATGGTATTCCCTCTCCTCTATCTAGTTCTAAAATCCAACCAGCAATATTATCTAAGAAGTATCTATCGTGTGTTACGGCAATTACAGTTCCTTTATATTGTGCCAAATGATGTTCTAACCAATGTACAGATTCTGCATCCAAGTGGTTTGTTGGCTCATCTAGCAATAAAATTTCTGGTTCTTGTAAAAGCAATCTACATAAGGCAACTCTACGTCTTTCTCCTCCAGACAATACAGAAATTAATTTATCTGGTTCTGGTGTACGCAACGCATCCATTGCAATTTCTAGTTTGGTATCTAATTCCCAAGCATTTGATGCATCAATTTTATCTTGCAATTCTGCTTGTTGATTCATCAACTTTTCCATTTTATCTGGATCAGAATATACTTCTTCCAAACCAAACATGTCGTTAATTTTATTGTATTCATCTAAAATTGCAACAGTTTCTGCTACACCTTCTTTTACAATTTCTATGACTGTTTTAGTTTCATCTAATTCTGGTTCTTGTTCTAAATACCCAACATGATATCCTGGAGAAAAAACTACATCACCTTGATAATTTTTTTCCTTCCCTGCTATAATTCTTAAAAGTGTTGATTTACCAGAACCATTTAAACCTAATATTCCGATTTTGGCTCCGTAGAAGAAACTTAAATAAATATCTTTTAATACTTGTTTGTTTGTACTTTGATAGGTTTTAGAAACCTTATTCATCGAAAAGATGACTTTCTTATCGTCTGACATTTTTATATTTTTTTAAAAAATTATTCTTGGATTTTTGTAACCGAAAACTGCTACTAAGAACTGTAAACTTAATTTACACTCTTCCTTTAAGTGCATTAAACACCCATGCTATTGCAAAAAAACCGATTCCAACGGCTGCAAATCCCCAGCCTGCTACATCATCATATCTAAAAGCTCCAAGAGCAATTAAACCCAATCCTACAAAAATCATAATAAAAGTAGCCCATGCTAATACGGTATTTTTATTCATTGCCATAATCGTTCTGTTTTAATAATTGAAAGGCAAATATCGTAATTATTTGTGGATAATAACAGTTAGAAATGAATGAGTTTTATATTTCTGCCGCTAATCTACACCCTTGATTGATGGCTCTTTTTGCATCTAATTCTGCAGCTATATCTGCTCCGCCAATGACATGAACTTTAAGGTTTGCTTCTTGTAATGGAGAAAACAACTCTTTAAACGGAACTTGACCAGCACATATTACGATAGTATCTACCTCTAAAGTTATAGCTTCGCCATTTTGTACATAATGTAAACCAACATCATCAATCTTTGTATATTCAACTCTATTGATAAATTGGACGTTTTTCTTTTTTAAGGTAGAACGATGAATCCAACCTGTAGTTTTCCCTAAGTTCCCGCCGAATTTTCCTTTGCTACGTTTGAACATAAAAATTTCTCTTGGTGAAGGATCAAAAGAGGGTTCAATATTTTCTGTTCCACTTCGTGCAGTTAATGTTTTATCAATTCCCCATTCTTTTAACCAAGCATCTATGTTTAACGAAGTACTTTCTCCTTCATGAGCTAAATATTCAGAAACATCAAAGCCAATTCCACCAGCACCAATAACTGCCACACGTTTACCAACAGGTTTTTTATATTTTAAAACATCTAAATAATTCAGTACTTTTTTATGTTCTATTCCTTCAATCTTAGGCATTCTAGGCTTAATCCCTGTAGCCAATATAATTTCATCAAAATTCCCTGCGATTAAATCTTCAGCAGAAACTCTTGTATTTAATTTCTGGGTAACATTATGTAGCTCTAATTGTTTTTTAAAATACCTGATAGTTTCATAAAACTCTTCCTTGCCTGGTATTTGTTTTGCAATATTAAATTGTCCTCCTATTTCAGGTTCAGCATCAAAGAGAGTAACTTTATGCCCTCTTTGTGCTGCAACAGCAGCAGCAGAAATTCCTGCCGGTCCTGCTCCGACAATGGCAATGTTTTTTACATTATTAGTGGGTAAATAATTCAATTCTGTTTCATGACAAGCTCTTGGGTTTACCAAACAACTTGCCACTTTCTGTAGAAAAACATGATCTAAACATGCTTGATTACAACCAATACATGTGTTAATTTCATCATCTCTTTCTTCAGCTGCTTTATTTACCCATTCTGGATCTGCTAAAAAAGGACGTGCCATAGAAATCATGTCTGCATCTCCATTTGCCAACACCTGTTCTGCAGTTTCTGGCATGTTAATTCTATTGGTGGTTACCAAAGGAATTGAAACTTCATTTTTCATTTTTTTAGTAACCCAGGTAAAGGCTGCTCTTGGAACAGAAGTTGCAATAGTTGGAATTCTAGCTTCGTGCCAACCAATTCCTGTGTTAATTATGGTCGCTCCAGCTTTTTCAATTTCTTTTGCCAACAGAACAATTTCTTCCCAATCACTACCGTTTTCAACCAAATCTAGCATAGAAAGCCTAAAAATAATGATGTATTCTTTTCCGACTGCTTCTCTAGTTTGCTTAACCAATTCTATTGGCAAACGCATTCTGTTTTCATAATCTCCTCCCCATCGATCAGTTCTTTTATTGGTTCTTTTTGCAATAAATTGATTGATTAAATACCCTTCTGAGCCCATAATTTCTACTCCATCATACCCTGCAATTTTTGATAATTTTGCACTATTCACAAAATCTTTAATTGTTTTTTTAATGCCCGATTCTGTTAACTGAAAGGGTTTAAAAGGTGAAATTGGTGCTTTAATATTAGATGGCGCAACACTAAAAGGATGATATCCGTAGCGCCCAGAATGCAATATTTGCATGCATATTTTACCACCATGTTTATGAACTTCTTTTGTAATTAACTTATGACTTTCTGCATGTTTCTTTGAAGACATTCTTGCAGAAAATGGAGCTGTCCAACCTTGTCTGTTAGGAGCAATTCCTCCTGTTACAATTAACCCAACACCACCTTTTGCTCTTTCACCATAATAGGCAGCAATTCTTTCTATTCCGTTTTTCTCCTCCTCTAAACCTGTATGCATTGATCCCATTAGAATTCTATTTTTTAAGGTTGTAAACCCTAAATCTAATGGCTCAAAAATGTGTTTGTATTTTGTCATAAGTTTCTTAATTTATTATGCGCGCATAACAGTTAAGCAAGGTAAGTTATATTTATGAAAAGAAAAAACCAAAGAAATGATTCTTTGGTTTAAAAATTTTAGAATTATTAATCTAAAAGCGGGACATCAATAATTAATAATTTACTGTCTTTTGTTGCGTTTATAGATACGTTTTCTGTTTCAGAAATTCCAATAGCATCTCTTTTTTGTAGAGTTTCATTTCCAACAACTACTTCTCCTTCAATCAAGAAAAAATAAGCAGCATTTTTAAATTGATATTCAGCATTAAACCCTTCTTCTATGTCTATCATTGAAATATATGCTAGTTGATTTATAGGTAAAGAACCATCCACAGATTTAGTTTTTGGTGATACTAAAACCTGAAATTTATTTTTCCTTCCTTCTTCTTCAAACTTTTTTTGATTGTAATAAGGTTCAACGTTCTCTTGCTCTGGAAGTATCCAAAGTTGTAAAAAATTTACTGGATCTGTGTTACTATCATTAAATTCTGAATGTGTTAAACCTGTTCCTGCACTCATTACTTGCACTTCACCAACCTCTATAGCACGTTTATTATCCATACTATCTTTGTGTGAAAGAGCTCCAGATATTGGAATAGATATAATTTCCATGTTTCTATGAGGATGTGTTCCAAAACCCATTTTAGGTTGTACAACATCATCGTTTAAAACCCGTAACATCCCAAAATTCATTCTTTCAGGATTGTAATAATTTGCAAAACTAAAGGTGTGATTGGATTTTAACCAACCATGATCTGCAAATCCTCTAGTAGCTGCTTTATGTATAATTTTTTTCATTTTTAAAGGTTTTTTTTAATTTGTTAATACAAATACCCCATTTTGCCTTGCTGATAATCGCGCATGGCTTCTAATATTTCTGTTTGTGTATTCATTACATAAGGTCCATATTGAGTGATTTTTTCTTCAATAGGTTCACCAGAAATAACAATCAACTTACTTTGTTTTAATACATCTAGTTTAATTGTATTTCCATCCGTATTAAAAATCACCATTTGAAATGCTCCTTTATTCAATGTTTTAAAATCATTCACCATCACTTCTCCATCTAATAAATATAAACAACTTTGATGAGTAGTAGGAATGTCGATTTCTATATTTCCTTCTCCTGCTGCTTCAATCATAAAAACATTCACTTCCGTTTGTGTTTTAATCTTTCCAAACTTTCCTTTTTGCTCTCCAGCAACAACTTTTAAATTGATGTTTCCTGATTCGTCTTTTATTGTTTGCATATCAGTACTTTTTAGGTGTTGATATGCAGGTGGAATCATTTTATATTTAGCCGGTAAATTCAACCATAATTGAATTCCTTCTATAGTTCCTCCTTTTTTTACAAACTCTTTTGTTGGTGCTTCAGCATGAATGATTCCTCTACCTGCTGTAGTCCATTGAACATCACCCGCTTTAACAACACTTTCATTTCCTAGAGAATCTCTATGTAATTGTTCACCATCAAATAATAGTGTTATTGGTTCAAACCCCCTATGTGGGTGTGGTCCTAAATCAAATGGATTGTTAAATTCGCTAATTGCATAAGGCCCATAATGGTGTAATAATATAAATGGATCTACATTTTCCACTTCATTTGTTGGTAAGGGTTGTCGCAAACGGATTGGCCCCATATTTACCATTGGACTTTCTCCTACATGCTTGATAGTTTTATATGTTTTCATTTTTATCTGATTTTATCTAGCAAATCACTCAAGGTTTTTGCTTCTTCTTCAGTTAAATTATCTATAAATGTAATGTCGAAATGATTATCAATTTTTGACAATAATTTTAATCCAGCTTCGGAAATATGTATATAAACAACTCTTCTATCGTGCTCACAACGTTCTCTTTCAATGAGTTTTTTATCACATAATTTATCCATTAATCGAGTGGCATTTGGAGCCCTCTCAATCATTCTTTCTTTGATTAACTGAACCTTAATTGGCTTTCCAGCTCCTCGTAAAATTCTTAAAATATTGTATTGCTGTGGTGAAATTCCGTAAGGCTTAAAATATTCATTCTCCTTACTACTTAACCAATTCGAAGTATATTTTATATTGATAAGGGCTTTTACTTTTTGATTCAGAAATTTAGAGTTGATGTCTTTAGATATGTCTCCCATAAGATGTTATTTTACACAAATTTACAATTATTTCCCAAGGAAAATAATGTGCCTATAAATTATTTAATTGATAAGACAAGGCTTTGGATGGACACTGATCAATTTGATATTTAATCTGTTCATTTGCTGCTCCATCTAATTTTATCCAAGGTTTTTCTCTTGGATCAAAAACTTCTAATAATCCTTTCCAACATTTTTTAGAATGAATACACATTCCTGGTTGCCAAACAACAGTAATTTCATCATTACTATATGTTTTTTTAAGTTCCTTTTTATTTTCCATAATTGTTCCATCTAAATTGCAGATTGAAATTTCTGAACAGCTTCTGATAGATTCGCTTCCATTTCTTCATTCTTTAATTCTTCATTGATAAAATGTTCGTAAAAATTTGGTAAAGAAAATGTTGCAACAATATCAGCTCCCATGTGTGGAAAAGTAGTCGTCGCTGATTCTAAAACTGTTTTCCCTCCCCTTGCTCCAGGAGAAGTTGCCATTAATAACACTGGTTTTTCTTTAAAAATTTTTCTATCTACCCTTGATAACCAATCAAATAAATTTTTAAATGCAGCTGAATATGATCCGTTGTGTTCTGCTAATGAAACGACAAACCCATCATAATTACTTAATAATTCATTGAATCTTAAAGCAGCATTTGGAAAACCTTCTGCTTCAATTTCTAAACTAAAAATTGGCAAAGAATAATCATTTAAATCTGCTACTTCAAAAGTTGTATTGGTTACTTTTGAAGCTGTATAAGTTGCTAATTGCTTGTTTATTGAACTTTTACTATTACTACCTGCAAATGCTAAAATTTTTTTCATATAAATATCATTAATTAAAGTACAAATTTACATATAATAAATTTATTTTCCAAGGAATATATTTCCAAGTAATATATTAGTAAATAAAACAACACATTTTTGTACCTTAGCCTTTCAATTTATAGACGATATTAATGGATATTAACTTCAATAAAAACGAAGATTACAACAAACTTTTAGCTTCTGATTTAAAAAACAGGCTGGTAAAAGTAAAACTTGGAGGCGGAAAGAGCAGTATAGAAAAGCATAAAGCAAAAGGCAAATTAACTGCTAGAGAAAGAATCAGTTATTTATTAGATGACAACTCTAAAAGTATTGAAATTGGAGCTTTTGCTGGAGATAATATGTATGCAGAACATGGTGGTTGTCCTTCAGCAGGAGTTGTTGTTAAAATTGGATATATTAAAGGAAAACAATGTATTGTTGTTGCAAACGATGCTACTGTAAAAGCCGGTGCTTGGTTTCCTATTACTGGAAAGAAGAATTTAAGAGCTCAAGAAATTGCCATAGAAAACAAATTACCAATTATTTACTTGGTAGATTCTGCCGGTGTATTTCTACCTCTTCAAGATGAAATTTTCCCAGACAAAGAACATTTTGGTAGAATCTTTAGAAATAATGCAGTAATGAGCAGCATGGGAATTACTCAAATTTCTGCAGTGATGGGAAGTTGTGTTGCAGGAGGCGCTTATTTACCAATTATGAGTGATGAAGCTTTGATTGTAGATAAAACAGGAAGTATTTTCTTAGCAGGAAGTTATTTGGTAAAAGCTGCTATTGGAGAATCTATAGACAACGAAACATTGGGAGGTGCAACAACACATTGCGAAATTTCTGGCGTAACAGACTACAAGGCTTTAGACGATAAAGATGCTTTAGATAAAATTAAAAACATTATTGATAAAATTGGTGATTTTGACAAAGCTGGATTTAGTAAAAAAGAAGCTTTTCCTCCAAAAGAAAAAGAAGATGATATTTTTGGAATCTTACCCAAAGAAAGAAATGCGCAGTATGACATGTTAGAAATTATCAAACGCTTGGTTGATAATTCTGAATTTGATCAATATAAAGAAGGTTACGGAAAAACCATTTTAACAGGTTATGCCAGAATAGATGGTTGGGCAGTTGGAATTGTTGCCAATCAACGAAAATTGGTAAAAACTAAAAAAGGTGAAATGCAATTTGGGGGTGTTATCTATAACGACTCTGCTGATAAAGCAACCCGTTTTATTGCTAATTGTAACCAGAAAAAGATTCCGTTAGTCTTTTTACAAGATGTTACTGGTTTTATGGTAGGCAGCAAATCAGAACATGGCGGTATCATCAAAGATGGTGCTAAAATGGTAAACGCTGTGAGCAATTCTGTAGTTCCTAAATTTACAATCATTATCGGTAATTCTTATGGAGCAGGAAATTATGCCATGTGCGGTAAAGCCTACGACCCAAGATTAATTATTGCTTGGCCAAGTGCCGAATTAGCCGTAATGAGCGGAAATTCTGCCGCTAAAGTATTATTGCAAATAGAAACCGCATCCTTGAAAAAGAAAGGTGAAAAAATTACCCCAGAAAAAGAAGCTGAACTTTTCAATAAAATAAAAGATAGATACGACAAACAAATCTCACCATATTATGCAGCTGCAAGAATCTGGACAGATGCTGTTATCAATCCATTAGATACCAGAACTTGGATTTCGATGGGAATTGAAGCCGCTAATCATGCTCCAATTGAAAAGCAATTTAATTTGGGAATTTTACAAGTTTAGTTTTAATTTGTATTCGAAAAAATAACACAAAATTTAGGATTTAGAAATGGGAAGAGCATTCGAATTTAGGAAAGCAAGAAAAATGAAGCGTTGGTCTGCAATGGCAAAAACTTTTACCAGAATTGGTAAAGATATTGTAATGGCTGTTAAAGAAGGCGGACCAAATCCAGAAACGAATTCGCGTTTAAGGGCAGTTATACAAAATGCCAAGGCAGCAAATATGCCAAAAGAAAATGTAGAACGCGCCATCAAAAAAGCAAGCGATAAAGATACTGCAGATTTTAAAGAAGTATTATTTGAAGGGTATGCACCACATGGAATAGCAATTGTCGTAGAAACAGCTACAGATAATAATAATAGGACGGTTGCCAATGTTAGAGCGTCATTTAACAAATGTGACGGAAACTTCGGAACTTCTGGTTCGGTAATTTTTATGTTTGATCACACCTGTAACTTTACCGTAAAAAAAGAAGATATTACTGTTGACATGGAAGAACTCGAATTAGAATTGATAGATTTTGAAGTGGAGGAAATTTTTGACGATGAAGAAGGGGTTATTATCTATGCTCCTTTTGAACAGTTTGGGTCTATTCAATCTTATTTTGAAGAAAATAACATCGAAATACTATCATCTGGTTTTGAACGAATTCCAACAACAACCAAAAAACTATCTGAAGAAGAACAAGCTGATGTAGAAAAACTCTTAGAACGTTTAGAGGAAGATGATGATGTGCAAAATGTGTATCATTCTATGGAAATGTAATCTATAAAAAAGCAAAAGCCGTATAAATTATACGGCTTTTTTTACACTCTATAAATTTTGTTGATTTTATGATTTATCCCCCGATTTCATTACAATCTTCCCAATAATTTATATAAAATGTACAATCCAAAACTACATTAATTATAAAGAAAGAAATAACACCTACCTACAACTTATCTACTACAGTATTGTTTTTTTTAAACAAAAACTACTACATTTATCCCAAATATAATATATGAGAAGAATTCAGCAATCAAATTTCAGAAAAATTCTATTTTTAATTTTCGGGTTATTTAGTGTACAAACATTTTGTCAAGAAGTACTTATTAAAAACGGAGATACTTGGAGTTACTTCGACCAAGGTTATTTAAATGATAATTGGTATGAGGGTACAGATTTTTCAAATTGGAAATCGGGTGTTACTCCAATTGGGTATGGTGATAGATTTGTAACAACAAACATTCATTTTGGAAAAAGCAAAGAAGACAAAGATTTAGTAAAGTATTTTGTTAAAAGAATCAACATAAAAAACCTTTCAAAATTTACAGGAATAGAATTCAAGCTTCAAAGAGATGATGGTGCTGTTGTGTATATTAATGGGAAAGAACTCTTTAGAGATAATATGCCAGAAGGAAATATAACTGCACAAACAAAGTCTTTGCATGTTGTTAATAGCGAAGAATAAAAAACATTTCACAAAAAAGTATTTGATAAATCTATTTTTAAAGAGGGGTTAAATACAATAGCTATTGGTGTACACCAATTTAATCAATATTCTAGCGATTGTATTTTTAGCATGGAAATTATTGGACATAATGATCCAAATATTTTAATTGAGGTTGTTAAAAATCAAATAAGCAACAAAAATTCATTAGAAGCAAAAATTGACGTTTTAAATTATAATTTTTTACTAAAAAACACAACTACACAGTTAGAAATTTATAAAAACACAAACCAGAATCTCAAATTTTTTCTTGCTTTTATCTCATTATTACTCCTATCTATCATAGCCGCTTTTCTATTTTTCTTGTATAGAAGCAAAAAAAATGAAGAGCAAACCAAGAAGGAAATTAAAAAAATAAACACTGCCTCTTTAGAAAAAGAAAAAGAAATGATTTCTTATTCTAATCAATTACTGTATCATAAACAGCATTTAAAAGAGATTAAGGCAGATCTTAAGTTTATAAATTCAGGCAGCAATAAGGCAATTCAAAATATCATCAAACAAATCGATTTCATCATCAACAATAAAGACGAATGGGAAGAGTTGAAATTACACTTCGATGCAGTTTACGATGGTTTTTACGATTCTTTAATTAGTAAATACCCAGCTCTCACAGAAACAGAATTAAGACATTGCATGTTTATTAAATTACACATGCAAACCAAAGAAATAGCTAGAATTTTAAATATAGATCCAAGATCTGTTCAAACCGCAAGATATCGTATTAAGAAAAAACTAGATTTATCTGAGGAGCAAGATTTAAGAAGTTTTTTAATTACGCTTTAAAAAGTGAATCCAGCGTTTTTTTTCGTTGGATTTTTTTTGTGGTAGTTTCTACAAATGCATCTACAAAATAAATTGCTTTTGGCATTTCAAACCTTGAAAGGCTTTTAGCTTTACTTAAAATGATTGTTGTTTTTTTACCCTCAACAACTAAAATCAATTTTTCTCCAAGATTTGCATCTGGAACACCAGCAACAAAAAAACGTTGTTTGATAATTTTTGCTAATTTTTTTTCAATTTCTTCAGGATGTAATTTAATTCCGCCTGAGTTTATCACGTGATCAATTCTCCCAAGCCATTTAAATTTATTTTTAGAGATAATCTTTACAACATCATTGGTAACAATTTGAACATCTGAAACTTTAGGCGCATTAATTACCAAACAATTTCTAGAATCTTTTGAGATTGAAACATTCGGCAATGTGCTGTAACTAGATTTTTCTACTTCACTAGATGTGCGATTTTTAAAACCATTTAATTGTTTTACAGCAATATGTGTAGACGTTTCTGTCATTCCGAAAGTTGCAAATATTTTGGTAGGTACATCTTGAATTTTAATAACTAACTGTTCAGAGACGATTCCGCCACCAACAATTAATTTTTCAACCCTATAGATTTGAGAAAGCGAATTTTGTAATTGCAAGGGTACCATTGCAGAAAAATCATATTTCTTATTTGTGTTTTCTAAGGGATTAGAAACAGGTTCAATTACATCTATATTCCAACCCAAAACAAACGCTCTAACCAACATCATTTTACCAGCAATAAAATTAGTTGACATACATAATAGTGCGGTTGTATCTTCGTGTAAATCAAAAAAAACTCCAGTGGCTAAAGCAGAATTCACCATAAATTCTTTTTTAAGCTGTATGGTTTTTGGTTTCCCTGTAGAGCCAGAAGTTTGGATTTCAACGAAATCTTTCTTATCAAACCAATCTATGCAAAATCGATATATATCCTTAGATAAACCTTCGGAAAAAGCAATTAATTCTTTTGAAGTGGAAAAAGAATTTCCGTTGAGTATAAAATTACTATGTAACTGATTATTCTTCATCAATTATAGGAATTTTAACTTTTCCAAATAGTTTACTCTTCCAATTTGTCCATCCATATTTTTTAGAAAAAATAAGCAACAATACTGGATACAATACAAAAACACCAATAAACATTTCTGACCCTACTGCAGGCTCGGAGGTGTCAATAAACAAGGCATCAGTCCTAAAAACCATCCAATCTGTAGTAACTAGAAAAGCCGCCACAATATTATTAGAAGCATGCAGTCCTAAAGCTAGTTCAGTGCCTTCATCCATCAACGTTGTAATTCCATACAACAAGCCTGTTCCTATATAAAAAATCATTAGCACGTATCCCAAACGTTCTACTTCTGGGTTCATTCCATGTAGCAATCCAAAAATTACTGAAGTTATTATTAAAGGGAACCATCTGTTTTTTGTCAAAGTTCCAAATCCCTGCATTAAATACCCTCTAAATAATAATTCCTCTGTACTGGTTTGAAAAGGCAAAAATACAAATGAAACAAATAGTAAAGTAAAAAATGGTACTGGTTTAAAATTCCATGTATAATTCTCTGGAGATAAATACATTCCTATAAAAACAGACACTACAGAAATAGCTCCCCATAAAACAAAAGCATAAAAAACACGTTTCCAATCAATTTTAGCTCTAGAGGTTACAATAGAAACAAAACTCTTTTTATGCATATATTTTACACATAAAAACAGCGTTAAGAGGCCAATCATAAAAGTAAAAATCATTAAAAACAAGAACAAACTTGAGTTCATTCCTATATTCATAAAACTAGACTCTGCTCCTTTTTGAAACTTCTCTAAATCTCCATCTACTTGTATATAAGCAGCTATAATTAACGGAATACTTGCAATCTGAATTCCAATAAACACCAAAACCACCGTCAATAGATATCTCCAAGTATTCGTTAACCCTGTAAAACCTTTTTGTATAAAATCCATTTTTAACTTAAATTAAAATTCCACTTTTTTAAATTGTTGTAATGCAAATTCCCTTTTTCAATTTCTAAAGGAGCTTCAAAATTATTTGTATACAAACCTCCAGTCCCTAGACCTTGCGGCATCTTATTTTGCAATGTGTATGTGAATTGCGCTATAGCATTCAACCCAACATTACTTTCTAAAGCTGATGTAATCCACCATGAAACATTGTACTTTGTTGCTTTTTCAATCCACTCGGTACTTCCTTGAAATCCACCAATTAAACTGGGTTTTAAAATTATGAATTGCGGTTGAATTATTTGTAGTATTTCTTCTTTTTTTGTTTCAGAAAAAACACCTATTAATTCTTCATCTAGCGCAATTGGCAAGGGAGTTTGTTCGCATAGTAAAGCCATCTCTTCGAACTGACCCTGTTTTATAGGTTGCTCTATAGAATGAATTTCTAAAGCTGACAAACGTTTTAATTTTTCTAATGCTTCTTTGGGTGTAAATGCTCCGTTAGCATCAACTCGCAACTCAATATCTTTGGAAGAAAATTCCTTTCGGATTGATGTCAATAACTCTAATTCTGTATCAAAATCTATGGCTCCAATTTTCATTTTAATACATGAAAAACCAGAGGAAATTTTTTCTTTGATTTGAATTTTCATAAACTCTTTTGTCCCCATCCAAACCAACCCATTTATCGGAATTGATTTTTCTCCTTTTGTGAATTCTGAAGGGAATAATTCAAATGGTGATGTGCTTTCCAAAGATAAAAATGCTTGTTCCAATCCAAACTGAATACTTGGAAAGTTGTAAACTTCATTTAATAATTTTTCTAATCCTAGGTTGATATTATTACAAACCCATTTTAGCTTTTCTTCATAATCGGGCCTGTCATCAATACTCAATGTTCTTAGAATTCCACATTCACCAACTCCATGTTTATCATTTTTTGTGATTATGATAAACCAAGTTTCTTTGGTTTTTAAAACTCCACGTGAGGTACCGCTAGGTCTTTTAAAATTGAGAATATATTTATGATAAGTAGCTCGCAAGGTTTACTTGTTGTATAGTGCAATTCTATTTCCTTCAGAATCTAACACCAATGCCATATATCCAATTTCATTAGAAATTAACGTTTTTGTTTGTAGTATATTACCTCCTGCCACTTCTACTCTAGCCAATTCATCTGAAACATCTCCAGATTGTGAATTAAAATATACCACAGCACCATGAGTTGAAGAGGGAATGTAATTTCCTTCACTTTTTACTAAAGTACCACTAATTCCAGGTGCAGTAATATCTTCGGCTGGGGGAAACCAACCCATTAAAACTCCTCCAAAATCTTGAATTGAAATTTCTACATTAAAAACTGTTTCGTAAAATTTCTTAGCCCTGTCCATATCTAAAACAGGGATTTCAAACCAACTGATCATATTTACTTCCATACTTATTGTTTTTCTATATACGATTTAAAATCATCTAAATATTTTTGATCTATCTCTGTAAACATTCCTTTAAAATAGGGAAAAACACAGCTCATTAGATAAGAATCACTTTTACAAATTACCTCTTTTATAATTGTTGTTTTCCCATTAGAAAAGCTAAAATTATAATCATCTGTTTTTAACATGTCATTAGCTTCCAAAAATAAAGTTACCTTTTTATTTGGAATGAAAGCCAATACCTTTTCATTCATCTCCATTTCTTTTCCTTCATTTTCTATAATCATTTTGTATTCACTACCAACGATACCCGGTTTAACATTAATTGGCTCAACAGATTTTACATCTGTTAACCATTCTTTCATCAATTCTTGATTATTGAATACTGAAAAAACCGTGTCAATTGGCTTTTCAATTTCTATTTTTACTTGATAAGTTGTTTGTTTAACAATCAATCCTGTTGAAAAAAACACAATTACCAAAACAGTAACAATTCCTAAAATAATTTTTATTCCTTTCATTTTATAATTCAATTGAGCTTCCTATTTCTAATAAAATTAGCTCTTTAGATTTTAATTTAAACTGCTGTTTTGCTTTATCAATATTAATTTCTATTGGAGGAAATGTATTAAAATGACAGCCAATAATTTTGTTGCATTCTATAAAATCACTTGCAATAATTGCTTCTTCAACCCCCATTGTAAACGTATCTCCAATGGGTAAAATTGCGGCTGTTAATGTTGTAAACATCGGTATTAGCTTCATATCAAAACTAACGGCAGTATCTCCTGCAATATAAATTGAATTGTTGTTTGCTGTAAGTACAAATCCACCAGGTTGACCACCATAAGACCCGTCTGCAAAAGATGAAGTATGAATTGCATTTACATATTTGGCAGAAAAATCTTTACAAGAAAAAGTTCCTCCATGATTTAGATGATGTCCCTTTAAATCTTTATCAAAAAATTGATTTACAATTTCGTAATTAGAAATAATTATTGCACCTGTTCTTTTTGCAATTTCTTCAACATCTAACACATGGTCTTGATGTGCGTGAGTTACTAAAATATAGTCTGCTTTTAAAGAAGCAATATCAATATGAGAGGCTTTTGGGTTACCAGTTATAAATGGATCTACAATAATGTGAATTCCGTTTACTTCAATTCCAAAACAAGCGTGTCCGTAAAAAGTAATGTTCATTTTTTTTATTTTGTTCTCAATCTTCTTTTTCTAACATAGAAAAATAGAATGAACAAAATAATAATAAATGGCCATATATTAATCAAATACAAGAAAAAATCCTTTACATTTTCAAATCCTTTTTTAAATGCTTTAGAAATTTTACCTATAAAACTAGTTTCGCTTGCTACAATTTGTTTGAAAAAAGTAATGTTTAATGTTGAAAAAGAAACTTGATTTTGTAAATATTTCAATCTACCTTCTGTAGATTCTATATCTGATCTTAAGTTTCCTAATTCTTTTTCTACATCTAAAATTTCCCTAACAGTTTTCGCTTTCTTTAGGATTTCTAAATACTTTGCCTCTAGGGCTTTTTTTGTTTTTAATCGAGCCTCAAAATCTAAAAATTGCTCTGTAACATCAGAAATTCTAATATTCTTAGAGTCAAATTTTTCAACTCCTTTTGCAATTTCACTTAAGATTGTATCAAATTTTTCTGCTGGAACTCTTAGCGAAATAGTACTGCTAATTCTATCACTAGATTTGTATTCATTATCACTAGCTATATAGCCATTGTTCTGATTTACCAAATTAACAATACTAGTTCTAGTTTTTTCTAAATCTTTCGTTTCAAAAGAAATAGTACCGGTTTTGATTAATTTTCTTTGAATAGTTGTTTCATTATTTCTTGACGGAGGCTGTTCTAGTTTTTGAGCTGCTATTGATTTTCTTGAACTTTTTGCATCAAACTGTATTGTTTCAAGTTCAGCTGCTCTATCTTGATTTGTATCACAAGAAACTGCCAACAGTAAAACGCTTATAAATAAAAATACTTTTCTCATATTAATTTTGATTTAAGTTATAAAACTTGACCTAATCCAAAAAGAATGCCAAAAAGGAAAGTGCTTAAAGCTACTTTTTTTAATTCGCCATCTAAATTGGCTTCATGGGTGTTTTTAACCACAAAAAGAAGGTGTTTTGCTAACGGGATATAGGCTATCAAAAACAAAAATTGTATTGGATTTTTATATTGAATAACAACATATAGAAATGCAAATAAGAAAGATGCAATTATTAAATAGTAATGATAATATTTTGCAAAATCGGCTCCAATTTTTACAACCAACGTGTTTTTACCTACTTTTTTATCATTTTCTCGATCGCGCATATTGTTTAGATTCAACACTGCTGTGCTTAACAATCCGATTGAAAATGCTGGTAGGAAAATGGTGAAATTAATTTCTTTTGTAAACAAAAAATACGAACCAACTACACTTAATAACCCGAAGAACAGAAAAACAAAAACATCTCCAAAACCACTATAACCATAAGCAGATTTACCAACAGTATATTTTATAGCTGCTGCAATAGATGCTATTCCTAAGAAAAAAAACAATATAGAATACCCAAAATTATTTTTTCCAAATGCAACAAAAATTAAAGTTAACGCAACAATTAATGTGCTAATTATGGTAATTAGCATTGCTAATTTCATTTGCTTTGGAGAGATCACTCCTGAAGCAACCAATCTTTTTTCTCCAGTTCTATTGTTGTCTGTTCCTTTTATTCCGTCCCCATAATCATTTGCAAAGTTTGACAAAACTTGAAATCCGATAGTGGTTAAAATAGCTAACCAGAAAATGGGTGATTTATAAATTGGGCTTGTACCAACTGAAACAGTTGTATTGAAAAAACTTTCTGAAAATTTAAAGGAACTATCATTATTTCCTAAAAAACTTCCAACGATAATTCCAGAAACTGATAACGGTAAGGTTCTTAATCTGGCTGCTTGTAAAAAATTTTTAATCAAAAGGAATTATTTAGATTTTAGTGCTTTATCAATGGCCAATCTTTTACCATCTTTAACAGCTTGCACAAAAGCATCAGGATATGTATTCAATAAATTTCTTCTTACTTTTCTAGCCTCTGAATACGAAGAAAAAAGATCCAAATCTATAAACAAACAGGTTGTTTTCTTTATACGTTACAACATCTTTAACCGCTGCTATTTTATTATTTCCATATTCAAAAGCTCCGATTTGTACAGTAAAAATTAAGGGTTGTTCAATAATTTCTTCTTTTACAACTTCGACAGGTTTTTCTACTTTTTTTACAGGAATTTCTACTTTTTCTTCTTGTTTTTTACCACAAGAAATAAACACTAAAAAAATACCCATCAAAAATATTTGTGCTGTTTTCATAACTACTAAATTTATAATTCGTTTGCTTGTGCAATTAACTCTGCTATATCTAAAACTAAAACATCAGCTTCTTTTTCTTTAAATTTAACCCCATCAGTCATCATCGTATTACAATACGGACAACCAGTAGCAATAATTTCTGGGTTCGTTTCTAAAGCATCTTCTGTACGCAACACATTAATATCTTTATCTCCTTTTTCTGGTTCTTTAAACATTTGTGCTCCTCCAGCTCCACAACATAATGCTGTAGATTTACTACGTTTCATTTCGGTTAAACGAACTCCTAAGCGCTTAATTAAATCTCTAGGAGATTCATATTCATCATTTGCTCTCCCTAAATAACATGGATCATGATAAGTTAGTCTTTTATTTTTTAAAATTGAGTCATTTACAGAAAGTCTTCCGTCAGCTATTAATTTTTTAATGTATTGTGTATGGTGAAAAACAGTGTACTTTCCGCCTAAACTTGGATACTCATTTTTTAGTGTATTAAATGAATGTGGATCACAAGTTACTATTGTTTTCACTTCATATGCATTTAAAACCTCAATATTTGTAACAGCTTGCATTTGAAATAAAAATTCATTTCCAGCCCTTTTTGCTGCATCACCAGTAGAACTTTCTTCTGTTCCTAAAACAGCAAAATCTACATTTGCTTGGTGTAATATTTTCACAAAAGCTCTTGTTATTTTTTTCGCTCTATCATCAAAACTTCCAGCTGCCCCAACCCAAAACAACACTTCTGGTTGTTTTCCTTGAGCCATCATTTCTGCCATTGTAGGTACTATCATATTTCGTGGTTTTTAGTTGCTAGTCTTTAGTTTTGAGTAATTACACTAAAAGTTAAAAACTGAACATTCAAAAGTTATTTTTTATTCTTCGTCTTTCCAGTTCAAGCGATCCATTTGGTTGTATTGCCAAGGTGCTCCATTGTTTTCGATGTTGGTCATCATCATATTTAATTCTTGCGGAGCAGCACTCTCTTCCATTACTAAATATCTTCTCATATCCATAATAATAGATAGCGGATCAATATTTATAGGGCATTCTTGCACACAAGCATTACAACTTGTACACGCCCATAATTCTTCTGGTATTATATAATCATTTAGAAGTTGTTTGCCATCGTCTTTAAAAGTTCCTCCATTTGCATCGATATTTGCCCCAACTTCTTCCATTCTATCCCGAGTTTTCATCATAATTGCTCTAGGTGATAACTCTTTTCCGGTAAGACTTGCCGGACAAGAAGATGTACATCGTCCACATTCAGTACAGGTATACGCATTCATTAATTGAACCCAATTTAAATCTGTCACATCTGAAGCTCCAAATTTTTCAGGAACTTCATCTTCTACTCCTTCTGCTGGGGCAGCATAAGGATCTACACTTGGATCCATCATTAATTGAACTTCTTTTGTTACCGCCTCTAAATTATCTAATTGCCCTTTTGGCTGCAATTTGGCATAGAATGTATTCGGAAAAGCTAATAAAATGTGTAAATGCTTTGAATAGTATAAATAATTTAAGAAAATTAAAATTCCAACAATATGAATCCACCAAGCAGATTGCTCTATAATGTGTAACATTTCTGGGGTAAACCCTTTCAACATTGGATATACAAATTGACTTATTGGGTTCCCAATTCCTGCTTCTTGAAAAGCAATATCTGAAGCATTCATTACAATAAATAAAGACATTAAAACCATTTCGAAATAGAGAATAATATTCCCATCATTCTTTGGCCACCCTTTCATTTCTTTATTCCAAAAACGCTTCAATTTAATTACGTTTCTTCGAATCCAAAAAACAATAACAGAAACAAAAACCAACGCTGCTAATATTTCAAAAGTTCCTATTAAAAAACCATAAAAAGTAGCCCCCAAAAGAGGTTGAAAAACACGATGTGTTCCTAACAATCCATCAATAATAATTTCTAAAACTTCTATGTTTATAATAATAAATCCTAGATAAACAGCTACATGTAATATTCCAGAAACAGGCCTTCTAACCATTTTATATTGCCCCAATGCAATTTTAGCCATGTTTTTCCATCTCGCAGCTTTATTGTCTGATCTATCTACCTCTTTTCCTAATTTAATATTTCTAATTAGTTTGCGAATATTCTTTACAAAAAAACCGATTCCGGCTATGAGTATAAGTGCAAAAATGATGTTTGGTATGTATTGCATATCTATTTTTTTGTACGTTTATTTTTATTGATACCTTCAATGAAACTCATCAACAGAATTAGTTGGAGATAAGCCCATAATATCGAATACAGCTAAAATTATTTATCCTCGAGTAGATTTGTTAATACTTAGAATAACTATTATCCTACTCCTTTAATTTTTAATTTCAGCTTCTTTATTTTTATCAGGATTGTATGGTTCTGCTTTTTTTCCGAAAAGAGAGAAATGTACAAATCGTTTTGGATTTAACTTCATTTCTATAATCAACTCTTCTAACTCTTTAGACATGTTTGTTAAATTAGTATACATCGCATCATCTTTTACCAATTTACCTAAAGTACCCTCTCCTTTTTGGACTCCTAACATTAATTGATTGATGTAATCTAAAGATTCTTGTGCTTTTGTAATAGTCAAGCCAATGTTTGCATTTACCAAAGTATCTGATAACTTCATTAAGTTTTCTGTTATAACTCTAGTATTATCAAACGTATTTTTGATTCCAACTTTACTAGAATCTAACAATTGATTTACAGAACCTAATGTTTTTCTAAAATCATTAATGGTATACTCTATCCCTTTAATACTTCTATTTAAACTTTTTCTAGATTCAATAGTAAGTGTTTGATTTAACCCTACTAGTAAAGAATCTGCACTAACAATCACATTTTCTAGCTTAGCCTGTAATGGATTCAGTTTTTCACCTACTGATGAAAAAATATCTGATTCTACTTCTCCTTTTAAAGAATCTCCATCAACAGCCATTTCTCCTTCATAAGAAGGAATAATTGCTAAAGATTGCCCTCCCATTAAACTTGCACTATAAATTTTTGCAATACTACTTTTTGAAAATTGAAAATCATTTTCAATTAATAACTCTACAATTAATTTTCCTCTTTTTTCTGGGTTTGTATTGAATTTTATATCGACAACACTACCAACCTGTAAACCGTTTATCGTAACACTACTAGATTTTTTTAACCCTTGTATATTATTATACTCAACAAAAAAATGACGTTGACTATTAGCAAATATATTTTCTCCTTTTAAGAAATTAAATCCCCAAATAAAAAGAGCAATAACAACAACTGCAACAAATCCCGTTTTTAATTCTCTAGACATACATTCTTTTTTAAATAACAATATTACTAATAATTTTTTGGAGATTATCAGTAATTACTTTGTTTTTAGTGCTTGTTTTACTGAAATTTTTTCTCCATTCTTAAAAGCAGCTATAAAGGCCGATCTATATCCTTTCTTTTTCACTCTTTTAAGCAATGATTGTATATTATTATAATCGGCTGTTTTTCCATAATAATACTTATAAAAACTACCAACTTTTATACTTTCTACGTTTTTTAAACCTTTAAAGTTATATGATTTTGTAGCTATTTTTTTTCGACTTGAAGCAATTTGAATTTTAAACTCAACAACATCTTTATCTATAATTTGTTCTACTTCATTTTTTTGAACGATAATTGGTTTTTTTTCAATCGAAACAACTTCTACAGTATTAATTTTTAATTGATTTACAAAAGAGATAATTGAATTCGCAATGTTTTTTGCCATTGCTAATTGCCCTGTTTTAGAATTCAAAAAACGTCCTTCTTTCTTATTCGTTAAAAAACCTAGTTCTATTAAAACACTTGGCATAATGGTCTCTCTTAGCACTTGAAAGTTATCCATTTTCACATGTCTATTGTGTCTGTTTAATTTATTTACAAGGTTGTTCTGAATAAGACTAGCCAACTGTAAACTTTGATCTAAGTTTTCTTCTTGTAATAAAGATAAACCGATTACAGATTCTGGAGAGTTTGGATCGTAATTATAATTCTGTTTATAATCTTTTTCTAACAAAATCACACTGTTTTCTCTCTTTGCAATTTCTAAATTTTGCCTATTTCCTCTTGCCCCTAAAACAAAAGTTCCTGTGCCAAAAGCATTTGAAGTATGAGAATCGCAATGAATCGAGACAAACAAATCTGCTTTTATATCATTAGCGATATCTCCTCGTTTCCACAATTCAACAAAAACATCTTTTTTTCGAGTAAAAACTACTTTAATATCCTTTTGTTTCCCAACAATTCTTCCAATCTCTAAGGCTACTTTTAATGCAATATTTTTTTCTCGATATCCGTTACCAATGTTCCCTGGATCATGTCCTCCATGCCCAGCATCAATAACAATTGTATATGTTCTCTTTTGAGCAAAACTAAATTGTGTTGCAGATAAAAAAAATAAGCTACATACTATTAGAGTAAAAAGTTTTGTTTTATGATTATATTTAGAGTGTTCTACTATTGGCATCAATATTTTTACTTAATTTTGGCTTTTCAGATTTGGCACTTCAATTTTTGAAGTATATTTTTACATTGATCACAAAAATAGCATTAAAAGCATTGCAATCAAACATACAACACATACTTTTATTTAGCTTCCTTAGCCTTTTTTGCTTACAAATTGGTTTTGCTCAAGAAATTAAAACAAAAACCAATCCAGTTACACTTCTTAAAGATAAAAAAACTTCCTTAAAAAAGGACAGTCTTTTGCTAAAGAAAAAATTAGACACCATTAAAATTGATACTATAGTAAAAGCCAAAAGCTCAATTGAATCTAAAATAACACATAATGCGGTAGATTACATTTTGCAAAATGCTAAAACCAAACAAATAGAATTATACAACCAGGCTCATGTTACCTATGAAGACATTGATTTAAAAGCGGGGTATATTTTAATTGACAACAAAAAAAACACCTTATTTGCTAAAGGAATAAAAGACAGCTTAGGCTATGTACAGAGGCCTGTTTTTAAACAGGGGTCTCAAGAATCTGAACAAGATTCTATTTTGTATAATTTTAAAACAAAAAAAACCATCATATACAATATCAAAACCAATCAATCTGGAATGATTACTTATGGTGAAAAAATGAAGAAAGTAAATGATTCAACCATTTTCCTTAGAGATATAAAGTTTACTACTTCAGATAAAGTAAATCCAGATTACTACATCAAAACTAGAAAAGCGAAATTAGTTCCCGGTAAAAAAATCATTGTTGGATTGAGTAACTTAGTCATTGCCGATGTGCCAACACCAGTTGCAATTCCGTTTGCCTATTTTCCAATGACAGACAAAAGAGCTTCTGGCTTTATCATTCCCACTTGGGGAGAAGCAAGTAACCAAGGTTATTTTTTACAAAATGGAGGTTATTATTTAGCTTTTAATGATTATCTAGACATTTCTTTAATGGGTGATGTCTATACTAATGGAAGTTGGGGTTTACGAACAGAATCTAACTATGTAGTTCGTTATAAATACAATGGTAATTTTAGCTTGCGATATGAAAACCTAATTAGAAGTTTAAAAGGATTTGATGATTATAGCAAATCATCTAATTTTAATATTCAATGGTCTCATAGCCAAGATTCAAAATCAAATCCGAATGCTCGTTTTTCTGCTTCTGTAAATTTAGGTAGCAGTAAATATTTTAGAGAATCTTTAAACGAGGTAAATAGTTCTGATTTCTTAACAAACACCTTAAGTTCTTCAATATCCTATTACAAGAAGTTTGTTGGCACTCCATTTAATTTAAACGCTACTGCAAGCCACACACAGAACACAAATACTCAAGCAATTTCAATGACCTTGCCTTCATTACAGGTAAATATGGATAGAATTTACCCCTTTGCTGGTAAAGGGGGAGTCAAAAAAAATGCCTTGCAAAAAATCGGATTGAATTATAGTATGAAAGGAGATTACAGGATCAATACAGTAGATTCTTTATTCTTTAAACCCGAAATGTTTGAAACTGCAAAAGCAGGTATGCAACATACTGCTTCTGCAAACACAAACATGAAAGTACTGAAATACTTCACCTTATCTCCAAGCGCTAATTTTAAAGAAGTATGGAACTGGGATTACATCAACAGATATTACGATGCAACTACCGGAACTGCAATAAAAGATACCGTTAGAGGCTTTAAAAGTTTTAGAGAATATAGTGCTGGACTTTCTTTAGGTACTACTTTATATGGTGATTTTTCTTTAAAAAACGGAAAAATAAAATTACGCCACACCATTAGACCTTCAATCACTTATGGATACAGACCTGATTTTGCTGATAAATACAATCAACAAGTACAACAAAGTATAGATCCTAATGACATTCTAACCTATTCGCCTTTTGAAAATGGTATTTACGGAAGACCAGGAACTGGTTTATCAAACTCAATCGGAATTAACATTAGTAACGTATTAGAAGCTAAAGTTGCTTCTAAAGATTCGTTAAATGTAGAAGACAAAAAAATAACCCTTTTAAACAATTTAAATTTTAGCACAAATTACAATATTGCTGCTGATAGTTTAAAATGGAGCCCAGTGAATGTAAACGCAGGTACTCGTTTTTTTAAAGATAAATTATCCATCAATTTTGGCGCTACTTTAGATCCTTATCAAGTTGATGGAAATGGGAGTAGAATTAATAAAATCAACAGCAGTGTTTTTAGATTGACAAGTGCAAATATTACAGCCAATGTTTCACTTTCGAGCAGAGATTTTGAAAAAAAGGAAAAAAACACAACATCAAGCACAAATCAAAATCAGTTTGGAGAAACCTCCAGCAACACACCCAACAAGAATGATAAGGATGTCAAAGAAACCAAATTATACAGAGCTACAATTCCATGGAATATTAACATTGCCTATGCAATAAACTATACTGATTACGGAATTGGAAATAGCGGAATAGGCTCTAATTCTTTGATGTTTAACGGAGATTTAGAATTATCTCCTAAATGGAAAGTGCGGTATAGTTCTGGGTATGATTTTAAAAACAAAGGTTTTACGTATACTCGTCTAGGTTTTACAAGAGATTTAGATAGTTGGAGTTTTAATTTTGACTGGTCTCCTTTCGGCAACAACAAATCGTATTATTTTAGAATTGGTGTCAACTCAAGTATGCTGAGTGATTTAAAATGGGATAAACGTAGTTTACCAGATAGATTATTGTTTTAGGAATTAGGAATTAGGAATTAGGAATTAGGAATTAGGAAAAATTAAAATTTTAAATCAAATTACTAAAATAAAATTAAACTTTGTTTCTTGAAAAACTTGAAGCTCTGAGCCTATGATACTTCACTACTCTGTAACTTTGCAACTTTAAACCTTATAAAAAATAAAAACATGAAAACAATTATTACAACCTCAAAAGCACCAGCGCCAATCGGACCATATAACCAAGCCACATTAGTTGGAAACACCTTGTATACGTCTGGTCAAATTGCCATAAACCCAGTAAATGGAGAGTTGGTTTTAGACGATATTACAACTGAAACTAAACAAGTAATGGAAAATGTAAAAGCGGTTTTAGAAGCTGCTGAAATGACGTTTGAAAATATTGTAAAAACTTCTATTTTTATTTCTGATATGGAAAATTTTGGAGCTATCAATGCAGTGTATGCAACCTATTTTAATGAAGCAACAGCACCGGCAAGAGAAACAGTTGAAGTTGCCAATTTACCTAAATATGTAAATGTAGAAATTAGTGTGATTGCTGTTAAATAATTTATTTTATCATAACAAAAAAGCCGTTTTAAAATTTTAAAACGGCTTTTTTGTTATGATGTAGAAACTTCTTAATCTAAAGAAGCTGCATGCTCTATTAAGTCAACAATTTTTGTTGAATAGCCCATTTCGTTATCGTACCAAGAAACCACTTTTACAAAGTTGTCATTTAGTGCAATTCCTGCCTCAGCATCAAAAATAGAAGTTCTAGTGTCTCCAACAAAATCTTGAGAAACCACTGCGTCTTCTGTATATCCTAAAATTCCTTTCATTTCATTTTCTGAAGCCCCCTTCATTGCTTTTTTAATAGCGTCATATGAAGTTGGTTTTTCTAATCTTACAGTTAAATCTACCACAGAGACATCCATTGTAGGCACTCTAAAAGACATTCCTGTTAATTTTCCATTCATTTCCGGAATCACTTTTCCAACAGCTACTGCTGCACCTGTAGAAGATGGAATGATGTTATGGATTGCAGCTCTACCTCCTCGCCAATCTTTAGATGAAGGTCCGTCAACCGTTTTTTGTGTTGCTGTTGTAGCATGTACCGTGGTCATTAATCCTTCTACAACTCCAAAATTATCATGTAAGACTTTTACAATCGGAGCTAAACAGTTTGTAGTACAAGAAGCATTCGAAAATACGGTGTCTTCTTTTGTTAATTTATGGTGATTTACACCCATTACAAACATTGGTGCATCTGGAGATGGTGCAGAGATCACTACTTTTTTTGCACCCCCAACAATGTGTTTATTTGCTTGCTCTATTGTTTTAAAAATTCCGGTACATTCCATCACATAATCAGCACCAACTTCATCCCATTTTAAATCTTCAGGGTTTCTTTCTGCAGAAATTCTAATTTCATTTCCGTTGACTATGAGTTTTCCGTTCTTAACATCAACTTCTCCGTTAAATTTTCCGTGAACTGAATCGTATTTTAACATGTATGCTAAATAATCTACATCCAATAAATCATTAATAGCAACAACTTGCATATTATCTCTTTCCACTGCCTTTCTAAAAGCCAATCTACCTATTCTCCCAAATCCGTTTATTCCTATGTTAATCATTAAATTTTATTTTTATTTTTTAAATCGACATTATATCTGACACTCTTAATAATTCTTTATCAATTGCATGTCCACCTTTTATGGCTTCTTTAATACCAGTAGTAATTACCTCATTGTTTTTTAAACCAACCATTAAATTCGTTTTGTTTTCTAGAAGCAATTCTACTGCCTTTACGCCTAGTCTACTAGCCAAAACTCGGTCGAAACAACTAGGTGTACCACCTCTTTGCATATGACCTAAAACTGAAACTCTAGCTTCGTAATCTGGCAAATTCTTTTCTACATAATCAGCCAACTCAAAAACATTTTTTCCGTTTTTATCTCCTTCTGCTACCACAACTATGCTAGAAGATTTTCCAGATTTCCTGCTTTTCGTTAGAGATTCTAACATTCTTTCCAACCCTAAATCTTCTTCCGGAATTAAAATTTCTTCGGCTCCTGCTCCAACTCCTGCATTTAAAGCGATAAAACCAGCATCTCTACCCATCACTTCAACAAAAAACAACCTGTTGTGTGAAGAAGCAGTATCTCTAATTTTATCAATAGCTTCAACAGCTGTGTTTAAAGCGGTATCAAACCCTATGGTATGAGAAGTTCCAAAAATATCATTATCTATGGTTCCTGGAATTCCTATTATTGGAAAATTAAACTCAGTATTAAAAACTAGTGCTCCTGTAAAAGAACCATCTCCACCAATCACAACCAAGGCGTCAATTTCATGTTTCTTTAAATTTAAAAACGCTTTTTCACGACCTTCTTTAGTTCTAAACTCTTTAGATCTTGCGGTTTTAAGAATGGTACCACCTTTGTTGATGATGTTGTTTACACTTCTGGCTTTTAACTCCACGAAATCACCTTCAATCATTCCTTGATAACCTCTGTAAATACCTATACAGTCTTTTTGATAATAAGCACAAGTTCTTACAACTGACCTTATCGCTGCATTCATTCCTGGTGAATCGCCACCAGAAGTCATAACCGCTATTTTATTAATTTTTTTCATAATTAACTGACGAAGATATAAAATAATAATTAAACTTTAGTATTTATTTTTAAAACCATACAATTAGATTTATGTAGCTATACATTTTACTATTTCTTGATATTTATTTTCAATGTGGTTTATCAATGCAAATTGATTGATTGCTCTGTCTAAATTATGGGTTTCATACACTGTTTTAAAGTACACATTGTTATTTAAAAAATCAGTAAAAAAACGCAACCCCATAATAAAAGGCAATATTTTAATACTAACAGGTAATAAATTAATTTCTTGCTGTGTTGCACTTTTAAATTCTTGAAAAAAGCCTTGTGTATAGCTTTTAAAAAACTCAAAATTAAATGCAATTTTATTGATATCTCTTTCATCTTCATCGGCTGTATTGCAAATCGTTCTTATAGCATCTCCATAATCAAAATGCAAAACCCCTTTCATAACAGTATCCGTATCAATTAAACACAAAGCTTTGTTTTCTTTTGAAAATAAAATATTTGAAATTTTAGTATCGTTATGTGTCAATCTTAAGGGCAACAACTTTTGCTCAATAGCAGTATCAAGTTGCTGCATTTCCTTGATATGCGATTCTATAAAACAAATCTGCTCTTTAGAGCGCTTTATTGTCTCTTCAGAAGCATTTTGTAGTGCTGTTTTAAATTGATGATACCTAACACTTACAGAGTGAAAATCTTCTAAAATAGTATGGATATTAGCAACATCAATATCTTTTGTCAATTCTAAGAACTCCCCTGTTTTTTTTCCTGCCTCAAAGGCAATTTGAGTGTTTTCTGCTTTTAAATAAGTTATAGAGTCTTCAATAAAAATTGAGGCATTCCAAAAATAACCGTCATTGTCTTCATAAAAAAAAGTATTGTCCTTTGCTTTCGCAAAACACAATACTTTTTGTTGAATTTCTTCTTGAGCTAAATGCTTTAACTTATGTTGTAAATGCTTACTTACATAAATTTTGTTCTCTATCAATTCTTTTGATCTCGGGAAAACATTTTTGTTAATTCTCTGTAAAACATAATAAGGCTTCTGTGTTGTTTTTATTAAAAAAGTATCATTTATATGTCCTGAATTTAATTCTTCAAAAGATTCAAATTCTGATGGTATTTGAAATTTATCAATGACTTTTTTTAACACATCCTTCATTCCCAAAGTTTTGGTGGATAAACGGCCTGCTGCATTAACGTTTTTACTTTATTTACAACAACTTCTTTATCCTCTTTATATGTTACACCTATCCATTTTGCATCCGTGCTTAATACTTTCATTTTAGCTTCGTTAGCTTTTATTAAATTATCTACTACCAACGGCAAGAAGAATTCTGCTTTTAATTCTTGATAATTTTCTTCTAAAAAAGCTTCAAATTCGCTGTCTAAATAATTTAAAAAAGCAGGTGTAAAGCCAAAGAAATTCATTGACACAATGGTGTCTTTAGACATTATTTCTTCCTTACCGTCTTCGTTTTCAAAAACAATATCATTTCCTCTTTTTGTAATTGCAGTTCGCTCTTTTATTTGCTGTAAATTATTGTCTTCATCTGCAAATGTCTCTCCTCTAGAAACGCTACCATTTTCTGATAATGTATTGTAAATTGGATATCCAACCATGGTATAATTTGTTGAAGACGGATCTGCATTTTTCAAGAAAGAAATGATTGTTTTATAGGCATCATATCCGTAAAAATCATCTGCATTGATAACACAAAAATTATCTTTTATTAAATCTTTTGCAACCAATAGCGCGTGTGCTGTTCCCCAAGGTTTAAGACGTTGATTGTTACTATATTTTTCAGGAACTTTTGTAGTTTCTTGTATTGCATATTCTACCTCTACTTTACCTTTTAATTTAGCGCCAAAATCTGTTTTTACTTCTTCTAAAATATCTTTTCGCACAATAAACACAATTTTTGTAAATCCTGCTTTTATTGCATCATACAAAGAAAAGTCCATAATAGTTTCTCCATTCTCTGTTATGGCGTCAAGTTGTTTTGTTCCACCATATCTACTGCCCATTCCTGCTGCTAAAATTACCAATGTAAAATCTTTCATATTTAATTTTTAATTTTTGTTGATTTAAACTTCGTAAAACTATTTGTTTTTGCTGTTTTAACGGAGTCTTTTTTTATTGTGATTTCGTTCTTCTTCTTAAGTCCTATTTTTTTTAGTAAATCGGCTAAATTATTAAAATCTACTTGATATGATAAACCAATTCCTTGTGTATAACCTTCTTCTTCTGTAGAGTATTGAATTTCGTTTTGACGGTTAAAAATTACAGCTCTAAAATTCCCTTTTTCATTTAACAGAATTTCTACTTTTACTTCTCCAACAACACTTGATTGTGTCTTTGAACCCACCGGTACCCCAACTTTTCCATTCACTACAACTCTGTCAGAAATTTGCGTACCGACTGAAACATTTACCAAATCATCATTTATAATATTGTTTACATCGGTTTTGTCTGTAATTTCATAATCTACATCAAATTGCACTCTACCATCGTTACTACTAATTAGATCGGATAAAACACTTGTAATAGCACTTGAGGTTGTTCCTAAAATTGCATTTGAACTATTGAAATTAGATTTACCTGGATTGTAAAAAGTATTTAACGCTAGCAAAGATAAAAATTGTTTTGTTTTTTCATCTTCGTTGTTGTCGTTTAATTTAAATTCCAACTCAGAAGAAATTGTGTTATTTACATTGGGTATTTCAATATCAAAATCTTGCTTAGAAGTAAATAAACCTCCACTTATTCTGGTTATTAAATTTACAGGTATTTTTCTACTTGAGTTAAAATTTTCTAATAGTAATGACGGATTTGCATTTGTGGTATAAACTGCTGTAATGTTTAAATCTGCATCAGACGGACTTCCATCCCAAGTAATTCTTCCTCCTTTTACAACATTAAAAGTTTTATTTACCAAGCCTCCATATTTAAATTCATACTTACCTTCATCAACAATAAAATTCCCGTCCATATTAAATTTTCCTCTCGTATCAATTTCAATTTTTAGATTTCCATTTCCTCTACCATTTAACAAACTACCATTCGATTTATCTATCACTATTTCTGCCAATGCATCTTTCGTTACTTCTAGATTGATGTCTAATTTCAACCCTTTTAATGCATTCAATTGAAAATCTTCAATCTCTTTTTCTGTTGTGACTATTTTATTGCTTTTAAATTGAATCAACTTGTAATTATCAATCGTTTTAATATCATTTAACGGAATCACAAATTTTGTATTTGGATTTGTAGTTGCATTTACATCAACAAACAGATTGTCTGTCATTCCATAAATTTTTGCATTTCCTTTGATAAAAGCAGTTCCGAAATACAAAGATTCTTCTGTTTCTTTTGTATCTAACACAACTAAATTGTTTGTTAGAATATTTAAATTCATATACCAAGATTTAAAATCTTGATGGGTTATACTCCCACTGAAATCTCCCGTAGTTTTATATTTGGTGTCTAATAAATTTAGTTTTTCGAAAATAAAAGATTGATCTAGTAATTTAATTTTTGTAATCCCTTCAAAATCATAGTCAACATTTAAATATGGAAATAATAAACCTGCCCCTTTTAAATCAATTTCTCCTTTCATTTCTGGATTTCTTAAAAACCCAGTAACATTAAAACTACCGGAAGCCTCTCCTCTTAATTTAGACAACACATCTTGCCCTAAAGGACTGAATGCATTTAATTGAAATTTATCTAGATTTACCTTTAAATCAATAACGGGTCTTTCATTTGTAAAATCTACAGATCCATTAGCAAAAATGCTTTTTCGATTTGCGTTTTCTAATGTTAAGTCAACGGCATATTTCTCGTAAGAATTATCTCCAACAATATTTAAATCTAAATTTCCTTGCTCAAAAGAATTGATTTTAAAATCAGATACCGATAAATTTCCTTTTGGACTATATTGACCATCTTTTTGCAGAAAATCTAAGCGACCATTTAAAATACCATTTAAAGACAAACTATCTATTTCTGGCAACAAACTAGATAGTTTTACCTTTTTGAAATTTATTTTTAAGTCTTTCTGAGTAGAATCTTTTACAACTCCTTGAAACGTTATTTCTTGTTCTTTTGATCTTAAATAAAAAGGACTAAAATTAAATTCGTTTTTCTTTAAATCGAAAACGACTTTGTTGTCTTTATTGTTTTGTGGATTGATTTTCCAGATATTATTTTCAAAATCGAAACTAGATTTTTGGATACCCAACACTGCTTTTTTATCCTTATTAAATGTATAATAAAAATCCATGTTAAAGGTTTCATTTATGGCGGTTGCGCCTCTAAATTCTGATTTAAAAAATAAGGTGTCTTTTTTTGTAATATTTAATAAGTTAAAATCTGACGCGTTAAAATAATCTGTTTTTACATTAGTAGCTGTTATGTGTGTATTATACAACTTACTTTTAGTATCCATTCTTACATAAACAGAATCTATTTCGCCACCATAAGCTAAAATCTTAGGCGAATTGAATACGAGTTTTAATGCATTTGTATTGGCATTTATTCGTCCTCGTAAAGTTGTATTCTTATCAATAAATATTTTTGGAAAAAACACATCAACAATTTGATTGTAAATATTAAAGTCAAATTCTAAAAACTGATCTGGCTCTACTTTATAAGGATTGTAATTCGCATAAATACTACCTAAAGCATTTTGTGTAATTGGAAGCAACTCGCTAAACCTAAAATTTCCTTTTAACCAACCTTGAGCAATATCATTTGCATCAGTATTTTTATTAAAGTCTATGGTTTTGACATTGTCTTTTACAGTAGATGTAACTACAAATTTTTTAAAATTATAGGTCTGTTTTTGATTTGTGTACTCTACGTTATTAAACGTTGTAATTCCAACTATATCATCAAACGTATTTCCAATAATATCAAATTCTAATTCTCCTTTTACTTTAGAAATGCTATCTCTTGTAAACAAGTTGGTTTTTACCAAATCGGCTTCTTCAATTGTCGCAGTAAAATCGAACTTATTAATTTTCGATGAAAAATCGGCTAAGCCATTAAATCGCATTTTTAGAAACGCATCATTTACATTTAAGTTACCATTAAAAAGTTTATTTTGAAACAATCCGTTTACATTTAGATCTTGATAGGTATACTCATTAAAATCTAGTTTTTTTACAATTCCAATGATTCCTGTATTTACGTTATCAATCCTAAATCCTGTACCGTTTACATCGCCATTTAAGGTAATTTTTCCAAACAATGGTTCGTTAAAAAATTTACCCATATTAAAATCTAACAACTCTACATTTCCTTTATAGTTGGCTTCATCTATATTGGCAATGTTTGTAAGTTTTAAATTTGCTTTTGTAGTTCCTATTTCAGAAAAAACTACAATGTCTAAATCTAATTTATCTTCGTTAATAAAAGTCTTCCCTTTTAATGTAAATACCCCTAATCTTTTAAACTCTGTGGGTAATGTTTTACCTATTAGGTTTGGAAGCACACTTTTTAATTCTTGATAATTTGCAGTAACATTTTTTAAATCTCCTTCAAATGAAAATCCATTATTAGTGTCAATAGCATTTATAAACTTTAAATTCCCATCAATAATAATTCCATCATCAGAATTAACATTTAATTGATTTACCGTAAAATTATTTAATGTCCCTACTAGGTTTCCATCTATATTTAAAACATCTTCTATACCAAACTCACCATAAAATCTACTTAAATCTTTTAATGAAATTCTACTGTTAGAAAAATTTGCTTTGATATTAACTTTATCTGAAAAGAATTGCAAATCTTTTCGATCATAATTAAAAGAAATATCTGCATTAATTTTGGAGGTTTGTGTTTGCAATGTTGTCTTTTTAAACAACATGTTGGTTTTTGTGTAGGTAAAATCTGTAGTTAGATTGGTAATTTCCAATCCGTTTTTTTCAACAAAATACAATCCTCTAATTTTAGCTGTAACATCTGGGCCAAGAATTTTAAAATCACTTAAACTACCTCCTGCATTCGTTACAAAAAAAGGCAAACTATCTTTTTTGTTTTCGTCTATCAACTTAAAATTTAAGTTACTAAGATACATGCTAGAACTATTTAACAAAAAAGGATCAGCTAAAGAGTCTCTAGGAGTATCATCTTCAAAACTTTCTACAAAAATAGATATGTTGTCATTGGTTTCCCCTTTATAGGTTTTTAAATGAAAATCTACACCTTCTAGAGAAACACTCCCTAGATTTACTTTATTATCGATAACTTTTTTAGCATTCAACAACGAAGTTCTTAAGTTTTTTACAAAAATTAAGGTATCATTATGATGATCTCTAATCTCAACTCCTTTTAATTGAACGGAACCTAAAAAAGATAAATCCACTCTTTTTACAACAATATTTGTATTGAAAGATTTTTTTAAACTTTTCGTTAAAGATCTAGCCAATCTGGTTTGAACTCCTGGAATTGATAAGATAATACTAATCAAAAACAAGAATAGCATTACATAGGCTAAAAATCTTGCGAATATTTTAATCTTGTTTTTAATAATCAATTTTTTATCTAAAAGTGGAATAATCAGTGAATTCTAATCAAAAATATTGCCATTAATTGCAAAGAAAGTTGAAATTTTGATAACTATTGAATTTGAATCAATATTTTTGCAACACAATTTAAACCTTTTTAATCTTTTGAGCCAAAAATCAATTTATATTTTAGGAATAGAATCTTCTTGTGATGACACGAGTGCATCTGTAATTTATAACGGAAAAGTATTGAGTAATGTTGTGGCAAATCAAGAAATACATGCCAAATATGGTGGTGTTGTTCCAGAGCTTGCTTCTAGGGCACATCAACAAAATATAGTTCCTGTTGTACAACAAGCTTTAGAACAAGCAAACATAGATAAATCTCAATTAAGCGCCATTACATTTACGCGTGGCCCAGGACTAATGGGCTCTTTATTAGTTGGAACTTCTTTTGCAAAATCATTGGCGTTGGGTTTACAAATCCCTTTGATTGATGTTAACCACATGCAAGCACATATTTTGGCTCATTTTATTGATGAAGAAAATGCGAAGATTCCTCCTTTTCCTTTTGTTTGTTTAACGATAAGTGGTGGGCATACACAAATTGTTAAAATCACCAATCATTTTGAAATGGAAATTTTAGGCGAAACCATTGATGATGCAGTAGGTGAAGCATTTGATAAGTCTGCAAAAATTTTAGGATTGCCTTATCCTGGCGGACCATTAATTGATAAATATGCACAACAAGGAAGCCCGAAAGCATTTCAATTTACAAAACCAAAAGTGGGCGATTTAGATTTTAGCTTTAGCGGATTAAAAACAGCCATTTTGTATTTCATTCAGAAAAAGGTAAAAGAAAATCCAAGTTTTATTGAAGAAAACTTAGTAGATATTTGTGCATCCATTCAGCATACAATCATAGAAATATTAATGGAGAAACTAAAAAATGTTGTAAAGCAAACCGGCATTAAGCACATCGCTATTGCAGGTGGAGTTTCGGCTAATTCAGAAATTAGAAAGCGTTTAGAGTTAGCTGAAAAACATTTTGGTTGGACAACTTATATTCCAAAATTTGAATACACAACTGACAATGCAGCAATGATTGCGATTACAGGGTATTTAAAATTCTTAAACAATAACTATTCAGATATTGCCATAACTGCACAAGCAAGATTAAAAGTTACAGAATAAAATAGCTATCTTTAAGGTAAATAAAACTTAAATCATGAAAGCTAAAACTATCATTTCTCTTGTTTTTGTATTGATAATTGTTGTTTTTTCATTGCAAAATTCAGAAATTACGGATGTAAATTTTCTTTTTTGGAAAATTTCTGTTTCACGTATTTTAATCATTTTAGGAAGCTTTTCGTTTGGGGTTTTGGTTGGTCTATTAGTATCAATAAAAAGAAAAACTACAACTACAAAAGAAACAACCGAATAGTCATAAAAAAAGCGAGCAAAATGCTCGCTTTCTGTTTTGTAGTCTTCTTTTTACCCTAAAATATCCGTCAATACTTTAGCCAATCTAATTCCGCCTTTTTGCAATTGATCTCTTACCGTTTGAAAATGATCATACATATATCGGTAGCTTAATTTTTCTCCTGTTTCAGCAGAATTATATACCATTTGTGCCAAGCCTTTTGTTTCATTTACCCAATCTACTACGGTGCCTTTTTGGAGTTCTTTAATCTGAGCTTTACTTAACATATCTGTATTTGAAGCCAATTCAGAATATGTCATGTTAAAACTATCAATCATTTGACTATCCCATACTCTATGCATGTTTGTTCCTCTATTAAACCAATTTACTTGAAAGTCATTTCCTCCCTTATCACTAACCCTTCCTACATGTAACGGCTGATGCAAATCACCAATAAAATGCACTAACATTTTTAAGTAAAAAGCTTTATCTGCTTTTGAAGCATTCTCGTCTAATAATACTTGTTTGCATTTTTCTATTCCAGTTACCAAATCTCCTTTTGGATTTTTCTTTGAAGCTTGATAGGTTTCATCATCATTTAAATTTACATAATGCCAGGTATAAAAATCGTTGTACTTTTTATCTGACTTGATATCATCTGCAAAAGTAGAAACCATCGCTAAACTTTGTCCGTTTAACAATTCTTTAATTTTACGTTGCACTTTTTTAGATAGATGTTTGGTTGCAATTTCTCCAACAGCTCTATGCCCAGTATTACCCCAAACTATTTCTGCCTCAGAATTTATACCTGTTGAAAAATTACCGATAAACACAAATGTGAGTATATATAAGATGTTTGTTTTCATTTTTGTTTTTTATGAAATTAAGTTTGGCTAATTTATAAAAATAATAGTTTAAAAATTTGCTAAAGTCAAAAAAAAACATATATCTTTGTGATATCATTTTAATATCAAATCAAAATACACATATCATGAGTAACGAAAAGAGTATAAAACCCGCAAACGGATATCTAATGTTCGTTTTAGTATTAGTGCTGTTTATTGGAGGAATTGTAACGACAGTAAAATATGAAAATCCTGCTTGGCTTATAGCTACAGCTGTTGCTTTCATTTCTATTTTTGGATTTATTTTAGTCAATCCAAATTCATCAAAAGTAATATTGCTTTTTGGAAAATATATTGGAACTATAAAAACGAATGGCTTGTATTGGGCAAATCCATTATACAAGAAAAGAACCATTTCTTTAAGAGCAAGCAACTTTGACAGTGAGCGTTTAAAAGTAAACGACAAGCTAGGAAACCCAATAATGATTAGTACCATCTTAGTTTGGAGAGTAACAGATACTCATAAAGCGGCATTTGATGTAGATAATTACGAAAATTTTGTAAGAGTACAAACAGATGCTGCGGTTAGAAAATTAGCAAGCATGTACCCGTATGATAATTTTGCAGATGAAGGAACCGAAGAAGATATTACTTTACGTTCTAGTGTAAACGAAGTAAGTGAAGCATTAGAAAAAGAAGTTGAAGAGCGTTTGTCTATTGCTGGTATTGAAGTCTTAGAAGCTAGAATTGGTTATTTAGCCTATGCGCAAGAAATAGCAAATGCCATGTTAAAAAGACAACAAGCTACCGCAATTGTTGCAGCTCGACATAAAATTGTTGAGGGAGCGGTTAGCATGGTCGAAATGGCTTTAGAAGAACTTGGGAAAAAGAATATTGTTGATTTAGACGATGAACGTAAAGCAGCAATGGTAAGTAACTTAATGGTTATTTTATGTGGAGACAAAGATGCTTCTCCAGTATTAAATACAGGAACGTTAAGTCATTAAAATGATAACAGTCGTTTTAAAATTAATTGTATTCTTCATAAGCATTATCTTAATACCACTAATTTGTATATTCAATTAAAAGTAAGCCTATGTTAGGATTTCAAATCAAAAATAAAAAAGTACTTTTTATACTGTTTGCTATATTTATAGTACTAATTAGTATTGGAGTTTTAATATTATCAAATAATTAAAAATGAAAGAATATAAAGTAATTAACTGGAAAATGGGACTTTCTAAAAACAATGAGCGTTTAGAAGATACTCTAAACGAACATGCTAGAAGTGGCTGGAAAGTAATTCATATTGGAGAGCAAAACACACGCATTGTTTTAGAAAGAGATAAAAACAGATAAAATGAAAAACAACATCAATCTTAATGAGAGTTTTTAAAGAAGAACAACGTTTTACACAAAGTTGGTTGATTGTTTTAATAATTATCAGCATGTTGGTGCCTATTGCCATAATCATTAAAGAGTTTTCTAAAGAAAACAGCACCATGAGTATGAACGAATTTGTTTTTACTTTGGTGTTAATACCTTTATGTGTGCTCCCAATTTTCTTCTTTAAATTATCAACAAGAATTGACGAAAAAGGAATTCAATTTCAATTTTTTCCGTTTCATTTTTCTCCAAGATTAATAACTTGGGTAGAATTAAAAACTGCCAATACTAGAACTTATCACGCGATGACAGAATATGGTGGCTGGGGATTAAAAACCAGTTTTCTTTCGAGAAAAAAGAAAGGGATTTCTTATACTGTTTCTGGAGATGTAGGAATACAAATAGAATGTAGAAATGGCAAAAAAATACTCATTGGTACAAAATTACTGAATGAAGCCAATGCTATTTTAAAAACATACGAACATAAAATAACAACTAATGAAAATTAAGTTTCTATATATATTTTTATCAATCTGTTCAATTGCTTACGGACAAACAATAAAATCAGAAGAGATTCTAATTAAAAATGATTCTATTGAATTACCTGGGACCCTTTCGTTTACAAAAACAAAAGTGTCTTTAGTAATCTGGGTTCATGGATCTGGAAATGTAGACAGAAATGGAAATCAAGGCACTGTTGTAAAAGCAAATTATATCAAACAATTTAGAGATGCAATCAATAAAGAAAATATTGCCTTTTTTAGTTTTGATAAAAGAACTTCGAATCCTAAAAATTTTAAATTTTTAAAAGGAATTATATTTACAGATTTGGTAAGTGATGTAGAAAAAGTTATCGCTCATTTTAAAAACGACCATCGTTTTTCAGAAATAATATTGGTAGGCCATAGTCAAGGCTCTTTAATAGCCATGTTGGCATCAAAAGGAACAAGCAAATACATTTCTCTTTCAGGCCCTGCTGTTAGCATAGACAAAACCATCATTGAGCAAATTACAGCTCAAAGTCCAGAATTCGGAAAAGTTGCAGAAGCACATTTTAAAGAATTATTTGAAACCGGAGATATCAAACAAGTAAATCCTTTATTGGCTTCTGTATTTGCAAAACAAAATTTGCCCTTTATTAAAAATTGGGCGACTTACAATCCTTCAGAAGAAATAAAAAAACTAACCATTCCTGTTTTAATTATCAACGGAGATAAAGATTTACAAGTAAAAGTTTCAGATGCAGAAGCTTTACATAAAGCAAAACCATCCTCTAAATTAGTGTTGATAGAAAACATGAATCATGTATTGAAACATATTGAAAAAGATGCCGATAATATGAACTCTTATTACTCAGCAGATTTTTCTTTATCAGAAAAATTAATTACAACAGTCGTTGCATTTATAAAAAAGTAACCATGGCAAAAAAGAAAGCATTCGCGCTGCGAATAAATGAAGATATGATGAAAGCTATTGAAAAATGGGCTTCGGACGAATTTCGATCTACCAATGGACAGATTGAATGGATGCTCATGCAAAGTTTAAAAGAAGCCAAAAGAGAACCAAAAAAGAAAAGCGAGGAATAAAATTCTTCGCTTTTTTGATGTTAACATATATTTAAGACTTTTGTTTTTTATAGATTTTGTAACTTCATGCGCTCAATTAATGAACTAACTTATCATGAAAAAATTATTATCACTACTTTTTATATTGGCTACTACCCTAGCCTTTTCTCAAGAATTCTCTATGGATTTGGTAAAAAACATGAAACCAAGAAATATTGGTCCTGGTGGAATGAGTGGACGTGTAACAACTATTGATGTTGTACAATCTGACACAAACATTATGTATGCCGGAACTGCTTCTGGAGGTTTATGGAAATCTACTTCAGCCGGAATTAAATGGGAACCCATTTTTGATAATGAATTAACTGCTTCTATTGGTGCAGTTGCCATTCAACAATCAAATCCAAGCGTAGTTTGGGTTGGAACCGGAGAAGGAAATCCTCGTAACAGTTTAAATGGTGGCTTCGGAATCTACAAATCTCTAGATGCTGGAAAGACTTGGAAAGCAATGGGATTAGAAAAAACACGCCATATTCATCGTGTGGTTATCGACCCTACAAATCCGAATATTGTGTATGCTGCTGCCATTGGTTCTCCTTGGGGAGAACATCCAGAACGTGGTGTATACAAAACGATAGATGGTGGAAAAACTTGGAAACAAATATTATTCAACAACAATAAAACTGGAGCCGCAGACTTGGTAATGGATCCATCAAATCCAAATAAATTAATTGCTGCTATGTGGGAACACAAACGCGACCCTTGGTTTTTTAATTCTGGAGGAGAAGGAAGCGGTATGTATATTACACATGACGGTGGAGATACTTGGAAGAAAGTTACCGAAAAAGAAGGTTTTCCTAAAGGAAATTTAGGAAGAATTGGTGTTGCTATTTCTAGAAGCAATCCAAACACCATTTATGCATTGGTAGAAGCTAAGAAGAATGCGCTGTACAAAAGTTTAGATGGCGGATTTAAATGGTCTAAAATAAATGACAAACCAGAAATTGGAACACGTCCGTTTTATTATTCAGAAATTTATGTTGACCCACAAAACGAAAACAGATTGTATTCTATATTTACCTACGTAAATGTTTCTGATGATGGTGGTAAAAGCTTCCGACAGTTAATGCCTGCTTATGGAGTTGACAATGGTGTGCATCCAGACCATCATGCATGGTGGATTCATCCAAAAAACGGAAACTTTATGATTGATGGAAATGATGGAGGATTAAACATTACAAAAGACAAAGGAAAATCGTGGCGTTTTATAGGAAACCTTCCTGTAGCACAATTTTACCACATCAATGTAGACAACGATTTTCCGTATAATGTATATGGAGGAATGCAAGATAACGGTTCTTGGGGCGGACCAGCTTATGTATGGAAAGCACAAGGAATTAGAAACTCGTATTGGCAAGAATTGGCCTTTGGTGATGGATTTGATGTAGTGCCAGACAAAGAAGATTCTCGTTACGGATATGCCATGAGTCAACAAGGCTCAGTGGTTCGATACGATCAAAAAACAGGTTATAGCTATTCTATAAAACCAACACATCCAGATCCAAATGTAAAATTGCGTTTCAATTGGAATAGTGCCATTGGGCAAGATCCTTTTGATAACTCAACCATTTATTTTGGAAGTCAGTTTGTACACAAAAGCACCAATAAAGGAACTACTTGGAATGTTATTTCTCCAGATTTAACAACCAACGACCCGAACAAACAAAAACAAGCCGAAAGTGGTGGTTTAAGTATGGATGCTACTGGAGCAGAAAATCATACAACAATACTAGTTATAGAACCATCTCCTTTAGAAAAAGACATGCTTTGGGTTGGTACCGATGACGGAAACGTACAGGTAACAAGAAATGGCGGTGCCACTTGGACCAATGTTTCTAAAAACTTAAAAGGATTGCCTGAAGGAAGTTGGATTGCTCAAATAAAAGCCTCTAACAAAAATAAAGGTGAGGCCTTGTTAATTGCAAACGATTATCGTCGTTTTAATTATACCCCTTATGCGTATAAAACGAAAAACTACGGAAGAACTTGGACTCGTATTGTAGATGAAAAAGACGTTCAGAGTTATACATTAAGTATTCTTGAAGATCTTGAAAATCCGAATTTACTATTTTTAGGAACTGATGACGGATTGTATATTTCTTTAAATGCAGGAGATAAATGGACCAAATGGACCAACGGTTTCCCTACGGTTCCTGTTAAGGATTTAGTAATTCAGCCAAGAGAACACGATTTAGTTATCGGAACTTTTGGTAGAGCTGCTTGGGTGTTAGATGATATCAGACCTTTAAGAGCATTGGCAGGGAACAACAAGAGTTTTGCAACAAGTTTACAATTGTTTGAACCTCCTATTGCTTACCAAGCAAGTTTCATACAACCAACCGGAAGTAGATTTGGAGCAGATGCCTTGTACCAAGGAGAAAACAGAAGACGGGGTGCACCAATTTCGTTTTACATCAATAAACCTGAGAAAGCTAAAAGTGAAAAAAAAGACGCCGTTAAATGGGACGAAATTAAGTTAGAGATTTTTGACGGAACACGTTTGATTAGAACCTTAAAACAAAAAACTCCAAAAGAAAACGGAGTGCATAAAATGTATTGGTTTTTAGATGAAAAAGGTGTTGCAAGAGCCTCTAGATCTTTAAGAGAATCAACTAGAGAGCCGGGCGGAATTAGAGTAAAACCTGGAACATATAAACTAAAAATGAGTTTTGGAAATCTTGTCTCTGAACAAACTATTAAAGTTGAGTTTGATCCAAGATTGACTTACTCTAAAACAGAACTTTCTACACGTTACGAAATCAGTAAACAACTAGAAGCAAATGGCAAAACAATTGCTGAAGTTGTAAAACAGTTGGTAGAAAGCAAAAATACTGTCAAAGAAATTTCAACTAATTTATCTAAAGCCGATAAGAAAAAATATGCTTCTCAGATAAAATCATCTAAAGAAATTACTGAAAAAATTGACAAACTAATCAGCTTATATCTTGGAACTATTGACAAGAGACAAGGTATTACTAGAAATCCAGAAGTTACTGTAACTCAAAGGTACGGTGCTGCTAGAAGTTATCTAGGCGCTCGTTTTGGTAAAATTACCAAGACAGAAACCGAACTGATTAACAATTTTAAAGATGCACTAAAAGATGCATTGGATAAAACCAACACTTTCTTTAGTTCAGATTGGGTTACTTATAAAAACGAAGTAGAACCTATTCAGATTTCACCTTTTAAAAACACTAAAAAATTTAGCGAAAATTAATATTTTAACAATTTATTTTTTATAAATCTCCTACGAAAGTGGGAGATTTTAATTTGTAAACACTTACCACATGAAGAAAATTACATTAATTATTTTATTATTTATTTCATTTCACACTATTGCACAAACTAACCCAGAAAATAAACTTGGAGTTTGGTATGCCTTCGGCGGATCACATAAAGTTTCTGAAAGAATCAGTCTTAAAACACAGGCGCAATTTAGATTTTTTGATATCGCAAACGATCTGCAGCAACTCATGTTACGAGCGGGTGCTAACTATAAAATAAACAATACATTTAGTGCTTATGTAGGATACGCTTTTTTTAATACGGATGCTACTTTTGATGTAGATGGTGGTGGTGTAAATGAACACAGAATTGTAGAAGATTTAAACATTAACTATTCACATTCAAAATTTGGTATTGCACACAGATTTAGGTTCGAACAACGTTTGTTTGAAACAGACACAAAACATTGGTTTCGATACCAACTAGGAATAAATCATCCTATTTCTGATACATTTTCTGCCTATGTGTATGATGAAGTTTTTTTAAATTTCGATGGAGAAACGTATTCTCAGAATTGGTTTGGAATTGGTATAAAACACAAGTTTTCCAATACAATTAACTTACAATTAGGCTATCATAATATTTCTTTAAATGGTGGTGCCAACTTTAATAGAATTGTTGCAGGCATAGCTATTTCTACAAATCACACTAAAAAGAAATAATTTTAATACTTTAGCCAAAAATAATACACAATGACAGCACCAATCTTTACAAATGACGCAATTGTTTTCGGGCTATTAATGATTTCACTAGGATTTGTATTTTATACAGAATCTATAACCTCTGGCTTTTGGGCTAAATTTTACAAAATAGTTCCAGGTTTATTTATGGCCTATTTTGTACCAGCCATATTTACAACTTTTGGCGTTATTTCACCAGAATGGGTAACCACAAATAATGTTGGAGAAACTGTAAAACACAGTTCTAGTCTCTACTATGTGTCCAGTAGATTTTTACTACCTGCTGCATTGGTGTTAATGACGTTGAGCATCGATTTAAAAGCCATTTTTAATTTAGGTTCTAAAGCATTGATTATGTTTTTTACAGGAACCCTTGGTATTATTATTGGTGGTCCCATTGCTATTTTATTGATATCTATTTTCTCGCCAGAAACTGTTGGGGGAGCGGATTTTGATGCGGTTTGGAGAGGCCTATCTACTTTAGCAGGAAGCTGGATTGGTGGTGGAGCCAATCAAACGGCAATGCTAGAAATCTACAAATACAACCCTGCAAAGTATGGCGGAATGGTAATTGTTGATATTGTTGTTGCCAACATTTGGATGGCAGTATTATTAATTGGAATTGGCAAAAAAGACAAAATAGATAAATGGCTAAAAGCAGACAACTCTGCTATTGAAGAATTAAAAGAAAAGGTAATAAACTTCACAAAAAAAGTAAAAAGAAATCCTTCTTTAACAGACTTGATGATTATGCTGGGAATTGCTTTCGGAACCGTTGGTTTTGGGCATTTTTCTTCTAAATATTTAAGTCAGTTTTTTGGAAATTTGGTTGGCTCAATAGAATCTCAAACCATTAAGAACATGTTTACCTTTTTAGATTCTCAATTCTTTTGGTTGATTAGTGTTTCTACCATTGTTGCAATTGCTTTGTCTTATACAAAAGCAAAAAATTATGAAGGTGCAGGTGCCAGTAAATTGGGAAGTGTTTTTATTTATATTTTGGTTGCAACCATTGGAATGAAAATGGATTTAAACCAAGCCTTAGACAATCCTGGATTGTTAGTGATTGGTTTGGTGTGGATGTCAATTCATGCTGGATTGTTGATTTTGGTTGCAAAACTAATCAAAGCTCCATATTTCTTTTTGGCTGTTGGAAGTCAAGCTAATGTTGGTGGTGCTGCCTCTGCTCCTATTGTTGCACAAGCATTTCATCCCTCGTTAGCAACTGTGGGTGTTTTATTAGCCGTATTTGGATATGCAATTGGAACTGTTGGAGCAATTGTTTCTACAATTTTACTGGAATTAGCTTCTAAAGTTTAATAGAAATACGCATATTTGCAAACGCAAAAATTACACTTTACAAATGAAAAAATTACTTGTTTTAGGTTTCGCTATACTCATTGCCTCATGTTCTTCTAAAAAAGAAGGGAATATGATTGTAAATGGTCAGATAAGAGGATTGAAAAAAGGAACCATGTATTTACAAAAAATAGAAAAAGATACTATTTTAAAAACCATCGATTCTGTTGCTGTTTTAGGAAGTGATCAATTTACACTTACTGCAAATGTAGACGAGCCAGAAATGTACTATCTTACTTTTGATGGCAATACCACCAACAAATACATTACTTTTTTTGCTGACAAAGGAATCATTAACATTACCGATGATGTTGCTAAGTTTGGTTTAAATCCGACGATTACAGGATCTAAAAATCAAGATATCTTAAACAATTACACAAAAATATCTAGACGCTTTAACGATCAGAATTTAGATTTAATTCAACGTAAATTTTACGCACAAAAATCAAACAATAAAGATTCTGTAGACATCATTACCAAAGAATATGAAAGCTTATTAAGAAGACGTTATATGGTAACGGTAAACTTTGCGCTGAACAACAAGGACAACCATGTTGCCCCTTATATTGCGTTGACAGAATTGGTAAACGCTAATGTAAAATGGCTAGATACCATTAACAAATCGTTATCACAAGAAGTTAAGAAGTCGTTGTATGGTAAAAAATTAGAAAAATTTATTGCCGATATTAAGAAGTCTGAAACTAAAAAATAGTTGCTCTTTTTATAAAATATTCGAAGCCGTTAAATTGTAGCGGCTTTTTTAGTGTTTTTATTTGTTTAGAAATTTAGTTTTAAAACATCTAGATACAATTCTGTTTGCACAGAATCACTTGATGTGACATACGTACCTGTCAGTTCGAGTGATTTTCGACCAAAGGAGAAAATAGTATCGAGAACACATAAACAATACAAGCAAATGGCTCATAAACAAAAAGTGTTGTAACAGCTGTTAAAAAATCAAATCAAGAGAGTCGTTGAAAATTCAACGGCTTTTTTTTGTATTTTTAATCAAATTTATAATCACAAAAGGCATGAAATTCAAAACTTTAGCATTCTTATTATTAATAACGCATCTAAGTCTATATTCCCAAGTAAGACAAAACGGATTGATCATTCCAAAAGATTTTAATACCGAATTTTCATGTTGTGTGTATGCTCCAAAAAACGGATTTTCAGTCTATAACAAGCCAAACTGAAACCGTATTGGTACCCTTTCAACAAAGACAAAGTACAAAACCAAAAGTGAATTTGATGAAAATCTATTTTTTATTGATGACCAGATTAAAAAAGACCTTGTGATTGATTTAAAAAATTTAGTAGAAGTTGGATACGAAATGTTAAGCCTTACTTTCTTTGAAAGGAAAAATGGTTTTGTTAGAATTGTAGACAAATCTGTAGAATATTGGTTAAAAGAAGAAGAAATTACAGATACTCATTTTAAAGTTTTAGATTGGCAGCAATTCTACTTTGACATGAAACATCAATTATTAGGATTTTATGCAAATGAAAAAGGACTTGATTTAAAAACAGCACCCTCGCTAAATTCTAAAACTATAAAAACCCTTTCAGGAGATTTATTTGAGATCACACCAACCGATAAAACCAAAGGAAATTGGACAAAAGTAAAAGTAAAAAAATACAAAAAACATCCTTGTGTTGCTGATTTTGAAGAAAAAGAAAATATTGAATATGAAATTGAAGGATGGATTGAAGTAATAGATACCAAAGGAAAGCCAACTTTATGGTTTTATTCTAGGGGATGCTAAAGAACAACATAGAAAGTTTTTATATCGACTAGAAATTTTAAATAAAAACGATTAACTTGCTCAAAAAGTAATCTTTATGTCAAAAGCAACCAGACGTAACTTTCTTCAAAAAAGCATTTTAGGAGGTGTTTTTTACACCTTCGGAATACCATTTATAAGAGCAAACAACAGCTTTGAATCTCTAAACTCAGATTCAGGTTTTCAATTAGAAAACACCCATTACAATGAGATAGATTGGACAAAAATCAGAGCACAATTTTTATTTCCAGATAGCAGACAGTATTTAAATACGGCTAGTTTAGGTCCGTCGCCAAGAACGGTGGTCAGTACGGTTTGTAAAACCATCGAACAATTGGAAACTTCGTGTAGTCATGGACATCATTTAACCAAAAAAACACATACACAAATAGCCAAATTTTTAAACACCTCTGAAGATGAAATTGCGGTGATTAGAAACGCCACAGAAGGCATGAATATCATTGCTAGAACCTTGCGTTTAAAAGCCGGTGATGAAGTAATTATTAGCACGCACGAACATGTTGGTGGAGCTGCACCATGGATGGCATTGCAAAAAGATTTGGGTGTTATTGTAAAATTAATCGACTTAGATGTAGATGGTGAAAAAAATCTACAAATCATCAAAAATGCAGTAACTTCAAAAACAAAAGCAATTGCGTTTTCTCACATTACCTGTACAAACGGAATGAAATTACCTGTAAAAGAAATTGCTGCTTTTTGCAGTAGCAAAAACATCTTTTCTTGTGTAGATGGTGCACAAGCCTTAGGAATGTTTCCGATTGATTTAACTGACATGAATGTAGATTTTTATACCAGTAGCGGACATAAATGGTTGTTTGGACCTAAAGGAACAGGTGTGTTTTACATGAATAAAAAATGGATTAAAAAACTAAATCCGGTTTTTGCTGGCGCCTATTCAGATAGTAAATTTAATTTGAACAACCTCACCATGGAATACAGAGATTCTGTACAAAGGGAAGAATACGGAACTAGAAATACGGCTATTTCCTTAGGTTTAGGAAGTGCCATAGAATTTATAAATACCATCGGAATAGAAAACGTTGCAAAACGTGGACGAGAACTTTCCGATTACTTTAGAAAAGGACTTTCTGAAATGCCCGAAATAGAAATTCTAACTCCAAAAAGTGAAGAATTTTCTGCTTCAATGATCACCTTTAGAATTAAAGGCAAAGACAATTTGAAGCTCAACCAGCAAATAAATAGCGAGTACAAAATACGTTTACGAGGCATCTATGAAAATAATTTAAACAGCATTCGTGTTTCTTTTGCCGTATTTAATAACTTTACAGAAATAGATAACTTATTAATTGCATTAAATAGTTTAACAACCAAATAAAAAAAAGTCAACCTTAACCTTTAAAATTTCATTCATGAAAAAATATTTAAAAATTTTAGCAGTCGCTGGAGTGGTCTTATTTACAAGTTGTGACAACAACAAAGACATTTCTGAAACAATTGAAGTCAACCAAACAACCCTTGCAAAACACATAGAACGTTTGGCTTCTGATGATTTTCTAGGAAGAAAACCCTTTACAGAAGGCGAAGTAAAGACTGTAAATTATTTAAAAGACGAATTTGAAAAACTAGGACTTGTGCCTGGAAATGGAACTAGTTTTTATCAAGATGTACCGATGGTAGAAATTACTGGAACACCTTCTGAAAATATGACGATTTCTGGCAAAAATGGAAGTTTTAAATTAAACGTCTTAAAAGATTTTGTAGCAACCACCAATAAAGTTGAAACAGAAGTAGATCTTAAAAACTCTGAATTGGTGTTTGCAGGATACGGAATTGTAGCTCCGGAATATGGATGGAACGATTATGAAGGTATTGATTGGAAAGGAAAAACTGCAGTCGTTTTAATTAACGATCCAGGGTTTAAATCTGGAGACTCTACCTTGTTTAAAGGAAATGAAATGACCTACTATGGGCGTTGGACCTACAAATACGAAGAAGCGGCAAGACAAGGCGCAGCGGGCTTAATTATTATTCATGATACAGAGCCAGCTTCTTATGGTTGGAATGTTGTAGAATCTGGTTGGAGCGGTGCTCGATTGATTGTAGAAAGTGATGCTCCACAATTGAATGTAGAATCTTGGATGAGTGGAGAAAGTGCTGAAAAACTATTTACCATCTCTACATTGAAAGGAAAAGAATATAAATCGCTTTCAAGAAATAAAGATTTTAAACCTGTTCCGTTAGGACTAAACGTGTCGGTAGCTATTAAAAACACCCTCAAAAAAGACGTGTCTAAGAATGTGGTTGCCATGATACCTGGAACCGACAGAAAAGACGAATATATTATCTATTCTGCACATTGGGATCATTTTGGCGTTGGAAAAGCCATTGATGGAGATTCTATATACAATGGCGCAGTTGACAATGCCTCTGGAACTGCTGGTTTATTAGCAATTGCAGAAGCCTTTAAAAAAGGAAAAGCACCAAAGCGCTCTATTGTATTTATGGCAGTTACAGGAGAAGAACAAGGCTTGCTAGGTTCTGCATATTACGCAGCCTACCCTATTTTTAATCCTAAAAAAACAGTAGCAAACATCAATATTGATGCACTCGACAGCCCAGGAATGATGAAAGATTTGACGATTACAGGGTTCGGACAATCTGAAATGGATGAGTATGCTGAAGAAGCTGCTTTAAAACAGAACAGATACATCATACCAGACCCAGAAGCAGAAAAAGGCTATTTCTTTAGATCAGATCATTTTAATTTTGCTAAAATCGGAATTCCTGCGTTATACGCAAGCGGTTCTTATGAAGGATTTGATAAAAGTATTGAAGAAATAAAAGCTTATAATGATTATTATAGAATCAATAAATATCATCAACCTTCTGATGCATACAATGCAGCAACCACAGAATTAAGCGGTGTACAATTAGATTTACAATTGTTTTATAATGTAGGTTTTAAAATAGCGAACGAAGATTATTTCCCGAAATGGTATGAGGGTAGTGAATTTAAAGCTACTAGAGACAAATAAGAAAAGTAGGTATTTTTTAATTTTTAGTATCTTTAACATCAACTTGATAAGATTCACAAAAAGGAACGTTATCCGGAAAACAAGACGGGATAACGTTATAAAATATAACTATATAACCAGTTGTGTGTAATTTGCCAAATGACAGATAAAAAACATAAAATAGAAATTGAATTTTTAGACCACGTAGCAATTCGAGTTGTTGATATGGAAGCCTCTGCAATTTGTTACGAAAAAGTATTGGGACTAAAACGTTATCAATTACCTGAATGGGGAGACTTTCCAATCTTTTTACTTTCTGGAAAATCTGGAATTGCATTGTTTCCTGCGAATACAACGGATACTAAACTTGAACCAACTTCAAAAAATGTAAAAATTGACCATTTTGCATTTAATGTGACAAGTGAAAATTTTGAAAAAGCTAAAAAAAGATATACCGAATTGAATTTGGAATTTCACATCCAAGACCATCATTACTTTGATTCGATATACACAAAAGACCTTGATGGACATACTGTTGAATTAACGACTATTAAAGTGAATGAACGAGAATTTTATAAATAAAAAACTACACACAACAAAGCATAAAATTAATGGCTAGTTCTAGCTTACTTGAAAAATTCCTGCGGAATTTTCCGCTGGTAAGTTTCTATTTACTAAATTAGTGCTTAAACGCGCCACTAATATTATACGTAACCGTTAGCAAACATTAAATAACACCGTTCAAAAAAAACAAACACTTAATTATGAATCATTTAGTTTCTAAGCTTATTTTTCAACCAAGTTTTTGGATTCTTTTTATTTGTTTGAACTTGAATTTATCTACAAATGCTCAGACTTTCATTAATATCGAATCAGGAGTATTATTTACGGGCTCTAATAATATTCGTAATGGCAATAATGGAACGCTATTTTCTCTGAAAAATGATTTTTCGACTCCAGCAACTCCATTTTTCAGACTTCGTGGTGGGTTTTTATTAAATGATAAACACCACTTTTCAATTCTTTATGCACCTTTAAAAATTGTAGTAAATGGCACAATAGATAGGGATATCCTTTTTGATGGAAAAAATTTTATAGCTAACTTGCCATTAGAAGCTGTTTATAAGTTTAACTCTTATCGCCTTACCTATAATCGAAGAATCATAAGTAATAACAAATTTAAATTTGGTCTTGGCCTTTCTGCAAAAATTAGAGACGCAGGAACCTCTTTGAAGAATAAAGAACTGATAAGCGAAAATTTTAGTATTGGTTTCGTGCCTTTAATAAACGTTTTAGCGAATTGGGATATTTCTCAAAAAGTGGGTGTTGAGTTTTTTGGAGAAGGTATAATTGCAAGTAAAGGTAGAGCAATTGACCTTTGCTTATCTGGAAAATATAATTTTACTAAAAATCTGCAAGGAAACATTGGTTATAGGCTACTTGAAGGTGGAGCAGACGGAACTAATCGGTATAATTTTATTCAACTCCATTTTGCCTTTGCTAGTTTAAACTTTTCATTTTAAAAAAATAGTTAAGAGATCCAACGCTATAAATGTTTAGCTTAATATTAAATTTTTTATGAGTAATCATTGTTTATGAACGTTTTACAACAATGTATAAAAAACATAGGGCATTCATATTAAACCAAAAGGTCTGTGCATGTTTTTGAAGTCCGCTAAAAATAAAATTTGGCGTTTACAGAAGAAAAAATAAAAGCAAAATATTTATATTTAGCTAAGTAATAAACCGAAACGAAGTGCTTTTTAACTGCCCTACGTTTCTTATACTGAACGTTACAGGGCATTTAAAGAAATGATGATTAAGATTAAAAAAGCCGTGAATAAAACTGAATTTAAAATTATCGAAAAATTGGCAATTGAAATTTTGCACGAAGTTTATGACCAAATTATTCCTGCCAAACATACCGATTATTTTTTAACTGAATTTCAATCGGTAAATGCAATTGGAAGACAAATTAAAAATGAGAATTTCAGTTATTTTCTCTTAAATTTTGAGAATAAAAATGTTGGATATTTAGGAATTCAAAAACTGAATAAAAAACTGATTTTGAGCAAACTTTACATTTTAGAATCGTTTCGTGGTCTAAAAATCGGAAAAACAGCGTTGGAATATGTTAACGTATTTGCTGCGAATAACAGAATTGAAAAAATTGAGCTTATTGTTAACCAACAAAATCAGAATACGATTGACATTTATCTGAAAAAAGGATTTAAAATTGTAGAATCGATTGTAAACTCCTTTCCAAGTGGATATTTTGTTGAGGATTATAAAATGGAAAAGATATTAATTGAGGAATAAAAACAATTTGTCAACACCGTGTAAAATTAATTGCTAGTTTAAGTCAACTTACAAAATCAATAAAAAACATGTTAACAGACATCATTCCAAAATTACCGATGCGTAACAAAAAAGTTACCAGAGATTTTATATACAACAGTTAGGTTTTAAAGAATTTGGAACTACAGCCTACGCGTATTATTTAATGTTAGAAAAAGATCAAATTCAATTGCATTTTTTTGAGTTTAAAGAATTAAATCCTAAAGAAAATTATGGTCAGGTGTATATTAGAACTGACAATATTGAGCGTTTTTATCAAACATTGTTAGACAATAAAACCAGGATTCACCCAAATGGTTTGCTAGAAACAAAACCTTGGGGACAAAAAGAATTTTCACTACTCGACCCAGATAGCAATCTGTTAACTTTTGGAGAATCCATTTAGAAATAAAAATCCAATAGAAAACATCTTACAACACTTTTAAAGCAATAAGATTTAACGTAAATTGCCCTCCAAAATAAGACAGTAGTATGGAAGACAATAAAAGGGTAGTGTATATAAAAAGTGTTTTAGAAAACATGCCATCAAATTGGCTAAATCTAACAACGCATCAACTAGATATATATAATGAAAAATTGGCAAAAACACAGTTTTTAGATCAGTTTGAAACCTTGTTTCAAAACAATAATGCTACGCCTACTGCATTGAGCAAATTACCAACTGCGTATGATTATATTCGATTAGGCCATCCATTATCTTGTGTGTTAGAATGGACCATTGCCAGTTTGCATCAGTTAACACCTCAATCTGTGATTAGTTTTTCTTCACAAACGGTTCCTATTTTGGCCATTCTAAGAAAAAACCTGTTGGAAAATAAAAATACGCAGATTGTTTATACAGGCAAACTACCCACAACTTTTGATGCAGAGATCATAAAAAGTGTGTACGGCTATCAATTTGATTTGAAGAAGGTTGAAAATGAATCTGACATTGCTGCCTTTAACGGAAGTACCATTTTCATTTCTGAACAACATCAAATTTTAAAAACAACACTTTCTAAACACAGCGATTTTTACATTCATTTATACAACGGATTAGGAAGTATTGTATTGGTAAATGGCAAAGAAAATGAACAATATATTTCAGAAATACAACATGTAAGAAGAAGAGAAACTATTGCCATGACACCAGCAAATTCTCTAATCGCCTTAAAATCATTAACAGAAAACACAGCAATTGCTATTCAAAATAGCGATGTTGCCACAAACAAAAAACGTGTTACAGATGCTATAAAAACCATTACAGGTTCTAATACAAAAGCCTTGGTGGGCTCAAGCGGATTGTCTGTTCAGTATGCAATTATGATGGGTTTAATTGATGATGCCTTAGCAAATCACAAAGGAAAAGCAATTAAATTTATTGTTCCGCCAAATTGTTATGGTGGCACAAACGATCAAGCAAGACGTGTTGCTGCTTGTTTAGAAAATGTAGAAGTGGTGGATTTACCAGTTGATGGCGATAACGATATGGTACAAAGTATTGATATGGTTTTAACTAACATTGCCAATGAAGATGCGGTTCCTTATATTATAGCAGAAATTCCGACTAACCCAAGAGTAGAAGTTCCAGATTTGGTTCAATTAAAAAATGTGTTAAGCCAAGAACGTAAAACAGCAAATGGCAAGATAGCTGTAGATCCGGTGTTTATTTTAGACCAAACATTTTGTCCGAATGTACATTTTTTAGGTGAAGGAGAAATCTTATCAACAGTGAGAACCATTTCGTATGCGAGTGGATCTAAATTTCCGAGTGGTGGAAAATGTACTGCTGGTTATGTAATTGGAAATACAAAAACCACTGCGTTACTAGATAAAATTGAAGTCCATTTAACAATATGCGACAACGAAGCTACCAATCTTCAATATGAAATTTTAGCAACACAAATGCCATCAATGAAACAACGCATTAGCGATGCGTATAAAAATACACGAGAATTTGTAAACTTCATCCACAAAACCTTACCAGAAGCGAAAATCAATTTTGTGTCAGAAAGTTTGGCTGCACAAGGCTTCACACCCTCGGTTTTTTCATTAGACCTCCCTACAAAAGGAACTACTGCTGAAGAAAAGGAAGCCTATAAACGTGTATTGAATCTTCAATTAATCAATTTAATGATTGCTGAAATTCCTAACGAAAGCAAGTATTGTGTAAGTTACGGTCAGTTAAAAGGATGTTATTGGACAATTCCTGCAACCTCAACGCAAGGAACAACTAAAGAAGGTGATAAAGATTATATCATTCGTACAGCCCTTTCACCTGATATCGATTTAGAATTGCATAAAAAAGTCTTTTTAGATTTTGTAAAAACTATTTAAAAGGAACATGAAACCTAGCATAGAACAATTGTCCGAAAAAAAATTGATTGGTTTGTATGTTACAATGTCTTTAGCAAAGAATAAAACAGGTGACCTTTGGAAAAACTTTATGCAACGGCGTAAAGAAATCACCAATAATTTATCTAATGATCTAATTAGTTTGCAAGTATACAACTCAATCTATTTTCAAGATTTTAAGCCAACTACAACATTTGAAAAATGGGCAACCACAGAAGTATCTGACTTTAATGCTGTACCAAAAGGCATGGATGCTTTTGTTTTAGAAAGTGGACTTTATGCTGTTTTTAACTACAAAGGTTCTAGTACTAACACAGATATTTACCAATATATTTTTGGAGTTTGGCTCAAAAATTCTGAGTATCTATTAGATGACAGACCCCATTTTGAAGTGTTGGGAAAAAACTACAAAAATGCAGATCCAAGCTCAGAAGAAGAAATTTGGATTCCCATAAAGAAGAAATAAAAAAAGCGAAACTAGATTAGTTTCGCTTTTTTTAATTTAAAAACGATTGTCACCGTCTAATAAATTACCGATTCCGCCTAAAATACTACCTTCTCCTCTATCCCCTTTTTCGGTTTGAGGCGCCATGGCTAAAACTCTCCCTGCCAATCTGCTAAAAGGCAATGATTGTATATACACCGTTCCAGGACCTTTTAAACTAGCAAAGAACAACCCTTCTCCACCAAAAATGGTATTTTTAATTCCCCCTACAAATTCAATATCGTACTCTATTGTTTGGGTAAAACCAACAATACAACCCGTGTCTACACGTAAAATTTCTCCAGGCTGTAATACTTTTTTAGCCATGGTTCCACCTGCATGTACAAAGCCCATTCCGTCTCCTTCCATTTTTTGCATGATAAAACCTTCTCCTCCAAACAAACCTCTACCTAATTTTTTAGAAAATTCAATTCCTATTGTAACCCCCTTTGCAGCACATAAAAAGGCATCTTTCTGACAAACAAATTTTCCGCCAAACTCAGTTAAATCAATTGGAATTATTTTTCCAGGATACGGAGAAGCAAAAGAAACATTCTTTTTTCCATAGCCCGAATTTGTAAAAACGGTCATAAACAAGCTCTCCCCTGTTAACAATCGTTTCCCTGCAGAAAACAGTTTTCCTAAAATTCCTTTGTCTTGATTGGTTCCGTCTCCAAAAATAGTGGTCATGGTTACTCCATCATTCATCATCATAAAACTACCCGCTTCTGCGACGACACTTTCTTGAGGATCTAATTCTATTTCTACATATTGCATCTCTTCTCCAAAGATGTTGTAATCTATTTCGTGTGCATTCATATTTTTAAATTTTAATAGTTAGAAGCTTAACATTTAGTTTTGTTACAGTATCTGTTGTTATTTAAAAAACATTTTTATGAATTAATAGATTAATAGCCACAACCAAATGTTCTCGATACATCACGCCCAAAAGCGTGACACTCGAACTGACAACTATTCATTGGTTATTGATTACTGATAATTGATTACTGACTACTGCTTAACTTTAATACTCCATTCATACACGAACTGAGAAACCAAATCTCCAGACGCATCAAAACCATCAGCTTTTAAATGAATTATTTGTCCTTCACCAGTTTCAATTGCTTTTTGAATGGTTTGCCTCACCAAAGCACCCTCTTCACAAGTAAAAGTGATTTTTCCGGTTGCTTTTTTTGTAAAACGTCCTTCTTGATGCGTTACCAACATCGATATCTTTTTATTGACTTTTTTTATTTCTTGGATGACTAAAATTCCGCTTGCAAATTCTGAAGCCATTCCTTGAACAGCCCAATACAAAGATTTAAAGGGGTTTTGATTGATCCATCGATGTTTCACTTTTACAACAGCTTCTGTATCAGAAATAGACACAACTCTAACACCGCAAAAAAATGCAGATGGTAATTTAAACAGCATATAAAGATTGATTTTTCGGGGTGTAATTTTCATGTTATGAACATTTTTAAGAAATATATTTAAAAAAAGTAAAAAATAATTTGCTTTTTTTTGAAGGATTTAAAAACTAAAAAAATCCTTTATTAACGGGCAATGTAAGGATTATTTTTCAATAAATAAAACAAGGATAAATGTTAAATTTTTAAAAATATAGTACTTTGTTTTGCATAGTACCATTTTTTATACATATATTTGCATAGTCAAGTAGTATATAAAAATTTTAACATGAACAAAAATAACGAAAACACAAACGCATTCTTAATCCATATTTCGGCATTTGGAGGGTTTATAATTCCTTTTGGAAGTATTATCGTTCCATTAGTATTGTGGCAAACATTGAAAGATAGAAGCAGGTTTTTAGATGAACAAGGTAAAGAAGCTGTAAACTTTAACATTAGTTACGCATTGTACATTTTTGTTTTAGGGCTTTCAATTGTTCCATTTGCACTCGGATCATTTATTAGACACATGAACGACTATAATAATTTTCATTGGGATTTTGGAAATGGAGGATTGTTTGGAATATTTGGGATGGTATCCATCATTACATTAATTGGATTTATAAAAATTGCATTGATCATTATTGCAGCTTTAAAATCTAAAGAAGGAGAAAATTACAAGTATCCTTTTACCATAAAATTTTATTAAATAACACGTATAAAACTCTTTATATGAAGATAGAAAACACAAAAGCACAAATGCGAAAAGGAGTTTTAGAATTCTGTATCTTATCTATATTAAAACATGGTGATGCATATACTTCTGAAATCTTAGAAACATTAAAAAGTGCAGAAATGATTGTAGTAGAAGGAACTATTTATCCGCTACTTACAAGATTAAAAAACGCAGGACTATTAACCTATCGCTGGGAAGAATCTACTTCTGGACCACCGAGAAAGTATTATGTATTAACAGAAAACGGAGTGATGTTTTCTAAAGAATTAGACAAAACCTGGGGAAACCTAGTTACAGCAGTAAACCAAATAACAAGTAAAAAAACAAAGTAATGAATAAGACAATAAACATAAATTTAGGAGGATTCTTTTTCCATATAGATGAAATTGCTTTTCAAAAATTAAAAAGGTATTTAGATTCTATCTCAAGATCTTTAAGCGATGATCCTCAAGGAAAAAATGAAATTATTTCAGATATCGAAGCTCGTATAAGCGAGTTGCTATCAGAAAAAATAACAGATGCTCGTCAGGTTGTTAACGAAGGTGATATTGATGAAGTAATCAAAATCATGGGTCAACCAGAAGATTATGCTGATGCTGAAGAAGGCTATGCAAACGAAAACTATAGCTACCAAAGAAGAACAAATTCGTCAAGTAAAAAATTATTTAGAGACGGAGATGACAAGTTTTTAGGTGGTGTGGCTTCTGGTATTGCGCATTATTTTAATGTGGATACTGTATGGATTCGTTTGGCTTTTATCTTATTAGCTTTTAGTGGATTTAGTATTGTTACCTACATCATTCTTTGGATTGTAATTCCTGAAGCAGCAACCACTGCAGAGAAATTACAAATGGAAGGAGAACCCGTAAATATTGACAACATCGAAAAAAAAATTCGTGAAGAATTTAGCAATGTTTCAGAAACCATAAAAAACACAGCAAACGATGTTACTGGAAAAATTAAAGATGGTGCATCAAAAGTGAACGACGGTATTAAAAAAGGGAGTAAAAAAGCAAATTCTGGTTTGCAAGATTTTTTAGACACTTTAGGCACAATAATTCTTACCATATTTAAAATTATTGGGAAGTTTATTGGAGTGATTCTAATGTTTGTTGCCGCAATAACGTTAATTACTTTAATTATTGGAGCATTTTCTATTGGAAGTTTAGAAATAATTGGATTTGATAATGATTTTATTATGTATCCACCATTTTTCTATGACTCTATGATGCCTCATTGGTTATTAACCGTTTGTACATTCTTAGTCATCGGAATCCCTTTCTTAATTTTATTTGTATTAGGATTACGAATCTTATCGAGTAATGTAAAGCAATTTAGCAAAGCAACATCGTTAACATTATTTGGTATTTGGTTAGCAGCAGTGTTGGCATTAGTTTTTACCGGAATTGAATTTAGCACTACAAAAGCTTCTGGAGGAAATAACATTGAAAATGTAGACTTAAACACCATGGCAAACGATACCATTACCTTAAAAATGTTAAAGAATGAAGAGCTATTGTACAATAGAAATAGTTTTAGAAGGAATATAGATGTTGTATATCAAAATGATGTAAAAAAACTGTCATCTACAGATGTATATATAGATGTAGAAAAAAGTGACTCTGACAAAGCTTATTTACAAATCAGAAAATATTCTGAAGGTAGAAACAAATTAAAGGCGTCTAAAAATGCAGAAAATATTTCGTACAACTATACAATAAATGGAAATGAAATCTTATTAGACAACTATTTTATTAGTGAGTACAAAAATACCTTTAAAGATGAAGATGTATACATAAAGCTATTCATTCCTAATAATGTGACTGTTTATTTTGACAATACAACAAAAAGGTATTTGCGTAATATAGAGAACACTACGAATACCTATGATAGAGAAATGGCAAAACATTATTTTGTAATGACTGATGAAGGATTGCATAGCAAAGAACTAAAAGCGTTAAAAGAAGTCGAAGAAGAATAACAATTCATCAATAAAAATCAACAATTGAGTAACCAAAAATCGTTTCAATGCGTCTATTATAAGACATTTGAACTTTAAAAATAAAAAATCATGAAATCATTAATCACAAAAACATTCGCATTAATATTTATTGCAACCGTAAGCACATCTTGTATGATCGATGGAATCACCTCTGTCTCAGGAAACAGAAATGTAATTACAGAAACACGTAAAATAAATGACGACTTTACAAAAGTAGAAGTAGGTCAAGGAATCCAATTATACATCACACAAGATGATAATTTATCTTTAGTGGTAAAGGCCGATGAAAACCTACAAGATTTAATCGAAACAGAAGTTAGAAATGGGGTTTTAAAAATTACATCAAGAAGAAATATTAGAAGAGCAAAATCTAAAAAAATATATCTTTCTGCGCCAAGAATTGATGCTATAAAAGCAACAAGCGGTAGTGATGTTGTTACAGAAAACACTCTTAAATCAGACATTTTTGACGTACATGTTAGCAGTGGAGCTGATGCAAGAATTGATGTAAATGCAGACACCGTTAATTCAAGTTCTTCTAGCGGAGCAGATTTAAGAATTAAAGGAACAGCTAATTATTTTACGGCAAAAGCAACAAGTGGAAGCTCTATTAGAGCTTATAGTTTAGAGAGTAAAAACGCTACCTTAAAAGTAAATAGTGGCGCCGATATAGATGTATATGCAACAGAATCTATAAATGCAAGAGCAAGTAGTGGCGGAGATATAGATTATAAAGGAAACCCTAAAAAAGTAGATAAAAGTAAATCTTCTGGCGGAAGTATTTCTTCTAACTAAAAAACAATAAAAATTGCAATCATGATTAAGTTTTTCCTTTTTATTATCGCACTATTAATGTCTTTTTTTAGCAGTGCTCAAGTAAATGAAATTCCAAAGTACAAACCATCTGACATCAAATTACACAACGAAATTGTAAAAATGGATGCTAAATATTTCACTGCTTATAATACGTGTGATATGGAAACACAAGCAGATTTATATGATGAAAATATTGAATTTTTTCATGACAAAGGAGGTCTTGCTACAGATAAAAAAGAGCTTTTAAAAGCACTAAAAGAAAATATATGCAATAAAGTTACAAGAACTTTAATCAAAGGAAGCATAGAAGTATACCCAATCAAAGATTATGGCGCTATTCAAATAGGCTATCATAAGTTTTTTAATAAAGAGGAACCTAACGCCAAATATGTTCCTAGTAAATTTATTATGGTTTGGAAAAAAGAAGATAATAATTGGAAAATCACAAAAGTGATTAGCCTACATTAATATATTTAACATCTATAGTAAGGCTTCTTCAACCTTGCTAATAGTACTAATACTTGGTTTTATTAGTTTACTTTGTAAAAGTCATATTGTTTTAATAATATGGCTTTTACTTTTTTTTGTACATTTATAGCTATGAAAAAAGCAACCCTACTTCTACTCCTTTGTATTTCGTTTACTTCTTGCGGTCAAAATTTACCAAAAGACTTTGTGTATTTATCTAATATAGATGAAAGCATTCAAACAGAAATGAGATATATTTCTTATAATAATTTTATAGGAAAACCTATTGATGGCTATAAAAAAGCAGTAATAATTGTTACCGAACCTGCCGCAATAGCTTTAAAAAACGTACAAAAACAATTGTTAGAATTTAATTTAAGCCTCAAAATTTTTGATGCATACAGGCCTCAACAAGCAGTAGATCATTTTGTTGTTTGGGCAAAGGCATTAAACGACACTTTAATGAAAAGACTATATTATCCAGATGTACCTAAAACAGAATTGTTTAAACGAGGATATATTTCAGCAAAGTCTGGCCATACAAGAGGCAGCACATTAGATTTAACAATTATTGATCTCACTACAAATACAGAATTAGACATGGGAAGTCCGTATGATTTTTTCGGCGAGCAATCTCATGCATTAAATGATAAACTGTCAAAAAAACAACGTGCAAACAGATTGCTGTTAAGAAATCTAATGGTTACAAACGGTTTTAAACCAATAAAAAGTGAATGGTGGCATTTTACTTTAAAAGACGAACCTTTTCCAGATACGTATTTCGACTTTCCTATTAAATAAATAATTTTAACAGAACTAAAACACAACTTAAATTTTACGGTATTATATTTGCAGTATAAAAGTTGTATTTTACATGAAATTTATGAATTTTAATAATAAACTTTTTTTTGTTTTAAGCATTTTACTAATAGCTGTTCAATCAATGCATTCTCAAGAGGATAAGATTGGTAAGAAAAAAGTGATTACTATAAAAGCAAAAACTACGCCTGTTAAAAAACTTGGCGATTTAAATTTTGATACTACAAAAGGGTTTAAAAATGCGTATGCGAATTCTCAAAAAACTAAAACCCAGGAACAAAAAGAAGCTGACTTAAGAAATAAAGGGATTATCAACCAAGCGAAAATTAATGAGGAGCAAGTTTTAAAAGCTTACAAAAAAATAAATGGGAGATATCAATATCCAAAAATAGATCAAGACTTAGGGAGTTTTAGAACAGATTCTGATAACATCACAATTATCTGTAGAGATTTTCAATATCCAGATGGAGATATGGTTACCATTCTTGTAAACAACATACCCGTAATTACAAACATTACTTTAAGACAAAACTATCAGAAGTTTACCATTCCTGTTGGTGTTGGCATCAATAGAATTGCTTTTAAAGCATTAAACCAAGGTTCTTCTGGACCAAACACTGCTGCATTTAAAGTTTATGATGATTCGAACAACTTAATTTCATCAAACGAATGGAACCTTGCTACAGGTGCTGTTGCTACAATTTTAATAGCAAAAGACAAATAATATTCCTATAATCAAAGCACGTTTTTTAAGCATTTTACTTTTTATCAAAAACATTTTTTTTAAAAACTAAAAAACCCCTATTTTTGCAGTTAGCACTCGTTTTTTATGCTATTAAAAATAGACTTTTTAACAACAACTAATAATGAAGAAAATCACCAAAGAAACTTACATCAATTGGTATAGAGATATGCTGTTTTGGAGAAAATTTGAAGATAAACTTGCTGCAGTTTATATCCAACAAAAAGTAAGAGGTTTTTTACACTTATACAATGGTCAAGAAGCTGTTTTAGCAGGTTCTTTACACGCTATGGAATTGGGTAAAGACAAAATGATTACTGCGTATCGTAATCATGTGCAACCTATCGGAATGGGGGTTGATCCTAAAGCGGTGATGGCAGAATTGTACGGAAAAGTAACAGGTACTTCTAAGGGAATGGGAGGTTCTATGCACATCTTTTCTAAAGAAAAAGGGTTTTATGGTGGTCACGGAATTGTTGGAGGACAAATACCTTTAGGTGCAGGAATTGCATTTGGAGATAAATATGCTGGAAACGATGGTGTAACCTTAACTTATTTTGGTGATGGTGCAGCTAGACAAGGTTCTTTGCACGAAACTTTTAACATGGCCATGAACTGGAAACTACCAGTGGTTTTTATTGTTGAAAATAATGGATATGCAATGGGAACTTCAGTAGAAAGAACTGCAAATCATACAGATATTTGGAAATTAGGTTTAGGATATGAAATGCCTTGTGGGCCTGTAGACGGAATGAACCCTGTTAAAGTTGCAGAAGCTGTTGATGAAGCAATTGAAAGAGCTCGAAGAGGAGATGGACCAACATTTTTAGAAATGAAAACCTATCGATATAGAGGACACTCTATGTCTGATGCACAACATTATAGAACCAAAGACGAAGTAGAAGAGTACAAAAAAATTGACCCTATAACTCAAGTATTAGATGTCATCAAGGAAAATAACTACGCTACAGAAGAAGAAATTGAAACTATCAATCAAGAAGTAAAAGATTTAGTAAAAGAATGTGAAGAATTTGCAGACAACTCTCCATACCCAGAACTAAATCAACTATACGATGTTGTATACGAACAAGAAGATTATCCTTTTATAAAATAGATTATGGCAATAGTAGTAAACATGCCGCGTTTAAGTGACACCATGGAAGAAGGTGTTGTGGCACAATGGTTAAAAAATGTTGGAGATTCTATTGAAGAAGGCGATATTTTAGCTGAAATAGAAACTGATAAAGCAACAATGGAGTTCGAATCTTTTAATGAAGGAACTTTATTGCATATTGGAGTTCAAGAAGGAGAAAGTGCTCCTGTTGATACCTTATTAGCTATTATTGGTGAAAAAGGAGAAGACATCTCTAGTTTATTAGATGGAAGTGCTGCTGCGGTAGAAACAAAGAAAGAAGAAAAGAAAACGGAAGAAGCAGAAGCTCCAAAAGAAGCTGAAGTTGCTCTACCTGTTGCAGAAGCTACCGAAACTAAAACAACTACTTCTAACGGAAGGATATTTGCATCGCCTTTAGCAAAGAAAATTGCGAGCGACAAAGGCATCAATTTAGCCGAGTTAAATGGTTCTGGAGACAATGGAAGAATTACTAAAAAAGATGTAGAAAACTATACTCCGTCTACTGCTTCAAATGAAACTGTAGCATCTAGCCCTTCTACTCCAGTGGCAAAATTTGTACCTGCAGGAGAAGAACATACAGAAGAAGTTAAAAACTCGCAAATGCGTAAAGCAATTGCAAAAGCATTAGGAAATTCTAAATTTACTGCCCCTCACTTCTATTTAACAATTGAAGTTGACATGGACAATGCAATGGATTCTCGTAAAACGATCAATGCAATTCCAGATACCAAAGTATCATTTAATGATATGGTTGTAAAAGCGTGTGCAATGGCGTTAAAAAAGCATCCACAAGTAAATACAAGTTGGACAGATAATGCAACTGTTTTTAAAAGTCATATACATGTTGGAGTTGCTGTTGCTGTAGATGATGGATTGGTTGTCCCTGTTTTAAAATTTACAGACCAAATGAGTTTAACTCAAATTGGTGAAAAGGTAAGAGAATTGGCAGGCAAAGCAAGAAATAAAAAAATTGCTCCTAACGAAATGGAAGGAAGCACCTTTACTATTTCTAATTTAGGAATGTTCGGAATTCAAGAATTTACCTCTATCATTAATCAACCTAATTCAGCAATTTTATCTGTTGGAGCAATTTTACAAAAACCAGTTGTTAAAGAAGGACAAATTGTGGTAGGGAACACTATGAAAGTAACATTAGCTTGTGATCACAGAACGGTTGATGGTGCTGTTGGTGCTCAATTTTTACAAACATTAAGAACTTATTTAGAAAATCCGGTTACCATGTTGGCCTAACGGATTTATATATTTTTACAAAAAAAGCTCGAAAATATTTTCGAGCTTTTTTTTGGAAACAACTATTGTTATACATTAGCATACTATTTATACATAATTTATTTTTTAGAGTATGACTAAAAAAACTATTGGGAGAATTGAAAAGATTGATTTTCCAGAATTTGAGCTTTTAGATATAGAATCGAAAGTAGATACTGGAGCCTATACTTCTGCTATTCACACACATAAAATAGAGGAAACAACAATTAATGGAGAAAAATTTATTAATTTCACACTTTTAGATCCAGAACACATTCAGTATAATGAAAAAGAGTTCAGCACTAAAAATTATCATAAAAGAATAATTAAAAGTTCCAATGGAACATCCGAAGAAAGATTCGCAATTCAAACAACTGTTACTCTTTTTAACGAAACTCACAATATCGAATTAACCTTAAGTGAAAGAAGCGACATGAAATATCCAATTTTATTGGGTAGAAAATTTCTGACAAAGAAGTTTATAGTAGACACATCACAAAAGAATAATTCATTCAAATCAAAATAAAGATTTAAATTATGAAGATTGCCGTTTTATCAAGAAATTCAAAATTATATTCAACAAGGAGACTTGTAGAAGCTGCAGAAAAAAGAGGTCATGAAGTGATTGTTGTTGATCATTTAAAATGCAATATAGAAATTGAAAGAAGAGCTCCTAAGATTTTTTATAAAGGTGAATATTTAACAGATATTGATGCGATAATCCCTAGAATTGGTGCCTCGGTAACATTTTACGGTACAGCGGTAATTCGTCAATTTGAAATGATGAAAGTTTTTACGGCAGTTTCTTCAATGGCATTGGTTAGATCTAGAGACAAATTAAGTAGTTTACAAATATTAGCAAGAGCTGGTGTGGGTTTACCAAAAACTGTTTTTACAAATTATACTAAAGATGTTGAGCATGTTGTTGAGTCTGTTGGAGGGCCGCCTTTAGTTTTAAAACTGTTAGAAGGAACTCAAGGATTAGGAGTTGTATTGGCAGAAACTCAAAATGCAGCTACCTCTGTATTAGAAGCTTTTAACGGACTAGGAGCAAGAGTAATAGCACAAGAATTTATCAAAGAAGCTGGAGGAGCAGACATAAGAGCTTTTGTTGTGGATGGTAAAGTTATTGGAGCAATGAAAAGACAAGGTAAAGAAGGTGAATTCCGATCGAACTTACACAGGGGAGGAAATGCCAATATTATTGAGCTAACTGATGAAGAAGAAAAAACTGCCTTGAAAGCAACCAAAGCAATGGGACTAGGGGTTGCTGGAGTTGATATGCTACAATCTTCTAAAGGACCATTGGTTTTAGAAGTAAATTCATCACCAGGATTAGAAGGTATAGAAGTTGCTACAAAGAAAAATATTGCCAAAGAAATCATTCGTTATTTAGAATTAAATGTTGAATAAACCTTTTACCATTTTAGGAAAACAAATTCCTGAAGGTAAACGCACCGTCATCGATTTAGAAGTTGCTAAGTTACACACAAGAACTACGTTAAAAGTTCCAGTAATTATTGAGCGCTCTTTAAACCCTGGCCCTGTAGTTTTATTATTAGCAGGCGTTCATGGTGATGAAACAAACGGTGTAGGAATTTTAAGAGAAATTATTGGTCAAAAAATTAACAAACCAATAAACGGAACCATCATATGTATTCCTGTTTTTAATATTTTTGGATACCTAATTCAAACACGAGAATTTCCAGATGGCAGAGATCTTAACAGAATGTTTCCTGGTTCTTTAAATGGCTCATTAGCCAGTCAGTTTGCTTATCAATTTACCAAAGAAATTGCTCCGCATGTAGATTATGTGATTGATTTTCATACAGGGGGTGGAGATCGAGAAAATATTGCTCAAATACGATGTAATAGTGCCGATGAAAAGAGCATAGAATTAGCAAAGATTTTTAATCCACCTATCATCTTAATCTCAAATAATATTGCAAAATCTTTAAGAGACACCTTGTCTAAAATGGGAAAAACTGTTTTATTATTTGAAGGTGGGAAATCTAAAGAATTAAATCCGACGATTATTAATGAAGGAGTTAATGGCACTAAAAACGTATTGATTTATTTAGGATTAATAAATGGTGAAATTACCGTGAAAGGACCTTCTGTTTTTATTCAAAAAGCAAAATGGCTGCGAGCTTCACATTCTGGTATGTTTAAAATTTTAGTTAAAAACGGGTCAAAAATAAAAAAGAAAGAAGTACTAGGTGTTATTGAAGATCCTTTCGGAGAATTTAAAAAAAAAATTTATGCCCCTTTTGATTGTCATATTTTTTGTATCAACAAAACACCAATTGTAAATAAAGGTGCCGCACTTTTTCATGTAAGTGTTGAAGAATAAAAAAAGCCTCAAGAATTTCTTGAGGCTTTTTTATTTTACTTTTTTTAGTAATTATTGCTTTGAAGTTGTAGCAACCATTTTGGTTGTTAAAACTTGACCTTGAGTTGTTAAATCCATATCTATTTTAGCAGTTAATGGCACACCAGAATTTTTATCAATATCCATAGTTCCTTTAACTGTTCCAGTTGCATTTCCTGATACCTTACCCGCAACATCTAACAACACATTGGTTCTGGTAATCGATGTTACTTTGTAAGTAAAATCAATACTCATTCCTTTGTCTTTTTTATTCATGGTCCAAGTATCTCCAACTCTAAGGGCTTTTTTAGGATACACAACATTATTTGATTGGTTCGCTAAATCACTAGTCCCAGGAATGTTTGGCTCTACAGAAGTTTCTGTAATTTCTCCAAGGCTGTTCCCTTTTAAGGTGATTACAGCTTTTAACATTGGCTCCATTTGAGCTTTCATCATTTTACCCGAAGCATCTAAATCTTCATCACTTTTTGAAGAATCATAATTAATGGTCATTCCTGCCTGACTCATATCCATTGTAACTCCTGATATTTTCATAACACTTAAATAAGTATCAGCGGTAGATGCTGTAATATTTGCAGTCATTTTGATTGACATATCCATAGAAATCATATCTCCAATTTCTTGAGACATACTCATGGTAGTCACATAAACATCACCTTTTTTATAATTCAATCTTAATAAAGTTGATTCTTGTGCATTTGTATTAATTGTAAATGCAATTACAATTAGAATAAGTAGTTTTTTCATTTGTTTTCCTCTTAAATTTTTAAGTGATAAATATACTAATCAATTATTGATTATTTTATAATTACTCCAAAATAAAAACGCTCGGAAATTCCAAGCGTTTTGTTCGTATTTTTATAACTATATTTTTAGAAATCTTGATTCAAATCCCAAGCTTCTAACGTTTCTTTTAAGCTCTTAATAAACATTCCGCCCAAAGCACCATTTACCACTCTGTGATCATAAGAATGAGAAACAAACATCTTCTGTCTAATTCCGATAAAATCTCCTTCTGGTGTTTCTATGACAGCTGGCACTTTACGGATAGCTCCTAGGGCTAAAATTGCCACTTGTGGTTGATTGATAATTGGTGTACCCATTACAGAACCAAAGCTTCCAACATTCGTTACAGTATAGGTTCCACCTTGAATATCGTCTGGTTTCAATTGATTTCCTCTTGCTCTTCCAGCTAAATCGTTTACTGCTTTTGTCATGCCCACTAAGTTTAATTGATCAGCGTTTTTAATTACTGGTACAATTAAATTTCCATCTGCTAAGGCAGCAGCCATTCCTAAATTAATATTCTTTCTTTTAATAATGTTATCACCATCAACAGCAATATTAATTAACGGGAATTTTTTTATTGTTGAAGCTACAGCTTGCATTAAAATAGGTGTAAAAGTTAATTTTTCTCCTTCTCTTTTTAAGAAAGCGTCTTTTACTTTATTTCTCCATTTTACAATGTTTGTAACATCAATTTCTATAAATGATTGAACATGTGCAGATGTTTGCGCAGAATCTACCATATGTTTGGCAATCAATTTACCCATTCTACTCATTTCAATTACCTCATCTTCTCCATTTACAGAAACTGGAGTTGCTTTAGATACTTCTTTTGTTGTTTGAGTTTTAACAGGTGTTGAGGCAGGTTGTTCAACTTTCTTTTGAGGTGCAGAACTTCTATTTTCTATATATGATAAAATATCATCTTTAGTTACCCTTCCGTCTTTACCATTACCAGAAATAGATTCTAGCTCTTCCATTGAAATCCCTTCGGTTTGAGCAATGTTTCTTACTAAAGGTGAATAAAATTTACCGCTTTCAGAAGTTTTAGTGATTGGAGTTGAAATAGATTCAACCGCTTTTTCTATCGTTTTTTCTACTTCAACAACTTCTTTTGGTACATCAATTTTAGTTTCAGAACTCGCAACAGCATCTCCTCCTTCAGTTTCTATAACAGCAATTGTAGCTCCAACTTCAACAACATCATTTTTATGAAATAAAATCTCAACTAAAGTCCCTTCAACTTCGCTTGGTACTTCAGAATCTACTTTATCAGTAGCAATTTCTACAATTGCCTCATCTAATTCTATAGTATCTCCAACTTCTTTCAACCAAGATGTAATCGTTGCTTCGGCAACACTTTCGCCCATTTTAGGCAATTTAAGTTCGAATCTAGCCATTATTTCATTGTTATATTGTTTGCGAAAGTACAAAAAAAGTATGTTTATTCATCAATTTTTTTTAAAAAACAGAATTCAAAATATTATGTTTTTTTACACATTTATTAACAAAAACAGGTGGATTAGGTAAATAAATACATTATATGTTTTTTAATAATAATATTACTATGAATTTCGTAATTACATAGTAAAACTCGCCTTTTATTTAAAAAACATCAACTCGTTCATTTGATTTTTTATTTAAATAAACTTTCTGTTATATGATTAAAGTCATCTTTTGAGGTCAAAAGATATTATATTTTTGTTGTGTAAAATAAATAGATCATGAAAAACATATACAATTTTATTATCCTCTTACTAACAGTAAGCACAATACAAAGTCAAGAAGTAACAGACTCAAACCCTCTTTACATTAAGCTATCTAGCAGTGTTTCCGTAAAAGGAACTTCTACTTTACATGATTGGGAAAGTATAGTTGAGCGGACAAATGCAAAAATGACTTTAAATAGTTTAGATGAAACATCTATCGAAACTTTAGAGGTTAAAATTAAGACAACAAGCTTAAAAAGTGGCAAAAAAACAATGGACAGGCTTACTTATAAAGCACTAAAAGCAACAGAGCATCCCTTAATTACATTTATTTTTAAAAAAGGTGAAATTGTTTCAGATACAACAAAAGTTTTAACTCTTAAGCTACAAGGTGACTTAACAATAGCTGGTGTTACAAAAAATGTAGCTGTGCTAACCACAATAAACAAGTTAGAAAATCAAATTACACTAAACGGAATATATAAATTAAAAATGACTGACTATGGAATAGAACCACCACGAGCATTACTAGGAACTATAAAAACTGGTGATGAAATTACAATTGAATTCAACTTAAACTTTTAATATAAACAAAAAAACAAAAAAAATGAAAAACAAAATTTTATCAACATTATTCTTATTCACTATTGCTATTGGTTTTCAAAACCTTAATGCACAAGAATTACAGAATTTTTACGCAAAAAACAAAGAAGGAATTAACATATTTGATGTCGTTAAAACCGATGTGCCATTTAACGGATTACAATTACGAATTGGAGGAGCTTTTGCTTTACAATGGCAAGCTATTAATCACTCTAACAATTTAAATAACTTAATTAATCTTGGTAACGATTACAATTTACCAACAGCAAATATGACTATAGATGCTCAACTTGCAGATGGATTGAGAGTTAAATTAGATTTATACTTAGCTTCTAATCACCACCACGAAACTTGGGTAAAAGGAGGTTATTTACAAATGGATAAATTAGATTTCATTTCTCCTAGATTTTTAGAAAACTTCATGAAGTATGCTACTATCAAAATTGGACAAATGGAAAACAACTATGGTGATGCTCACTTTAGAAGAAGTGATAACGCTAGTGCTTTTTTAAATCCTTTTGTAGGAAACTACTTACTAGATGGTTTTGGAACAGAAATAGGGGCTGAAGTTTACTACAAAAGAAATAACCTAATCTTTATGGGAGGTTTTTCAAACGGTAAATTAAACCAAAGTGTTATCGATGCTGAAGCTACTAGTTCTGCTATAATTGGTAAATTTGGTTATGATAAACAAGTAAACGACGATACTCGAATTAGATTAACAGGTTCTGTGTACCACTCTTCTAAGCTTAAAAGTGTGTATTTATAAACTGGAGACAGAACAGGGTCTAGATTTTACAATGTAATTCAAGCTGTTGGAGATGGCGCAGACTTTAGAGCAGGTCGTGTAAATCCAGGATTTAAAAACAAACTTACATCATTTATGTTCAATAGTTTTATCAAATATAAAAATTTAGAATTCTTCGGAACTTATGAAAATGCTAGTGGTGGAGACAAAACTGGTAGCACAGAAACAAGAACTTGGAATCAAATTGCAGCAGATGTTGTCTATAGATTTGGAAATACAGATAATTTCTATTTAGGTTTTAAATATAATTCAGCTAGTGGTAAATTAAGCAATGCTGATGCTAATAAAGTTAAAGTAAATAGAATAGAAACTGGTTTAGGTTGGTTTATGACTAAAAATGTAATGAGTAAATTAATATATGTAAACCAAGATTATAAAGATTACCCTTCTGCTAGTAATTTTGCTGGCGCAAACTTTAAAGGGATTGCTTTTGAAGCAGTAATTTCTTTTTAACAATTATTAATCAATTTTGTAAAAAAGCGAAAGTTAATACTTTCGCTTTTTTTATTCTATAACATCTACAAAATCTATTCTTTCTGATTTTCCAACACTTCTAGTTATTGTTTTATACTTTTAAAAAGTGCTAAAATTTTAAAAAGGTTTTGATTTTTCGCTTTCAATTTGTTTCATTATTTCCTCTGCCTCTACTATTTTTTGATCTGCTGCAGATCTGTTTGATTTTGAAAGGATAAATGATTCTTTCATCAAGTTTTCGTATTTCACTTGAAGCAACTGTAATTGAGATTTCTTTTTAAACAATCCAAACATAATTTTATACTTTTAAGTTAACAATTCCACAATCCATTTCAACAATCTGTCCAGACATCGCTGATGCATTTTCAGAAATGAGAAATTTTGCTAGTTCAGCAACCTCTTCTGGTTGTAAATATTTTTTTAACGGATGTCTTTCTGCACTCATTTCTTTTAACCGATCATTTCGCAATAATTTTGAAGCCAAATTTGTATTTGTTAATGTTGGAGCTATTGCATTAACTCTAATCAACGGAGCAAATTCTGCAGCTAATGATTTTACCAGTCCTTCTACAGCGCCTTTAGATGCCGCTACACTAGCATGAAAAGGCATTCCCATTTTTACCGCCACAGAACTAAACATTAAAATTGCCGGAGTTTTTGATTGTTTTAAAACTGGCAAGTATTCTTGAACTACCTTGACAGCTCCTAAGACATTAATTGAAAAGTCATTAGAAAAATCTTGTTGATTCAATCTAGATATGGGTTTTAAATTAATGCTTCCAGGACAATAGACCAATGCATCTATAGCATCAATACTAGGCAATTCATCAGTTAAGACATCACAAGCAAACTCTTTAAAATTTGGATGCTCTATTCCTGAAGAGGAACGACTAATTGAAAAAACCTTTGTAGTTTCTAATAAAATCTTTACCAGAGACTTCCCTATTCCATTACTACCACCAACTATTAATACTGATTTCATTTTTCTATATGTTAAATTAAATGCCAAATTTACATATTTTTGTTTAACTTTTTTATAAATAAGTTAAACATTTTGTATCTTTGAGGCAAATTAGAAATTATGGAAGCTCAAAAAGAGATCAGCGAAAATCAATTAGTATCAAAATACATTGATATCCTTTTAGAAACAGGCAAACAACCAGCATCAATCTATGCTTTTAGTAAAGAATTAAATATTGATGAGCGTATATTTTACAAGCATTTTAGCTCTTTTGAACATTTAGAGAAAAAAGTTTTTACATTGTTTTTTGACAACGCAACATCTTTATTGGAAAACAATGAAGATTTTAAAGATTATGATGCTAAAAATAAACTATTAAGTCTATACTTTACATATGTAGAAATTTTGACAGAAAACAGATCGTATGTATTACTTGCCTTAAATGACAATAAAAACTCTTTAAAAAACTTAAAAAAACTTGAAGGGCTTAAAAAGTCATTTGGCCATTTTATCAATAAACTTCAGATAGAAAAAATAGATTTCAAACAAGAGAGAATAGAAAAAATTAAAGACCGTGGAATACAAGAAGGTTTTTGGATTCAATTTTTAATGATTCTAAAATTTTGGATGGAGGATTCGTCTTCATCATTTGAAAAAACAGATGTTTTTATAGAAAAAAGTGTTCATGCTAGTTTTGACATCATCAACACAAAACCAGCTAAGAGCTTTTTAGATTTAGGAAAATTCTTACTGAAAGAAAAAATGGATTTCAAATTCTAAACACCTCTATGAAAACAATAGATCGTATTCCGACATCAAAAATTCAAAGAGCAACAAAACTCATTCAAACGGGTGCTAAAGTTGGCGTGAATTATGTAAAATATTACGGAGAAAAGCTTATCAGTACAGAAGAAAAAGCAAAGGAAAACTTAAACGAATCGAATGCTGAAGACATTTATAATGGCTTAAAAACGATGAAAGGAAGCGCATTAAAGGTAGCGCAAATGCTAAGTATGGAAAAAAGTATTTTACCAAGAGCCTATGTAGAAAAATTTTCTTTGGCACAATTCTCTGTTCCTCCTTTATCTCCTCCTTTGGTAATAAAATCTTTTAAAAATTACTTTGGAAAACATCCTTCAGAAATTTTTGACAGCTTTAATCTAACCTCTATCAATGCGGCTAGTATTGGACAAGTTCATCAAGCTGAAAAAAAGGGTCAGAAGCTCGCTGTAAAAATTCAATATCCTGGTATTGCAGAAAGTATTTCATCAGATTTGGCGATGGTAAAACCAATTGCTATGAAGATGTTTAACATCAAAGGAGCAAACTCTGAACGTTATTTTAAAGAAGTAGAAGACAAACTTACAGAAGAAACAAACTACATACTAGAATTTGATCAAAGCATAGAAATTGCCAATGCTTGCGAACAAATTCCGAATTTAAAGTTTCCGAAATACTATAAAGAATTGTCTTCAGAAAGAATTTTAACCATGAGTTGGATGGAAGGCATACATCTTTCAGAGTTTACTAGCAAACCCTTAAATCAAGAGGTTTCTAACAAACTCGGACAAGCGTTGTGGGATTTTTACATGTTTCAAATTCATCATTTAAAGAAAGTACACGCAGACCCTCATCCTGGCAATTTCTTAGTGAATAATGAAGGAGAGCTGATTGTGATTGATTTTGGATGTATGAAATCGATTCCTGATGAATTTTACATTCCGTATTTTGAATTGGCAAAAAAGGAAAATATAAATAATCCAACTTATTTTGAGGAGAAACTATATGAATTAGAAATTTTAAGAGAAGATGATTCTGAAGAAGAAATTGTTTTCTTTAAAAAACTATTTCAAGAAATGTTAAGCTTATTTACCCAACCTTTCCATCAAGATGAATTTGATTTTTCAGACCCAGAATTTTTTGAGAAAATTGCTGAATTAGGTTCTAAATATGCAAAAAGTTCAGAATTAAAAGAGATGAACGGAAACAGAGGTTCTAAACACTTTATTTACATCAACAGAACCTTCTTTGGTTTGTATAATTTAATGTTTGATTTAAAAGCAACCAATGTGAAAATCAATAGGTATAGTCCTAAATTGTAGATTCATTAATCAATAATTCATAATTTAGGGAAGTAATGAACTTAAAAACTACTGGTTGTTAAATCCAATTTTTAGGCTTTTTCAAAACGTCTAATAATTTAGCTTCTTCTGAGTTTTCTTCTGGTTGATGATTGTATTTCCACTGCACAATTGGGGGCAAACTCATTAAAATACTTTCTATCCGTCCGTTTGTTTTTAAGCCAAACAACGTTCCTCTATCGTGCACCAAATTAAATTCTACATAACGACCTCTTCTTACTTCTTGCCAATCTTTATGTTTTTTTGAATACTCAATATTTTTTCTTTTTTCAACAATGGGTAAATAGCTTTCTAAAAAACTATTACCTACTTCTGTAACAAAATTATATCGATCTTGAATTTTAAATTCATCCGTTTCTTTTAAATAATCGAAGAATAAACCTCCTATTCCACGTGCTTCATTTCTATGCGTATTCCAGAAATAGTCATCACAAGTTTTTTTAAACGTTGGATAAAATTTAAGATGGTATTTATTACAAGCTTCTTTACATATTGTATGAAAATGAACAGCATCTTCTTCAAATACATAATACGGCGTTAAATCTTGACCTCCACCAAACCATTGTGTAACAATATTTCCTTTAGCATCATACATTTCAAAATAACGCCAATTTGCGTGTACAGTAGGCACAAAAGGGTTCTTTGGATGCAGCACTAAACTCAATCCGCAGGCAAAGAAGTCTCCACTTTCAACTCCAAATTGCTTACGTAACGATTCAGGTAATTCTCCAAATACTTTTGAAATGTTGACACCTCCTTTTTCAAAAACAGCGCCATTTTCTATAACGCGTGTTTTACCTCCTCCGCCTTCAGCTCGTTTCCAGTTATCTTCTTGAAACTTCGCTTTTCCATCTATGGCTTCTAATTTTGAAGTAATGGTGTTTTGTAAGTCTTGAATGTAGGTAAAGAATTGTTCTTTCATCAAATTTTAAAGCATTGATTTATTAAAATAAGACTCTTTAGTAAAATCTCTAATATTCATTGAAATGATTGGAACATCAGGAAATAATTTATTTAACTCTGCAACAATTACTTTAGATAGATTTGCTTTCTGATTGGCATTTCTTCCTTCCATAATATTTCCAAAAATATGAATAAAATCATTAGCTGTGCCCTGTACTAAAGAATGTTTATATGGATTTAATCGAACCTTTATATCATCTTTATTGAACAATCCTGTAGAAAAAGCAATTTCAAAAACTGCTTCTAATACTTTTTTTGGCTCATGGATTTCTAAAACTCTTTCTGTACAATCTAATATAAAATGTGGCATTTTTTAGTTTGCTTTATATTCTTTAACTGCATCGATAAATGCTTTGGCATTGTCTAAAGGAATGTTTGGTAAAATTCCATGTCCTAAATTTACAATGTACTTGTCTTTCCCAAATTCATTGATCATTTGATGCACCATTTTCTTAATCTCTGCTGGTGGCGAAAACAATCTTGTAGGATCAAAATTTCCTTGCAACGTAATATTTCCTCCAGACAAATAACGTGCATTTCTGGCAGAACAGGTCCAATCTACCCCTAAAGCAGAAGCTCCAGATTTAGCCATGGTATCTAAAGCAAACCAACATCCTTTTCCGAATGCAATAACAGGAGCATCATCTTTTAAAGCATCAATAATTTGCTGAATGTATTGCCAAGAAAACTCTTGATAATCTACCGGAGACAACATGCCTCCCCAAGAATCAAACACCTGAACAGCATTTACGCCTGCTTCTACTTTCGCCTTTAAATATGCAATAGTTGTGTCTGTAATTTTTTGCAATAATTGATGTGCGGCTATCGGATTTGTAAAACAAAACTCTTTTGCTTTGTCAAAATTCTTAGAACCTTGTCCTTGTACACAATAACATAAAATCGTCCAAGGTGAACCTGCAAAACCAATCAACGGAATTTCATCATTCAACTTTTCTTTGGTTGCTTTAATTGCTTCCATTACATAACCCAACTCTTGATGTACATCAGGAACAATCACATTGTCAACTCCTTTTTGATCTCTAACAGGATTTGGCAAATACGGTCCAAAATTAGGTTTCATTTCTACCTCAATATTCATTGCTTGCGGAATAACCAAAATATCAGAAAATAAAATAGCAGCATCCATTCCGTATCTTCGAATTGGTTGCACTGTAATTTCTGATGCCAACTCTGGAGTTCTACAACGGGTAAAGAAATCGTATTTTTCTTTGATTGCCATAAACTCAGGCAAATACCTTCCTGCTTGACGCATCATCCAAACTGGTGGTCTATCAACAGTTTCTCCTTTTAATGCTCTTAAAAATAAATCGTTTTTAATATTATTGCTACTAGCCATTAGTTGTTAGCTTTTAGTTTAGTGATTAGTCCATTTATCATTTTAGCTTCATTTTCCAATAAGTCAAAAATATTCTTCAACTCTTCTTTTTTTATCAAATCTAATTCTTGAATAATTATTAATTGAGTTTCAACTTCAAAAAGTGAACCTATTGCTATTTCTAGAAATCTTTTAAATTCAATTTCACTATTTCTACTTGAACCTTCAGCTATATTTGATGGAATAGAAACTGCTGCTCTAGTTATTTGACTCTTTAATCCAAATTTTTCTTCTGAAGGTAATTTTTGAGATAATTTATAAACCTCTTTTACGATCTCTATACCTTGCTCCCAAATTTTAAGTTTTCTAAAATCCCTCATAGTCCTATTTCTAAAAGCTATCAGCTACTTTTTTCATCGCAGCATCAATTGCTTCACTTACTCTATCTAAATCTTTTTCATTTAAAGCAGATGATAAAAACCATGCTTCAAACTGTGATGGTGGTAAAAAAACACCGTTTTTAATCATCTCCCAAAAGAACACAGCAAATTTCTTTGTATCTGACGTTTGTGCTTCTTCAAAATTAGTAACGTTGTTATTCGTAAAAAATGGATTGATCATCGATCCAAATCGGTTTACTGTAATCTCAACTCCATATTTTTCTGCTGAAACTTTTAAAAACCCTTCTATCTTTTCTGCTACTGCATTAAATTGCTCGTATGGATTTTGTTTTTTCAATTCAGTTAATGTAGCAATTCCACCTGCCATAGCAATCGGATTTCCGCTCAACGTTCCGGCTTGATACATACCTCCAAGCGGAGCAACTTCTTGCATAATTTCATTTCTAGCACCATAAGCTCCAACTGGAAAACCTCCTCCAATAACTTTTCCTAAACACGTAATATCTGCCTCTACTTCAAATAATTCCTGCGCGCCACCAAATGTAGAACGGAAACCTGTCATGACTTCATCAGCAATTAATAATGCATTTTTAGTTTCTAAAAAATCTTTTAATTCTTTTAAAAAATTGTTTTGCGGAATTACAACTCCCATATTACCACCAACAGGCTCAATGATTACTGCTGCAATATCATCATGCTTTTCGAAATGCGCTTTTACACTTTCTAAATTATTGTATTCTGCAATCAGTGTGTTTTTTACGGCTCCTTCAGGAACACCTTTAGAACCTGGCAAACTTAAGGTAGCTAAACCAGAACCTGCAGCGACTAATAATGCATCTTGATGCCCATGATAACAACCAGAAAATTTAATAATTTTATCCTTTCCTGTAAACGCTCTTGCTAAACGGATTCCACTTAACACAGCTTCTGTTCCAGAATTTACAAAACGAACTTTATCCATTCCAGGAAAAGCATCACACACAATTTTAGCTAATTTGATTTCATTTTTTGTGGATGCTCCAAACGAATAGCCATTCTTTAAAGCTTTGGTAATTGCCTTTTGTACTTTTTTATGACGATGTCCTAAAATCATAGGCCCATATGATAATACCAAATCTACATATTCATTCCCGTCAACATCAACAATCTTACTTCCTTTTGCTTTTTTAATAAACAACGGATTTCCACCAACAGATGCAAAAGCTCTTACTGGTGAATTTACAGCACCAACTAAGTTAACCAATCCTTTATTGTATAATTTTTGTGACTTTTCGAATTTCATTTTTTTTAGCTTTTGGCTTTTGGCTTTTGGCAATTAGCAAAAGGCTAACTACCAACAGCTAAATGCTATTTATTTAATACTCTCGCCGCTTCTTTAGCAAAATACGTAATGATAATATCAGCCCCTGCTCTTTTCATTGACAGCAAACTTTCCATCATGATTTTTTCGCCATCAATCCAACCTTTTTCTGCAGCTGCTTTTATCATCGCATATTCTCCGCTTACATTATAACATGCAATTGGTCGGTCAAAATTATTTTTTAAATCTCTAATAATATCTAAATAAGACAATGCCGGTTTTACCATGAGAATATCTGCTCCTTCTTGATCATCAAAAGTAGCTTCACGCATTGCCTCATCTCTATTTGCAGGATCCATTTGATAGGTTCTTCTATCTCCAAATGTAGGAGCTGAATCTGCTGCATCTCTAAAAGGCCCATAAAATGCCGATGCGTATTTTACAGCATATGCCATGATGGGCAAATTCACAAAACCTGTATTATCTAAAGACTGACGAACCATATCAATGGTTCCATCCATCATACCTGATGGCGCTACCATGTCTACACCTGCTTTTGCATGAGAAACAACTTGCTTGGCTATATTGACCAATGTAGCATCATTATCTACATCATTGTCATGGATAATTCCGCAATGTCCGTGAGATGTATATTCACAAAAACAAACATCTGTAATCACATATAAACTTGGGTAATTCTTTTTGATAAAACGAATTGCTTGTTGCATAATTCCGTTATCATTCCAAGTTTCTGTTCCTTCATCATCTTTATGAGATGGAATTCCAAATAACAAAACCGCAGGAATATCTAAGGAAACAACCTCATCTAATTCTTTCGAGATACGATCCAAGGAAAAACGTTTGATTCCAGACATAGAAACAATCTCTGTTTCAATACCAGTTCCTTCTTCAATAAATAAAGGATACACAAAATCATCAACAGACAATTTAGTTTCTCTTACCAATCTGCGAATTCCTTCTGATGCACGAAGTCTTCTTGTTCTAAACATATATTCAATTTCGATGTCAGGTCGAGCGGAGTCGAGACCTAGTTAAAACCTCACGACTGCGCTTGTGGAGACATTATTTTTTCACATAGTGCAAACTCACCGATTCCAACACACTTTCTACTGTTGGTAAATTAGCAACTTGCACATTTTTAAAATGTTTTCTTGCTTCTTTTGCTGTACTTTCTCCGATACAAAATGCTATTTTATTCGGCTGGTTCTCTTGCATATAACTTTCTACCGTTGAAGGGCTGTAAAACAACACGCCAGAAAATTGTTCTCTAACATTTACAGGACTATACATTGTTTTATAGGCTTCTACTTCGTTCACTATAACTCCGTTTTCTGTCAATACTTTTGGTAATGTATCTAAGCGTAAATCGCTACAGAAATAAGTCACTTCTTGCCCTTTTATAGTAGTTGAAAGATAGTCGGCTAATTTTTCTGCATTCTTTTCTGAATGTGCAACCTTTCCAATTTTCTGTTCAATTAACTTCTTTGTTCTTCTACCAACACAGTAAATGTTTTTGAAGTTCAATTCTTGCTTTATAAAACTATTTAACAACGACTCAACTCCATTTTTACTCGTGATAATTACATTTTTAATTTCGTTTTTTACAACCTTTGGCGCAATTCTATTGAAACGAATTTTTATAAAATCACTGTCTTCAACTGCTACCGTTTCTGGCAATAATCTTTTTTGAATTTCAGAAAGTTTTTTAGTAGAGTAAACTGCATATTCTTTGGCTTCTTTTCCTTTTAGAGCAGCCATAATTTCTTTTCCACCTCTATTCAGTACAAAATCTGCACACTCTTTGGCAATATAGTTATGTCTTCCTATTTTTTCTTTAGAAGTAACTTCTATTCTTTTAGTTCCATCTAAATTTAACAAAACTCCTTTAAAATGTACTTCTTCTTCTTTTATATAAGCCAATGCACCAATGGGAGCAGAACAACCTCCTTCTAAAATACTTAAGAAATCACGTTCTACTTTTGCCAACATTGCTGTTTCTTCATCATTTAATTCTTTACAAACTTCTAAAATCTCTAAAGATTCAGCCAAAGCTGCAATTACAACAACTCCTTGAGCTGGAGCTGGTACCATCCAATCTAAACTAAAAGCACCGTCTGGTTTTAGTTTTAATCTTTCCAACCCGGCAGCTGCAAAAATTGCGGCATTCCAATCATTGTTTTTTAATTTATCCAACCTAGTTTGCACATTTCCTCGTAAGCCAACAACTTGATGTGTTGGATGACGATGTAACCATTGCGCTCTTCTTCGTAAACTTCCTGTAGCAATTACCGCATCTTTTTGTGTTAAAAACTCTTCGTTATCTTTAAAAACAAGCATATCATTAGAGTTTCCTCTTTTTAAAACCGCAGCTTGAACAATACTTTTTGGCAATATTGTTGGCACATCTTTTAAAGAATGAACCGCAATATCAATTTCATCATTCATTAAAGCAATATCTAAATTTTTTGTAAATATTCCTGTAATTCCTAATTCGTACAAAGGCTTATCTAGCACCAAGTCTCCTGTAGATTTCACAGGAATGATTTCTGTTTTGTGCCCTAAATATTCTAATTGTTGTTGTACTGTTTTAGCTTGCCAAAGTGCCAACTCACTATCTCTTGTACCAATTCTAATGATCTTCTGCATGTAGTTTTTCTAATTCAGTTTCAAACATTTTACTCACCACATTTATACTTTGCGAAATGGATGTTTCTTCATCTTTTAAATGTTTCACAAACTGTGTTGTTATTTTTTGAATAAACCTAGATGTGATAATCTCTGCATGAGATTCATCAAAGTTTTTCAATTTCTTTTTATGAAAAGCAATTTCATCTTGTTGAATTGAAACCAATGATTGTTTCAATGCATTAATTGCCGGTGTAAATCTACGATGATTTAACCATTCATTAAACTCATTTTTGTGAGTTTCTATAATTGACTCTGCAAAAGGAATTTCTTGTTGACGAATTGCCAAGGTTTTATCTGTAATTTGTGACAATTCATCTACATTAACAAGTGTAACGTTTTGTAAATTTTTCACCTCAACAGCAACATTTGCAGGCATCGATAAATCTAGAATTAGAAGTTCTCTATCTGTAGGAATATGTTCTGTAGTTATTGTTGGGAAATTGGCACCTGTAGAAACAATTAATACATCAGAATTTTGTATTTCTGTTGTTAATGAATCTATTGTTGCTTTATTAATAGAAGGATGTTCTTTCACAAATTCAGATGCTTTTTCTTCTGTCCTATTGATTAAACAAACCGATGTGTTTTGTGTGTATTCTGCTAAATTTTTACAGGTATGTTTTCCCATTTTACCCAAACCAAATACCAAAATGTTCTTTTGATTATAATCGGGTAAATTATCAACAATATATTGCACCGCTGCATAAGAAACAGAAGTGGTTCCAGAGCTTAAACGCGTTTCATTCTTTACACGTTTACTTGCTTGCATTACATGATTTATAAGTCTTTCGAAATATGCATTTGTTGTTTTGTGTTTTTTAGCTTGCTTAAAAGAATTTCTCAATTGACCAACAATTTCGTAATCTCCTAAAATTTGGCTATCCAAACCTGTTCCCATTCTAAACAAATGAGAAATTGCTTCTTGATTTTTATAAACGTTTGATATGGTTGCAAACTCTTCTACCGTTCCGCTAGAAAATTTACACAACAAGTTAATTAATTGAAAAGGGTGTTCTGCAAAACCAGTTACTTCAGTTCTGTTACAAGTAGACAAGACAAAAATTCCGTCAACACCATTTTCTTTAGCTTCTTTTAATAGCTTAACCTGGGCTTCTTTACTTAATGAAAATTTACCTCTAATGTCGGCTTCGGCTTTTTTATAGCTTACTCCAATAGTATATAAACTTACTTGATGCTTTTTTTGGTTCATTTATTTTTTTCAAAAAAGTAGCTCAAAAGTAAAAACTTCTTCACAATAAAAGTATCGCTAAAAGAACTATTAATGTCGCTAAGCGTTTTTTAACAATTTAACATCAAAAAAATACAAAAAAAATGTATTTTTGCTTAAAAATAAGGACTTCTATTATTTATTACATAGAATGATTCTAAATAAAAAGAATCCTTATATAATTTTCAAAATGACAAAAAACAACGCAAAAAGTACTCTTAAAAAAATCAGTATTGAAAATTTATTTTTCTTATTGCATTTTGAAAACAACAGCAAAAAAACACAACGATTTGAAAGAGATATAGATAGCTCTTTTATACAATTGCATTTTTGTATAAAAGGAAGTGCAAAATTCTTATTTAATAATGGAAGTTACACGCTTGATGTTTTAAATCAGCATTGTATTTTGTTATACAACCCTCAACAAAAACTACCAATTAATTTAGAGATTGAATCAAACACATCGTTAATTTCATTGTTAATTTCAATCGAAAAATTTCATTCGTTATTCTCTAAAGAGGCAAATCATATTCATTTTTTAAGTGATGAAAACATCCATAAAAAATATTACAACGACGAAATTATTAAACCTTCTGTATTAATAGTACTGCAACAGATTATCAATTCTAATGTAAACAGCTCTATCAAAGAATTGTTTATCAAAGGGAAAATTTACGAATTACTGAGTTTACATTTTCAAAAAGAAGACAAAACTAATGCAGATTTCTGCCCTTTTTTAGTTGATGAACAAAATGTATTAAAGATTAGAAAAGCCAAAGATATTATTATTTCTAGAATGACAGAGCCCCCTAGTTTACAAGAACTATCAAACGAAATTGGCTTGTCTTTAAAGAAATTAAAAGAAGGTTTTAAACAAATTTATGGAGACACGGTTTATGGTTTTTTATTAGATTATAAAATGGAACACGCAAGACGTTTGTTAGAAAGCAACAAACACAACGTGAATGAAGTTGGCTCTAAAATTGGGTATAGTACTTCAAGTCATTTTATTGCCGCTTTTAAGAAGAAGTTTGGTACCACTCCAAAAAAATACGTGAGTTCTCTACAAAACTAATATATGAAACAATTACATCATACAGAAGTAGAAAACAAACAACAAACTTTTCCAATAACGATTGTTTGTGACGCCATAAGAACCCCCGAGAATATCGGAATGTGCTTTCGCATTTCTGAAAGTTTTGGTGTTCAGAAAATCTATTTACACGAAACTTCTCCGACAATAGAAAATAGAATTGTAAAAAAAACAGCTAGAAATACGCTTGATCAAATAGAACATGAAACCTATGATGATTTTAACAAACTAATCAATCAATTAAAGAAAGAAGGAAACACTATTATTGGAATTGAAATTACAGATCAAAGTATCGATATTCAAAAGTTTGATTTTACAGCACATCAAAAAATTGTTTTGCTTTTAGGAAGTGAACGCAACGGAATTGAACATATAAATTTAGTAGACAAAACAATTGCCATACCAATGTATGGAAGAAATTCTTCGATGAACGTTGTACATAGTTTATCGATTGCATTGTATGAAGTTACAAATCAATTAACAATAAACAAATCCAAAAATAAACGCATCAACAGACAACAATGAAAGGAGTTTTATTAATAAACCTAGGATCCCCAGATAGCACAAAAACAAAAGATGTTCGTAAGTATTTAGACGAATTTTTAATGGACGAACGTGTAATTGACATTCCATATTGGAAACGTTGGCTACTCATTAAAGGAATTATTTTAAACGTTAGACCCAAAAAATCTGCCGCGGCTTATAAAAAAATATGGTGGAAAGAAGGTTCGCCATTAGTGGTGATTTCTGAACGTTTTACTAAAAAAGTTGCAACGAACGCTACTATTCCAGTAGCATTGGCAATGCGCTACGGAAGCATGACCATTAAAAAAGGCTTTGAAGAATTGGCAAAAAAAGGTGTTGATGACATTTTAATTGTACCCTTATATCCACATTTTGCAATGTCATCTACAGAAACTGTTCTCGTAAAGGCTGAAGAAGTTAGAAAACAGTTTTTCCCAAACATCAAGACCACTGCATTACAATCTTTTTACAACGAAAAAAGATATATCAAAGCCATGTCTGACAATATTAAAAAACATTTGACTGGTTTTGAACATGATCATGTGTTGTTTTCGTATCACGGAATACCAGAGCGTCATATTTTAAAAACAGATCCCACAAAAAATCATTGTAAAATAGATGGTTCTTGTTGTGAAAAAAAATCTATTGCACATCAAACATGCTATCGTCATCAATGTTTTGAAACCACAAAAGAAATCGTAAAAGAATTAGGCTTAAAAGAAGGAACCTATAGCAATTCTTTTCAATCTCGTTTATTAAAAGACCCTTGGTTAAAACCGTATACAGATTTTGAATTAGAGCGTTTACCTAAAGAAGAAAACAAGAAAAAATTAGCCGTTGTAACTCCAGCTTTTGTTTCTGATTGTCTAGAAACATTAGAAGAAATTGCCATGGAAGGAAAAGAACAATTTTTTGAAGGTGGTGGAACAAATTACAAACACATTCCGTGTATGAATGATAATGATGATTGGGTAAAAGTGATGAATACTTGGATTGATGAATGGGAAAATAATGGTTAGTGGTTAGTGAAAATAAAATTAATAAATTAGCATGTCAGTTCGAGTACTATCAAAATTAAAATATATTTTAATGAAGATATCGAAACGAAGTTTCAATGAAGAATGAATCAATTTGTATTGAGAACTTCTCGATACGATTTTTTCAAAATCACTCGAAGTGACAATAAAAATAAGAGCATGGATTTTTTATACGTAAAAGCATTACACATTATTTTTGTAGTTACTTGGTTTGCTGGGTTATTTTACATTATTCGCTTGTTTATTTATCAAGTAGAAGCTGAAGACAAAGAAGAACCTGCTAAAGAAATTTTACAGACACAATACAAATTGATGGCTAAGCGCTTGTGGTATATGATTACTTGGCCCTCTGCAGTTTTAGCGAGTTTCTTTGCTTTTTGGATGTTGTATAAAAATCCCGCCTACTTAACAATGGATTGGATGTTGGTAAAATTAGCCTTTGTTTTGGCCTTGTATTTTTACCATGGTGCTTGTCAAAAAATATATACCCAATTACAAAACGACGTTGTTAAGTACTCTTCTTTTAAATTACGAATTTGGAACGAAGTTGCTACCATTATCTTATTTGCAGTGGTTTTTTTAGTTACGTTAAAAAGCGCTATCAATTGGATTTGGGGGGTTGTGGGAATTATTCTATTTGGAGTTCTATTAATGCTAGGCATTAAACTCTACAAAAATGTGAGAGCAAAAAAAGACTGGGACACTTCTAATGAAGATGATTTGTTGGAAGAAGATGAAGAATTAGAAGATTAACTCTTTATCGATTGCTCAAAAGGAATTCGATTTACAATAGACCTTCCCAAGGTAACTTCATCTGCATATTCCAATTCATCTCCAACTGAAATTCCGCGTGCAATTGTAGAAGTTGTGATTTCATATTTTTCGATTTGCTTAAAAATATAGAAGTTAGTGGTGTCGCCTTCCATGGTAGAACTCAGTGCAAAAATCAACTCTTTCACTTCTCCTTTAGCTACTTTTTCAACCAAAGATTCGATTTTTAAATTATGCGGACCAATGCCTTCAATGGGTGAAATTTTTCCTCCCAATACATGATACAAGCCTTTAAATTGTGCTGTGCTTTCAATAGCCATTACATCACGAATATCTTCAACAACACAAACAATTTCTGAATCCCGCTTTGGATTATTACAGATTTCACACAACGCTGTGTCAGAAATATTATGGCACTTGTTACACAATTTTACATCGTTACGTAAATGCAATAAAGCTTCAGATAAATAACCAGTATGCTCTTTTGGTTGTTTTAACAAATGTAGTACCAAACGCAAGGCAGTGCGCTTACCAATACCTGGCAAACGTGAAACTTCATTCACTGCATTTTCTAACAATTTTGATGAAAAATCCATGGCCGCTAAATTACTAATTATGAATTACGAATTATTAATTTTTAAATAAAATTTTAAAAAGAGTATATTCGTAATTTACAATTCAAAATTCGTAATTAATCCATGCAACCACTTCATATCCTATTGCTCATTGTAGCCTATTTTAGTGTCCTTATTTTTATTTCCTACATCACAGGGAAATCTGCAAACAATCAAACTTTTTTTAAAGCCAACAATTCATCTCCTTGGTATTTAGTAGCTTTTGGGATGATTGGAGCTTCATTATCTGGAGTTACTTTTATTTCGGTTCCTGGTTGGGTAGAAAACCAAAGCATGAGTTATATGCAAATGGTACTCGGTTATGTTGTTGGATATGCAGTCATTGGCTTGGTACTACTACCTTTGTATTATAAATTAAATTTAACCTCTATTTATTCGTATTTAGAAGACAGATTTGGAAGATATTCTTATAAAACTGGTGCAACTTTTTTTTTAATATCAAGAACTATTGGTGCAGCATTTCGATTATTTCTAGTTGCAAACGTCTTGCAATTGTTGTTATTTGATGCTTACGGAATTCCGTTTTGGGTAACCGTTTCAATTACTATTTTATTGATTTGGTTGTATACGTTTAAAGGAGGAATAAAAACTATTGTTTGGACAGACACGCTGCAAACCTTATTTATGTTAATAGCAGTTGGAGTTTGTATTTATACCATTTCTAGTGAAATGCAAATCAGTAATATTTTTTCTTATGTTGCAGATAGCGATCTATCTAAAACCTTCTTTTTTGAAGATGCTAAAGTAGGGAATTACTTTTGGAAACAATTTTTATCAGGTGCGTTTATTGCTGTTGTAATGACGGGTTTAGACCAAGATATGATGCAAAAAAACTTAACCTGTAGAAACTTAAAAGATGCTCAGAAAAACATGTTTTGGTTTACCATTGTGCTAGTAATTGTCAACTTTTTCTTTTTAGCATTGGGTGTGTTACTAACAGATTATGCACAACGAAACGGAATTGATGCACACAAAGACGAGTTATTTCCAATCATAGCAACCAAAGGAACCCTGGGATTAACAACTGCACTATTCTTTTTATTAGGATTGATTGCCGCAGCCTATTCTAGTGCAGATTCTGCATTAACATCGTTAACTACTTCTTTTAGTATTGACATATTAGAGATAGACAAGAGAAAAGAGAAAAAAGAGCAAGAGAAAATTCGTAAAAAAATTCACATTCTGTTTTCATTTGTCTTGATAGCAACCATCCTTATTTTTAAATATTTTATTGCAGATGCCAGTGTCATTGCTAAAATATTTACGTTTGCTGGCTACACCTATGGCCCCTTATTAGGATTGTATGCTTTTGGTTTGTTTACCAAACTACATGTAAAAGACAAAGTAGTTCCATATATCTGTTTGATTGCCCCAATATTAACCTATGTGATTAGTTTTTACAGCAAAGAAAAACTGGGTTTTGACTTTGGGTTCTTTGTGTTGGTATTGAATGGTGCCTTAACTTTTATTGGATTATTACTTTTCAAAAAATAAATTAACTATTTAATTATAACAATACATAATATGAAAAACTGTAAAAGATGTAACCAAGAAATGGCTGATGAGATTAATTTCTGTCCAACTTGCGGAGAAAATCAAAGAGAAAAGAATCTAAACGAATCAAAAGGAAGTACTGCTTTTTTAACAGCACTTTGTGTTCTGACAATCATAGGGTCTATTTTTACTATGGGTAGAGCATACTTGTACGAGATGATTTCTTCCATTGGAAATCCAAATTACATACGTGGTTGGATATACGGAATTTCTAGTATAGGAACATTGATTGGTGCTGTATTAATGATTCAACAAAAGCTAAAGGGGCTTTACATTTATTCTATATCTCAAGGGATTTACATCTTAACAGTTTTTGCTGCTTCGTTTTCTTATGGTGACACATTTAACTTTGCTAGTAAAAGCAGACAAGCTGAATCATTTGCAAACTCACTTGCATCAGGAATAGCAATGCTCTTTCTAATCCCTTCAATTGTTTTTCTAATACTTTATTGGACTAATATGATAAAAAAGCATTTAACCTAATGTTTTATAAATACTAAAGACAACTAAAAAATGAAACATAGAATTGAAGAAGATTTATTAGGGAGCATGAAAATTGCCAACAATCTTTACTACGGAATTCACACGCAAAGAGCTATAGATAATTTTAAAATCTCAAAGGCCAAAATCAGCGATTACCCCATTTTTATAAAAGGAATGGTTTTAACCAAAAAGGCCTGTGCCTGCGCTAATAAAGAAATAGGTACTATTCCCGATGAAAAAGCGGATATGATTATTCAAGCTTGTGATGAAATTCTAAACAACCTTCCAAAATACACCAACTATTTTCCTATTGATGTTTTTCAAGGTGGCGCAGGAACTTCTGTCAACATGAACACCAATGAAGTTATTGCCAATGTAGCCTTAGAGTTAAACGGATATGAATTTGGGAATTATGCTGTTTTACATCCAAACGATCATGTAAACAAATCACAATCAACAAACGATGCTTACCCTTCTGGATTTCGAATTGCCTTGTATTTTTACATCAATCATTTAATTGAAAACTTGTCTTATTTGATAAAAGAAATCAGCAATAAATCAGTAAAATTTTCGAATGTTTTAAAGATGGGAAGAACGCAATTACAAGATGCCGTTCCGATGTCTATGGGCGATGAGTTTTCTGCTTGGGCAACTAACTTAAGAGAAGAGGTTAAAAGCTTACGAAATGTTAGAAATTTAATTTTAGAGTTAAATTTAGGTGGAACAGCTATAGGAACGGGTGTAAATGCTCCTAAGAATTTTACTCAAATCTCTATCAACTATTTACAAGAGTTTACGGGCGCAAAGTTTGTCAAAGCACACAATTTAATTGAAGCTACCTCAGATTGTGGTGCTTACGTAATGGTTTCTGGAGCATTGAAAAGAATGTCTGTAAAACTATCTAAAATTTGCAACGATTTGCGCTTGTTATCTTCTGGACCACGTTGCGGATTTAATGAGATTAACTTACCAGAAATGCAAGCTGGCTCATCAATTATGCCTGCAAAAGTAAACCCTGTGATCCCAGAAGTTGTAAATCAGGTTTGTTTTAAAGTAATTGGTAATGATGTTACCATTTCTTTTGCGGCAGAAGCCGGACAATTGCAATTGAATGTGATGGAACCCGTGATTGCACAATCGTTATTTGAATCTATAGAATTACTATCTAATGCCTGTACAACTCTAAGTGACAAATGTATTAGCGGAATTACAGCAAATGCAAAACATACCAAAAATATGGTGTTTAATTCTGTTGGATTAATCACTTATTTAAATCCATATATCGGTCACCACATGGGTGATGTAATTGGAAAAGAAGCCATTACTTCAGGTAAATCTATACGAGAATTGGTCTTAGAAAAAAAGCTGCTATCTGAAGAAGAATTGGACGCTATTTTAACAGTAAAAAATTTAATGCGCCCAGAATATAAAGTCGGATTAAAAAAAGAAAACTAATTTTTTATCGCCCACAAAACATTTGTATTTTTACCAAGTAAAACAAACTCATGGCACACGATTTAAGCAATCATCGTAAATCATATGAAAAACAAGAATTGTTAGAAAGCAATTGCCCAGAAAACCCTATCGAATTATTTCAACAATGGTTTTTAAATGCCGATGCTTCTGAAATGGTAGATGAAGCAAATGCGGTAACTGTTTCTTCAATTGGATTAGATGGTTTTCCAAAAAGCAGGGTAGTGTTACTTAAAAAATATACCTGGGAAGGATTTATCTTTTACACAAATTACAATTCAGAAAAAGGAAAAGCGATTTTAGCAAATAATAATATTTGTATGTCTTTTTTTTGGGCTGGTTTAGAACAACAAATCATCATTAAAGGAAATGCAGAAAAATTGGCAGAAAATTTGTCTGATGGTTATTTTGAATCACGTCCAGATGGAAGCAAATTAGGCGCTTGGGCCTCAAATCAAAGCGAAGTTGTGTCCTCTAGAGAACAACTAGATAATCAATTAAAAGAGTTGGAAAACCAATTTGTAGGAAAAGAAATCCCTAGACCCAAACATTGGGGCGGATTTTTAGTAAAACCTATTTCTATAGAGTTTTGGCAAGGAAGACCCAACCGGATGCATGATAGAATTCGATATACTTTGCAAAAAGATTTTTCTTGGAAATTAGAGCGTTTAGCCCCATAATTTTTTATATTTACTTTATCAAACTTTGGAATGAAAACACTCTATATTGTTCGTCACGCAAAATCATCTTGGGATTACGAATCTATTGCAGACATCGATAGACCATTAAAAGAACGTGGTATCAAAGACGCACATTTAATCTCTAATTACTTAGCTGAAACCATCAAAAAACCAGATGTTTTTGTAACCAGTAGCGCAAACAGAGCACTACATACAGCAATTATTTTTTGCGATAATTTTAGTTATCCTTTATCTAACTTATACATAAAAAAACAATTGTATAATTTTAGCGATGGTTATTTGGTTAAAACGATAAATGCCTTGGATGATAATTTTGACTCTGCTATTATTTTTAGTCACGATCATGGCATCAATACCTTTGTAAATAAATATGGTAGCAAACCAATTGCACATGTACCTACTTGTGGTGTTATTGGAATTGAGTTTGACACCAAACATTGGAAAAACTTAAAGAAAGGAACTACCACATTGATAGAGTTTCCTAAAAACCATAAATAAAAATACTTTTGTTAGAAATTAAAAAATACGCTGCAATAGACATTGGTTCAAACGCCATACGTTTACTGATTGCAAATGTTATCGTAGAAAAAGACAAAGAAACTCAATTCAGAAAATCTTCTTTAGTTCGTGTTCCAATTCGTTTAGGAGCTGACACATTTGTTTCTGGAGAAATTACTCCTACCAACACACAGCGATTGGTAGATGCTATGGAGGCTTTTAAATTATTAATGAAAATTAATAATGTAGAAAAGTACAAAGCTTGTGCAACCTCTGCAATGCGCGAAGCAGAAAACGGAAAAGAGATTGCTAAAGTTGTTTTGGAAAAAACAGGTGTAGAAATAGAAATTATTGGAGGAAAAAAAGAAGCTGCCATCATTTCTTCAACAGATTTAAATGAATTGATAGAAAGCGACTCTTCTTATTTATATGTTGATGTTGGTGGTGGAAGTACAGAATTTACCATATTCTCTAAAGGGAGAATTATTAACAGTAAATCCTTTAAAATGGGTACTGTTCGTTTAATAAACAACTCCAAATCAGAAAATAAAATTATTTTTAAAGAGGTTCAAAAATGGATTGAAGCCAATACAAAAGACCTTAAAAAATTATCTTTGATTGGTTCTGGTGGAAACATCAATAAAATTTTTAAAATGTCTGGTAGAACACTAGGAAAACCCATTTCTTATATTTATTTAAACGCTCAATATCAGTTCTTAAAAAACATGAGTTTTGATGATCGTATTTCTGAATTGAGTTTAAATCCTGATAGAGCTGATGTTATTATTCCGGCAACAAAAATATATTTATCTGCAATGAAATGGAGTGGTGCAAGAAATATTTATGTTCCAAAAATTGGTTTGGCAGACGGAATCATAAAAAGTTTATACCGCAATAAACTATAAACTTTCTTGTACATAATTCTGTATTAAAGCATCAAATTTTTCTTGATGCTCTAAAAAGGAACTTTCAATTGGTAAGTAATATAAATTTTCTATTCCATCCGACAATCGAACAAAGTCTTTTTCGGTGGTTAACACAATTTTATCTTTAGATTTTATCGCATTAAATTGCTCTTTGATGTTTGTTATTTCTTTATCTAAAAACTGATGGTGGTCTGAAAACTTAAGGTGTTTGAAAGGGCAACTCAATGATGTCAAATGATTTTCTAAGGGCTTCGGATTTGCGATTCCAGTAACCAATAAAACTTTATATTTATTTAAATCAGAAGTTTTAATTTTTGATGTAGTATTTGATAACAAAACATCAGAATACTGAATAGAAGAAAAGAAAATAGGCCCTTTAAAATATCTTCCTATTAATTGCTGCAATTCTTTTTTTTCTATTTCATCAATTGTTGTAGGACATTTTGTAACCACAACAACATTAGCACGCTTAACACCTACTCTTCGTTCTCTTAAATTCCCTGTTGGCAATACAAAATCGTTCGAAAACAAGTCATTGTATTTTGTTAGCAAAACATAAAAACCTGCTTTTACTTTTCTATGCTGAATAGCATCATCCAACAACACAACTTCTGAGGTATTCATTTGCTGAATTCCATGTACTCTGTTTTCGTCAACAACAACAGTAATATCGTTAAATTTTTTAGAAAACTGCAAAGGTTCATCACCAACTTCTGAGGAATTTTTAGTTTGATTTACAACAATAAAACCTGTTGTTTTTCTACCATAACCCCTACTTAAAACTCCAACCTTATAGGTTGATTTTAACAGTCTAATTAAATATTCTATTTGAGGAGTTTTTCCGGTGCCTCCCACAGATAAATTTCCTACGGCTATAATTGGTTTATCAAATGAAGTTGATGCAAACAAACCTAGATCAAAAAAGTAATTACGAAGAGTTGTAACAATACTATAAATGATGGCAAATGGGAATAATAAAAATCGAATAAATTTCATTAGTACTAAAGTAATTAAAAATCTTAACTTTGGTTCTCGTTATATTTTTCTTTTTTAAGAAAATTACGCAATTTGAAAATTAAATTCATTTCAATGAAAATACAAAATATAACCAATTATTTAGAAGAATTAGCTCCACTCTCTTACGCTGAAGGATTTGACAATGTTGGTTTATTAATTGGAGATCATACTACTGAAGTAACCGGAGTAATAGTTACTTTAGATAGCTTAGAAGCAACCGTTGATGAAGCTATTGCTAAAAACTGCAATCTAATTATCAGTTTTCATCCAATCATATTTGGGGGTTTAAAAAAATTAAATGGCAGCACTTATGTAGAACGTGTTGTAATAAAAGCAATTAAAAACAACATTGCCATATATGCAATGCACACAGCTTTAGACAACATAAAAAATGGTGTGAGCGGAAAAATTTGCGAAGTTTTAGGGTTAAAAAACACAGAAATATTAATTCCGAAATCAAATTTACATACTCAGGAAATGATAGGAATGGGAATGATAGGTGAATTAAATTCAGAAATGAATGAGGTTGAGTTTTTACAATTTATAAAAACAACGATGAAAACAGCATGCATTAGACATTCTGAATTTTTAGGGAAACCAATAAAGAAAGTTGCTGTATTGGGAGGGTCTGGAAGTTTTGCAATAGAAAATGCAATTGCTCTAAAAGCTGATGCATATATTAGTTCAGATTTTAAATATCACGATTTTTTTAAGGCAGAAAAACAACTTTTATTGGCAGATATTGGACATTATGAAAGTGAACAGTTCACAAAAAATCTTTTAGTTGAGTATCTTACAAAAAAATTCACTAATTTTGCCATCATTTTATCACAAAAAAGTACAAATCCAATTTATTACATTTAAACATGGCAAAGAAGAAAGAGGTTACGGTTGAAGAAAAATTAAGAGCGTTATATGACCTACAATTAATTGACTCTAGAATAGATGAAATTAATAGCGTTAGTGGAGAATTACCTTTAGAAGTAGAAGATTTAGAAGACGAAATTGCAGGTTTAAACACTAGGCTTTCAAATTACGCAGAAGATGTAGCAAATTTAGATACAGATATTAATAACAAAAAATTATTAATTGAAGAATCTAAAGCTTTGATGAAAAAATACGAAGAACAACAAAAGAAAGTTAGAAATAATAGAGAATTTGATTCTATTACAAAAGAAATTGAATACCAAGAATTAGAAATTCAATTAGCTGAAAAAAGAATTGGAGAATATGCTGTTAGAATTGAACAGAAAAATGAAATCATAGATGCAACTAAAGAAAAATTAGCTAAGCAGAATGAGCATTTAAAACACAAAAAAGCTGAGCTTGACGGAATCTTAAAAGAAACTGAAAAAGAACAAAAAATGCTAGTAAAAAAATCTGCTGAATTTTCTGCAGAAATTGACGAGCATTTATTATCGGCTTATAAAAGAATTCGTACTAAAGTAAAAAATGGCTTAGCTGTTGTATCTATAGAAAGAGGAGCTTCTGGTGGTTCTTTCTTTACAATTCCACCACAAGTTCAATTAGAAATTGCTACTCGTAAAAAAATTACGATTGATGAATATAGTGGTCGAATTTTAGTGGATGCTGATTTAGCAAGAGAAGAGAAAGAAAAAATTGACAGCTTAATGTCTTAAGAAAGAAAACTTTTAAATATAAAAAAACTCGGAGAAATTTCTCCGAGTTTTTTTATATCAATATTTTACATTAATAATCCATCTTTTTTATAAAGTCGAGTTTTTGTTTCCAAATATTAATCTCATCTTTATAAGTATCAATATTAGCTCTAACATTAACCACTAAAGGATTATCTTCGTTTGCATTAGAGAAAAAGCTCAAATTATTTTCTAACTGCTGAATTTCTTTATTGATTTCATCAATTTTCTTTCTAACAAATAACTGCTCTGAATTTAATTTATGAACATTCCCTTGAGCCATTAATCCGTCTATCAAGTTTTTATATTTTAACATTGCTATTTCGTCTTTACTTAAAGACAACCCTTCTAACAACTTATCTATCTGCTTATAAAATTTACTTTCTAAATGCCTAACACTTCTTGGTGTATCCCCAAAATCTCTCCATTTTTTAATAAACTCGTTAATCTCTTCTATGGTAGCTTTTTCTACTTTTTTAATTTCTTCTAAATAGACCTTTTTCTCTTCTATAAAAGCTTGTTGCTCTTTGTTTAAATCGTCTTGCCTATTATGATATCGATCAAAATAATGATTACAAGCAGCTTTTAATCGCTTCCAAATATCATCAGAAAATTTTCTTGGAACGTGTCCTATTTTCTTCCAATCTGCTTGGATTTTTTTCATGGTATTTGTTGCATTTTCCCAATCTTCGCTATCTTTAATAGATTCTGCTAATTCAATAAGTGCATTTTTCTTATCTAAATTATCCTGCTGTACATTTTTTTCTTTTTTATAAAAAGTATTTTTTGAAGCATTAAATTTTTTTGTAGCTGCTTTAAATTTTTGCCAAACTTCTTCACTCTTGTTATAAGGCAATTTACCAACATCAAAATATTGCTTTCTCAATGCTTCAATATCATTAATGCTTTTTTGCCAATCAATATGTTTTTTATTTTTAGAAGTGTCGTAGTTTTCTATCAATTCAATTACTGATAACTTTTTATCAATAATCTCTTGATGTTGTGTTTTTAATGACCTAAAGTAATCGTGTCTTTTATCATGTATTTTTTTACTAGCAGCACTAAACTTTTGCCAAACATCCTCTCTGTGTTCTTGAGAAACCGGACCAATGTCTTCTTTCCATGCTTTATGATATTGCTGTAGTTCTTTAAAAGCATCGTTTACATTTTCCAATTCTTCCAACGCTTCTACTTTTTCAATCAGCTTTAATTTTTCTTCTAAATTATTCTTAAAATCTAAATCTCTAAAATCATTGCTTAAATGTAATAAATCGTAAAAACGTTCTACATGATGATGATAATTTCTCCAAGTATCGTTGTATTTATTTCTAGGCACAGATCCAATTTCTCTCCAATTTGTTTGTATAACTTTAAAGTTTTTATACATCGTGTTTGGTTCTGCATTTTCTATCAATTCTTTAAGTTCATTGATTACTTGATGACGCTTTTCTAAGTTGTTTTTTAATTGTGTATCTAAATTAGCATAATACGCATCTCTTTTACTTTTATAGTCGGACAGTAATGAATTGTATTTAGATTTAACTTGACTTGAATATTGAAAATCAATAGAATTACCACCTTCTTCTAAAAATGCAGCTTTCTTTTCGGCTAATATTGCGCCAAATTTTGAATTGAATGCGTTTTTAATGGCATCAATATTTTTCTTTAACTGTTGTATAGGAAAATCCTTTAGAAGTTTTTCTAATTCATCTACCAAGCTTTCTAACTCCATGTTCTCATATGCTAACATTGGGATAGAATTCTTCTCTTCGTCTTTTTCTGCTTCCTCTGCTACTTTATCTTCAATCTCTTCAACAACTTTGTTCGTTGCTGTTTTCTCCTCTTCTACTTCTTCAACTTCTGGTTTTGTTTCAGTTTTCTGATTTTCAACGGGTGTTACTTCATTTTCTTCTGGAGTTTGATTGACTTGATCTTCTGTATTTTCTTGATTTTTATCTAACATCTAATAATGTTTAAGGTTCCTATATTATTTTTTAAATATAGGGATGTATTATAAAATGACAAAAAAACTTCGCTTATAATAACAAAATTTTAGGAATTCCAAATTTGCCAAGATTTCTCTGCTTGAAGCTGTAACATTTCTAATCCGTTTTTAATAATTGCGCCTTTATTTTTACCATTCTGTAAAAAGGTGCTTAAAGCAGGATTGTAGATTAAGTCGTATAATAAATGTTTAGAAGTAATGTATTGGTAGGGAATATTTGGACATAAATCTGTTTCTGGGAAAGTACCCAAAGGGGTACAATTAACAATGATTGTATGTTCAGAAATTAATTCTTGTGTAAGATTTGAATAGGGAATTTCATTTTCATTTTCTGGATTTCTAGAAACAAAAACAAAATCGATGTGTAGTTTTTTTAATGCGTATGCTATTGCTTTTGAAGCACCTCCAGTTCCAATAATTAAAGCTTTGGTATGATGTAACTCTAGTAATGGTTTTAAGGAGTTTAAAAATCCAACAACATCTGTATTATATCCTTTACACTTTCCGTTTTTTAAAAATTGAATAGTATTTACTGCTCCTATTTCTTTAGCTTCAGCATCAATTTCCGTTAAAAAAGGTAGAATTTCTTCTTTATAAGGTATGGTAACATTCATTCCGCATAAAGCTTTATTTTGTTTCAAAAGTAATGGAAACTCTTGTATGGATTGAATCTCAAAATTCTTGTATTGATAATGCAAAAGTTCTAATTCATCAAACTTTTCTTTAAAATATCCGCTAGAAAATGAATAAGAAATATTTTTTCCTAACAAACCAAACGTATTGCAATTATCTTGTTTTTTTTCTTCTGTCATAAAAATCTATTCCTAAAATTAATGCAATTCCTAAAACAATATAAAAAACAGCAAACCATGTTTCTGAAGTCGAAAGATCTGGTAAATATCGTTCAAAATTTTGAACAATTTTATTTCCTTTTCCATCCAATAAAAATTCTCCATTTTGTGTTGTAAAAATTTTGTTTTTCCAAGGCCATACAATTCCTAACGAACCTGTAATGAATCCAATAATTATTGCTGTTACAATTTGATGCCATCTTTTTAAAACATACCCTAAAACATGAGAAATAGATACCAATCCAAATGCTGACCCAGCAGTAAAAACAGAAATTATTTTTAAATATCGGATATTTTCTGATTCTTTTAAAACCTCAAAATCACCTGAAAGCAACCCCGTAACAATTGTAAATAAGCCATTTACAGAATCAACCAACAATAATACATAATTCCCTAATAAAATTAATATAAACGAGCCAGATAACCCTGGTAAAGTCATTCCTGAAACACCGATAATTCCGCACAAAAAAACGAACCACAAATTATCATTCTCTTGTGCTGGAGTCATAAAACTAATTCCGACTCCAACTGAAATTCCGATAACAAAAGAAAGTGTGTTTTTTAGATTCCAATCGCCAAAATCTTTATAAATATAAAAAACAGAACCGATAATCATTCCGAAAAACCAACTCCAAACATACAGCTCATAATGATGTAAAAAATAGTCTAGAATCAAAGAAACACTAAAATAACTAAACATACTTCCACCTATAATTAAGAGTAAAAACTGTCCGTTTACATATTGGTAAAAACTTTTAAATCGACCATTTATTAACAGTTTAAATGCTTTGACATTTATCTTTTGAAAAGAATATATCATTTCTTCATAAAAACTCAACACAAAAGAAACCGTACCACCAGAAACACCAGGAACTTTATTTGCTGCTCCCATTGCCAATCCTTTTAAAAAAAGAGCACTTTTATGTAAAAATGTACGTCCTAATTTCATTTTATTCTTTCTTAACCGCTAATTTTTCTAATAATAAAATCAATCCAAAACCTACAACTGCTAAGACAATTGCTAACAACAATTGATTGTTTTCAAAAGAAAATGGAGAAATGCTTTGTTGATTCAATGGTACTTTTACGCCCTGGGAATTGGTTCTCCATGTCAATGTTTCTTTCCATGGCCAAATTTTATTTAATGAACCAATTATAAACCCAGTTAACACTGCTAATGTGTAGTTTTTGAAATTTGTAAAGAGCCATTTTAAAATTCTAGAAAAAGTTAACAATCCAACCATTGCTCCGCCCCCCACAATTGCAATTGTTGTAAAATCTCTATTATTTACTGCAGCCAATACTGGTTTGTAAGCACCTAGCAACACTAAAATAAATGCTCCGGAAATTCCGGGTAAAATCATTGCACAAATTGCCAAAGCTGCTGCTAAAAACAAAAACAACGAAGATGAGTTTTCTGTAACTAACGGATTCAATGTTGTAATATAATAAGCTAAAATAGCCCCTAGAACTAGAAGAACAAAAGTGAAAAGATTCCATTTTTCAATTTGTTTTGCAATGTAAATGATACTTGCTAAAACCAAACCAAAAAAGAACGACCATATTAAAATTGGCTCGTTTTCCAACATCCACTTGATGGCTTTTGCTAAAGAAACAATACTTACAAAAATTCCTATAAATAAAGACACTAAAAAAGAGCCATTCATTTGATTCCAAGCTGCTTTTACACCTTGTTCTTTTAAGGTTTTAAGCAACTTGAAATTGACATTACTAATAGAAGTTAACAACTCTTCATAAATACCAGATATAAAAGCAATTGTTCCTCCAGAAACACCAGGCACAACATCAGCTGCTCCCATGGCCATTCCTTTTAAACCGATTACCACAAAGTCTTTAATTGTTCTACTCATTAATTTGGTTTGTTTTAGTAAAACGAAGATACAGGAAATTGTGAAAATAGCGATATTGTATATTTATTTAGTTTGACACTAAAGATTTAAAACTCTAACTTAGCCATATCATTCTTAAAAAATTAGAAATTATGTATAGAAAATTAGGGCTTTATTCATTTTTGATGATGTTTTTAATTGGTTGTAACAGTCAGAAAACGACTCCAATAAATATTTCTGAACTTACCATTACACAAATACATGATGCTTTTAAAAACGGGAATTATACAAGCGAAGTATTGGTTAAAGAATACATTAAAAGAATTAAAGAATACGATTCTGAAATCAATTCAATATCCATAATCAATCCAAATGCAATTACTATCGCAAAGAAATTGGATGAAGAATTTCTAAAAACGGATAAACTAAGACCGCTTCATGGAATTCCGATTATTATAAAAGACAACATCAATACCAAAAACCTTCCAACAACTGGTGGAGCTTTGGCTTTGAAAGATTTCATTCCGGAAGAGAATGCATTTGTTATTGATAAACTGGTTGATGCAGGTGCAATTATCATTGCAAAATCGAATATGGCAGAATGGGCTTTTTCTGCAATGTATACAGAAAGCTCAACAAAAGGAACCACTCGAAATCCGTATAATTTAGATTATGTTCCTGCGGGTTCTAGTGGCGGAACCGGAGCTGCAGTTGCTTCAAACTTTGGGACTATTGGATTAGGAACAGACACAGGAAATTCTATTCGTGGGCCATCTTCTCATAATTCACTTGTTGGATTTAGAACTACGTTAGGACTCATCAGTAGAGAGGGAATTATTCCATTGTTTTTAAGAAATGATGTTGTTGGGCCTATGGGAAGAACTGTTGAAGATGCAACTCGCATTTTAGAAGTGATGACAGGAGTTGACCCAAAAGATGAAATAACATCCTATTCGGAAGGAAAAACGTTTAAAAACTACGCACAGTTTCTAGATAAAAACGGATTAAAAGGTGCAAGAATCGGGGTATTAAGAGAGTTAAGTGAAGACAAGGTAGATCTAGAAATTAAAACTTTGTTTGAAAAAGGAATTGTAGATTTAGATTCTTTAGGCGCAATAATTATTGACCCATTTGTTGTACCAAATTTTGCTGAACTACGACAAAATCAATGGTGCTCTGAATTTAAAAAAGATGTAGAAGCATATTTAGCAACTTATGTAAAAAATGACACCATAAAAACCATTGAAGATATTATTCGAATTGGAAGCACCTCAGAATACGCCCGCAACAACCTGCTTTCTGCAAGCAAAAAATTTACACGTTGGGGAGATGCCGAAGAAAAATGCTTCGATGCATATAAAGACCCAAGAAGAATTGCTTTTCGGGAAGCAATTGAAAAAGCAATGGATTCATTAAAATTGGATGCCATTATTTATCCTACCTGGAATAACAAACCTGCAAGAATCGATTTCTTTGAAAAGGAATATTTGGGAGATAACAATCAAATTATAGCTCCACATACAGGGCAACCTGCTTTTACAGTTCCAATGGGGTTTACCAAAGGTAATTTACCAGCGGGAATTCAATTTTTGGGCAGAATGTATGCAGAACCTACTTTAATAAAACTTGTGTACTCTTACGAACAAGGTACATTACATCGAAAAGAACCAAAATTAAAAGCAACTAAATAATTATCTTTGTTTTGAATTAAAAAAATTTATAAACGTATCGTATGAAAAAAATCATCCTATTAGCACTAATCACAATTGTTTCAATCAGTTGTAAATCAAAAGAAGAAAAAGCAACAACAGCCCAAAAAAAAAGAGGCTCAATTAGTCATTACTCCCATTGAACACGGAACAGCTGCATTTACCTTTGGTGATCTAACGGTGTATGTTGACCCAACTGGAAGCGCGGAAGCATTTGCAAATTTCTCTGCACCAAACTATGTTTTTATTACAGACATTCACGGAGATCATTTAAGTGTAAAAACGTTGGAATCTTTGGATTTATCAAAAACGACCATTGTTGCGCCAAAAGCTGTTGCCGATAAATTGCCAGAAGGAATTTCTAAAGAAATTATCATTATGAACAATGGAGAAGAAAAAACGTTTGGTGTTTTAAAAGCTGAAGCAATACCAATGTATAACCTTAGAGAAGAAGCGCTAAAGTTTCATAGCAAAGGAAGAGGAAATGGGTATGTTTTCACATTGGGTAATCAAAGAATTTATTTTTCTGGAGACACAGAAGACATTCCTGAAATGCGTACACTAAAAAACATTGACAAAGCTTTTGTGTGTATGAATTTACCTTACACCATGACGATTGAAAGTGCTGCTGATGCAGTTTTAGAATTTAAACCGTAGAGGTATACCCATATCATTATAGAGGCACTGGAGGCTTGAGTGATGTTGCAAAATTTAAAAGTTTGGTCAACTCAGGAAACAGCGACATTAAAGTTGTTCAATTAAATTGGTATCCTAATCAAAAATAAAAAAAGCCCATCCTAGGATGGGCTTTTTTTTATCAATACATTTACTTATAATAAGTATTTTAAAATTTAATACTTAAGATTCTCGTTTTTATCCCAAAGCCCCCAATAAGCTCCAACATCTCCTTCAGATCCTACTTTCCAAGATTCATCAAAAGATGAAAAATAGAAAATATCTATAGCCTCTTCTTTAGACCATTTTTGAGTATTTATAAAATATTTTATAGCATTTTCTTCAGAAGGATAAGCACCTTCTAAATTTGTACCCTCACTTGGCCATCCTGTTTCTGTAATTATAACTTTTTTTCCATTCCCTGCTTTAAGAGCTCTATTATACATGTCTTTCATATACAACAAAGAGTAATCTTGATCACAACCTTCCCAAAATGAGTAGCAATTTGCAAGAATAACATCACAGGCATCTGTAATTGCTGGTCTTTCTGTAAATTCGTAATACGCATCTACATAACCTACTGGAACGGTATCAGGTATTTTCTTTTTAGCATCATAAATATACTCTAAAAGTTCTTCTTCAGTCAGATCTCCACGGTACATTACTTCATTTCCTACTGCTGCAACATCTACATATCCTTGTTTTGCAAGTTCTATTAAATTATTAATTTCTTTTTTATTAATTTCATAATCATCTCCTAACCAAGCACCTACAAGAGTTTTCATTCCCATTTCTTTTGCTATTTTAGGAATCATTTCATTACCCTCTGTACATGAAAAAGAACGAATCCATTTCGTATATGGTTTCATGATTTCTAATCTTCTTCTAATCTGTTCTTCATTAAGTTCATCTCCAGGTTGTTGATTTTCTACATACGGACTAGAACATAAACCATGCATTCCAGACTCTAAAACCTCTTTAAACAATAATTTAAGCTCTTTTATAGACTTGCCATTCAAATCTATATTTGCTAATGTTAAAAATTTTTCATTTCTTCTAGACATAATTAAAAATGCTTGTATTTTTTTATTATAATTTTCCTCTTCTATTTTCAAGAGTCTCTTTAATGCTTCTAGCTCTTTTTTCATCCAAGCTATATTTCCACATCACCCATATTGCTATTAATGCTGTCAAAGCTGGTATAACAATATCCGCTATCCTTAAATTTTTCATAGTTTCTGCTGATTGAGAAACAGCTCCTTCATCAAAACCAACTAAAGTCAATATTGCTCCACTTAATACCAATGCTATTGCTTGCCCTAGTTTAACCATCCACCAATAAATCGCACCAAAAGTTCCTTCTTTACGTGGCATTCCATTTTCTAATTCATCCAAGTCACACACATCTGCAGTCATACTCATCATAAGAGTAAATAATCCACCCAATCCAAATGCCATAAAAGGAATTGGTAAAAACATCAACCAAGGTCCTCCTTGACTAAGATCCATACTAAACCAAGACATACCAATACTATCTAAAAATGGATTTATTGCATCAAAAATTGAAGCTACAACGTTGTTTAATCCTTTACCAATACTTGATTGATTAAATTGAGCGTTTAATGAATTATCAAAGCCCCACCATTTTAGGCAGTAACCGATAATTGAAATAACAGTGGTAATGATAAAAGCTTTTCGTTTTCCTTTTTTATTCGCAATACGTGAAACAATTGGAATAACCATAAAAGCTGTAACAACAGCAGTCATAGAAGCAAACCAAGCAGGCCATGTTGAAGCTTGACCATAGTCTCCGTTATAGATATAGAAAACAATGATAAAAAAACTAAATGAAGCTACCATTTGAAATCCATTAAAGACTAAAAATGTAGCCCCGCATAATTTCATAAAAGGTTTGTTTTTAGAAACTTGTTTTATTCCTTTAAACAATTCTTTGAAACTCGATGAAAGTGTTTTAACACTTATTTCTTTTCTGTTTTCCATTTTTCCTGCATCTATTCCTCTACAAAATAAAGCTGGTAAAACTCCAAGTATGATACATCCTATTCCTACAATAAGCGAAAGATTTCGTACACCTGTAGCTTGTAATTTCTCATTTGTTATTTTTAAAAGCTCATCTCCTTGAAGCCCCATTTCTCCTATAAGTCTTAAAGTTTCATCACTTAATGGAAATACCGTTGGATCTGCAATAACAACCCAAAACCAAGGCACCAACATCCAAGCTACTTGTCCGACTGTATTAGCAAATGCCATCAATCGTGTTCTTTCATTATAATCAGATGTCATTTCATATCCTAAACCAACTAAAGGGGTTGCAAACATTGTATTTCCAACAAGAAACAACAATGACATCATTAAAAAATACCAAAAATTAAACATCACAGAATTGTCTTCACTCATTTGAAATAAGAGCGCAAATAAAACACCACTTAAAACAGCTCCAACTAAAATATAGGGTCTTCTTCTACCCCATTTCGATTTTGTGTTGTCAGATATAAATCCCATAATAGGGTCTGTTAAAGCATCAAATATTCTTGGTAAACCTCCTAATAAACCCGCTAAAAAAGGATCCATTCCGTAGGCTGTTACAAGAAAGAACATGAATACTGCTAGTGCTCCAGGTAGTAAATTAAGTACTAAATGTCCTGAACCAAATGCTGTCTTCTGAATGAAAGGAACTTTATCACTTGACAATGTTTTAAAATTTGACATATTTTATTTTTTTGTTGCTATAACGATAGTCTGAATAGCTTGCGAGTTAATTTTTATGTTTACTTTACGGGTATCCAGTTGTAATGAAAAATCTTTTGTTTCTTCACCTTGATTAAAAACAACTACTGCAATTGTTCCATCTGGATTTCTTGCAGAAGTAACCATCAATTCTTTATCCGTGTTTGTAAAACCAATCCGTTTTGCATTAGGTCTTATAAACTTGCTAAAATGTGATAGTGTATAATAGATTGGTGTAAAATACACTTCATCGGTTTCTGGTTTTACGATTACTGGAGCTACACACCAGTTTTTAAACCAATTTGGGCCACCTTGAGTATCTAAAACCATATTCCAATCTACCCAACCATCTACCCAATTATTTAAACACCCTATAATATCTCTAGCATATCTATTTACTGGAGCATATTTTGGATGCCAACTTTTTTGTTCTTCTGGAGCCCAATCCCAACCCCAATCTGTAGCTTCTTTTTTCCAATACCATGCATCATCTTGCCATCTTGGAACTTCAGAATCTACACAAGCTTCGGTCTGTATTAAATATTTCTTAGGGGCTTTATCATGTGCATATTGTAATGCTTCTGGAAAAACTTTAAATGTACTTTCGTACCAATGAATTGCTGTTCCAGAATAATATTTAGAAGAAGCCTCATCTTTATACATGACGTCTACCCATTCTTTTAATCCTTCTCTATTTTGATCATATCCAAGTATTTTAATATCAGATTTTCCATTTGCTTCAAGTTTTGGACCTAGATGATTCTGAACGAAATTGGTCATTTCTTGAGGTGAAAAATGCATACTCTCCCAATTGTTTCCATTCCCATGAGGTTCATTTACTACTGTAATTCCCCAAATATTAATTCCTTCTGCTTTATAGGCATCTAAATATTTTGAAAAGAACAAAGCATAACTGTCATTGTATTTTGGCAATAGTTTTCCTCCAACATATTGTTTATTATCTTTCATCCAAGGTGGAGCCGTCCATGGTGATGCAATAATGTTAAATCCGTCTTTGGATATTTTCATTGCATCTTTTATCATCGGAATTAAATCATCTTTATCTTCTTGAATACTAAAATGTTTAAGCTCTAAGTCATCTGCAACAGGGGCATACGTATAATTATTTAAAGAAAAATCACATGAGCTAATATGTGTTCTTGTTAATGAGTAATTTGCTCCTTTTTCTCCAAAATATGCTTCTAAAACCATATTACGGTTTTCTGTACTTAACTTGTTTAATAAGTATGCTGAAGATTCTGTAAAAGAACCTCCAAAGCCTGTAATTGTTTGATATTCTTCATTTGGTATAATTGTAATTACAGTTTCAGGTGATTCTGAATTATAGTTTGTTAACTTAGTTAACTTATTACCACTTGCAGAAGTTTCAAACACATCTACATTTAATTTTCCATCAGTGTTACAAGCACTCATTATTATTAATATTATTAGTATAAAACTGTTTTTTTTTACCATAAGAAAGATTATTTTTTAGCCTTATTATAAGCCTTCTTTACCACATCAAACGTTTGTTTTTTATTTCTATCAATATCTACAATCCCCCAATATTCTTCATTTGGAGAACCATCATAAGGAACACCACTACTATTTGGTGCCCACCCTCCAGGGTCTTGCTTATCGTAACTTCCTGCTTTCCACCATCCATCTGTAAAAGAGAATAATGTAACCCCAGAACCAATATGATTGTTTTTAAAGACGTTCTTTAAAATAGTTGCATTGGCATCGGCTTGAGCTTTTTGATTTTCTCCTTTTTCATATCCAGCTTTTGAAATGGTCATATAACTATCTCCACCCGCTTCAGACAAATACATAGGTTTATCGCTTATTGCTTCCCATTCTTTATAGATACTACCAGGATTGTCCCAACGATATACATTCAGACCCCAAACATCAATATTCGGTGAAAGTTTTAATGCTAATGAATCGGGTAAATCTCCATGTGCAGTTGTTACTGGATGGTTTGGGTCTTTTTGATGAATTAATGCAGCTGCGTTATTTAAAGCATTGTACCAATTCTTTATATCTCCATCAAACCATTCTGGATGATAATTGTATTCGTTTCCAAGCTCCCAAAGTAAAATTGCTTTATGGTTTTTATATTTATCTACATAGTTTATAAATGAGCCAGAAGCTATATCATAAAAACCATTTTGATCATAACCAAAACCAATAATTACTTTAATATTTGCGTCCGCTAATTGATCTAACACGTTTATATAGTCTATTGGAGCATACACTCTAATGGTGTTTATCCCTGCTTCTTTCATTAAAAGAATGTCTTCCTTTAAACTGCTAAAATCTCTTTTATTTGGACTTCCTTTTGGAACCGGATGATAACAAATTCCTTTAATTAAGTATGGTGTATTATTTACTAAGATTTGTCGTTTAAAAACCTTTACTATATGTTCTTCTTTTGTATTACAGCTATATGTTGCTAATACAAAAAGGGTGAAAATAAATATGTTTTTAAGTTTCATTATGTTTCTTTTTAATGTTCTTGCAAAGATTTAATTTGCGGCACCATTACATCATCCATTAATAATGATTTATCTCCGTTATATGTTTTTACAATTGGATTTCCATTTCTCTTTAATCCTTTAAAAACTCCTTTATCTACCATGTCCCAGAACACAAATTTTGCCTTACCATTTATAGTAAATAACCCGAAATAATTTTCAGATCCATCCGGATTTACAATATCCTTCCAATTCTCATCAAAAGCTTCAAAATAAAAACACGACATGCCTTTTTGTGTTGTCCATTCTCTCATAGCTTTATAATACAATGCTTCTTTAAACTCATCTGTAGCGTTAGATTGATTAGGCCCGTACATTCCGTTAGAACGACTTGCCCAACCTGTTTCACCGATATGAATTGGCTTGTTAACGCCAATACTTAACATGTATTTTTTTACACTATCGTATTGAGAAATAGCATACTTTTTTGCTCTTAGCATTGCCGCTTTTACTTTATCTTCTTTTGACAAGCTTTCTTCTTCAGGCAATACTCCCCAGAAAACCGGATTGTAATGGGTATCATGCATAGGGTACGTATGCATTGAAACATAATCTACAGCTTTATAAAGTGCTTCTAAATCTTTGTTGTGATAACTCGTATCTCCACCACCCCAAGAAGCAAAATTATCTGAAGACGTAATCCAAACATCTTTTGATAGCTTTCCATCTTGTTTTAATTTTTGTAAATGGTTTACCCACTTTAAAATTACCCAAGGCTGCACAAAATAACTGCTAGCCCAATGAACCATAGCTTCATTTCCTACCGAAATAATCTTTACAATATCTGGGTATTGATTTGCTAGTTTAACCGCTTTTTCAATTTCAGAGGCATTATTAACCTCATCTTCTAAATTGTGATTTGGATGAGGAGTCCAAGCACCTTTACAATCTATCCAAGCCCCTAACATTACATACATTTCAAAACTTGGGTTTTCATTTTTTAATTCGTTAATAGCCTTTACTACATTGGAAGCTTTTGCATACTGTAAATTGTACGTTCTTACTATTCTTATTCCAGCAGCTTCTAAGATTAACATATCTTCTTTTAGCTCTCTAATTGTTGGCTGAACATCTCTTGAATTTGTTCTGTAACCACCATAAGAAATGGCTAAATAATTTGAGTTTCCTAATATTTGAGATGCTTTCATTGAATTCACTTTCTTTTGTTGTTTTACACTAGAATTACACGACAATACTATTGCCATCATGATTAAACCAACTATTTTAGTAGGTAATTTTAACATACACTGTATTCTATTTAACTACTGATACTGTTAAGCTTTGAACACTATTACTACGTTCAAATATTAATTTACTTGTTATTTTATCTAATTTTAATGAATTAAATTTCTTTGAAGAAGCGTTATTAAAATGCACTTCTATTGACTCTTTTTCAGAGATTTTATAAACAACTGGAACCTGACAATAGGTAAAACAAAGAGTGTTTTTGTCTAACTCTAAGGTTTTAAAATCTCCCATTACATCTACATATTTAAAAGTTTTTTGTTCTTTTAAAAACTCTTCTTTTCTTAAAATGCTAGGATTAAATTGTAATATCCCTTCTTTTACAAAAATGCCTAATTCACCAAATCTACTTAAGATGTCTTCTTTAACTTGCCCCGTCATTCCAGGTTGTTGAACTCCTTTTGTAGAAGGCGTGTGAGAATAAGGGTCTGTTGGAAATCCTCCATATAACTTGGGAGATTTCTTTACTCCTATTCCTTCATTAATTTCAAAATAATGATCAAATAATTTTCCAATGATTTCTGATTCTTCCTTATTGTCAATAGCATTCTGTGTAACTTCTTGAACTGCTAATTGCAATTTAGAAACCATATGCCAATAAATAGAACCAAGACCTTCATAGCCGTAAAAAGTACCTGATCTTCCAGTAAATGACTTATGATTAAAGATGTTTTCAAAAATATCAAACAATAAACTCGATTCTTGCTCTTTTAATTTCTTAAACTCTAAAGGCAATTCATTTAATGCTGATTTTAAGCTTTCAACATTGTTAAAATCTCCATTAAAATGATAATTATCTAAACAATCTTGCTCAATGATTTGAGTGTTTCCTTTTTCAATTAATTTTTGCAAAAGGGTTGATTTTTCAACTTTCTCTTTTGGGATGTTGTTTCTATCTAAAAAACCTGGCAACTCTTTGTTAGGGTATAAAATATAGCTGTATTGATCTTCTCTAAAAAGTTTACTTGCTTTTAAAGCATTTAATACGATTACACTTTCTTTTGCTGACAAGTAACCAGAGCTTAAAACTGCAACTTGACCTTCTAACATTTCTGACAAGTAAGAAATAGAAACTTCTTTATTGTTTGTTATAGTCATTAAATTATAAGCATGATACAAATTATCTACTCTCTTATTAGCTCTTATAGAATGATCTATAAACTGTAAAGAAGTATTGATAAATGAGAGCAAGTCATCTTTTGAAATATTCTTTTTATTACTAGAAAACTTTTGGTTGTAAATTTTATTTCTATAAGTACTTCCTGCATTTCCTAAACCATCCAATATGGTTTTACGATCCTTATCTGAAATTTTGTTGGATAAAATATCCTTATTGTTTTCTAAGGTGTTTTTTACGTTTTCAAAAAACAACACAAGTTCTTCTGAAACTTTTGTTTCATTAAAGTTTGATTCTTTTAAGATTGTTTCAAAAAAACTAAAAAATCTTCTTAAATAATAGAGCGTAACCATAGACACCCCATTACCTACCAAAGCGTTATTGGCATCATTCCATTCTGGTCTTTGAGTGTTCATCCAAATTCCACCTTCTGGAATAAAATTTGACATTTTAGCAAGAACAATAGCAAGAATTTTTTCTGTAAAATTAACCTTACAAATAAAGTAGTTTTCATCTCTTAATAAAGCTCCATCAACCCCTAGTTCATCTCTCTTTTGCTGAATTTTACTTTCGTTTTCAAAATCAAATTCTATGGTGTCTTTTGGATCTTTTAAGATGTCTTTATAACTTTTTATTCTATAGGGTATATTTGCATATACAAACAAATTTTCAGTGAAATATTCTTCTAACTTGTTTGGATAATAATTTTCTATAAACTCTAAAAACTTTAACAAATAGATTATTTGATGATCACCCCAATATCCAATATAAGACCATGGATTGTCTGGTTCTATTGTTTCCCAATCAAAACCTCCTTTAGTAACTCTGTATGGATTATATCCATCAAAAGTTGTGGCGTTTAAGAATTTATGAATCATTCCTTCTATAAACTCCGGATATGAATGCGCAAGTGCTTCCCAGTTTTGGAAAATGTCTCGCCAATTGCCTTCATAATCTAAAATTTTAGATCCGTCTCTTTCATCCCTTGTGTTGATTGAAAACTTATTCCAAGGTCTACTCGGGTCTCCATGTCTTCTACTAAATTTTAATGGCAAATATTCAAAACACAATCTTCTAAAATTCTTGTCTTCGTTTTTAGAAGCAGCTTTTTTAATATGATTTACTGAAAATGTATTTGGTAAGTTTTCTAATTCTTTTGTATGCTTTTTAAATACTTTTTTATTTGCATTGGCAATGTATTTTACAAAGTCTACTTTATCAATAGTATAATTATCATCAAAAATTCCTCCACGCATGATGTTAAACATCGTGTTAGAAAAATGTCTTGAATTTCTGAGTGTATTTGCGCTTAACTGAAGTCCGTCTGATGCCCCAACTAATTGAATTAAATGATTGGTTCCTTTATCAATATCTTCTTGAAGAATATTTGAAAAGTTCTTCTCTTTTTTTATTTTTTCGTTTAACTGAATAATGTTGGTAACCGATTGGTTTACATTCGCAATTAAACTCCATTCTTTTTTTTCTTTTGGATTTAATTCTTCCTTAAAAGAAACAAAGTATGCGCCTTTTTCAGCTTTCACATCTGTTTCTTGTATGAGATCAAATCCTTTTCTAAAATTACTAACTTGTAAAGAAGACAACAAATAGGTAAGATTTGAAATACCTGTAGACCAAACAATATTAGACTTAAGTGCTTCGCTTGGCTCTGCTTTATCTAATATAATTGCACTCAAAGCAAAAATTCCAAGTCCAGTTTCTTTAACCAGTTCACTTCTCTTATAAGCATCAACCAAATTACTACTTGCTTTTTGCAAATCTTCTCCTACACCATAAGGTAAAACATTTTGTAATCCATCTAAAACAGTAACTGTAGTTTTTAAAGCAGCATTATTAATAAGAGATGATTTCTTTACAAAACCATAGATATTGCTAGAATTCCACTCAAACACAAAAGTTAATTCTAAATCATGATTGATTTCTTCAAAAATGACTTTATTTCCATAAACATTCTTATATAGGTTTCTAGACGTATTGTAAACCCCTTTGTATTTTGTTGAAAAAGGTTCCCACAAATACTGTTTTCCTTCTTTCAGAACTCTTAATAATGTTTTTGTTCCAGTAACATCCTCAGATTCGGTCACCTTATCATCAGTGTAATAAGGAAACAACGCTTTATTACTATCTTTTCTTCCGGCAGTGACTCCTCCATTACTAGAGATAAACATCCAATGGTTAGAATTGCTAACAATGCTCATAAAAAACGGACGCATTGTTTCTACATTAGAAATTTTATTAAACGGCTCGTTTTTAATTAAAACTTGTTCTCCAGTAACTTCCTTTTCTTTTATAAAAGATTTAGAATTACCTATATAAATTTGTTGTGCTTTATTCATTTATAGTATTCAGTACTTAACCATTAACAATTATAAACTAATAGTCAAATTAAATTCTCTATAAAAATAAAATCATAGAGAATTATTGTTTGTTTATTAATAAACAAAGAGGCAAATTCAATCAATCAACAATGAATCACCTCTTTGTCTTAACATTATTTTATTGGTAAACTTTTACGTAATCTATTTCCATAAAATCTTCCGTAAATGCGGGATCAACTGTTCCTCCTAAAGTTCCACCCATTGCTAGGTTTAATATTAAAAAGTAATCTTTATTAAAAGGCTTTGTTGCATCATTTGTAAACACATGATAAGAAACTCCATCTAAAAAGAATTCGATTTTAGTGTCTGACCACTCAACAGTATAGTTATGAAATTCTGTAGACGCATTTGTAATTGCTGTAGATTTTGTAGGACCATTTCCTCCTGAGTTTCCAGGATAATGAACTGTACCGTGTATTTTAGTTTTATCTGTACCTTTTTGCTCCATGATATCAATCTCTCCTGAAGCCGGCCAACCTACAGTAGGAAAATCAGCTCCTAACATCCAAAACGCAGGCCACGTTCCTTGAGCATTAGGTAATTTTGCTCTTATTTCTACGCGTCCGTATTTAAACTCATACAATCCTTCAGATTTTAATCTTGCTGATGTATATCCAGCGCCATTTGCTTTGGCTTTGATTTTTAAGGATCCATTTTCTACTACTACGTTTTCAGAACTATTTGTATAAGTTTGAAGTTCTCCATTACCCCAACCTCCTGCACCAAGGTCATAAGTCCATTTTGTTGGGTCAGGTCCTGCTGTAGTAAAATCATCTTCCCAAACTAAATTATTATACGTATACGTTGCTCCTTTAACAGGTTTTGTAGATGTAAATTTATGATACCAAGCAGCTCCAGATCCACTAGCAGGATCTTCTATAACTCTTACAATTAACTCATCACTAGAAACAGAAATGATATCATACGTTCCAGAACCTACTAACCACCCCATAAATCCACCATCAGAAATTTCAAATGTTGTTCCTTTATAAGGTTTATTATTATAAGTCCCTTGGGTTGCTGCTTTTGAGGTTGACGGACTAAATGACACGTTTTTAACACCAAACATTTTAGTTGCTACAGTTGCATCATGACATTGATCTCCACCTACACCTATGAAATCTGCATAAGTACCTGGCACAAAAGCTGGTCCGGTAGTTTGCTCAAATGTAATTCCGTTTGCTGTTCTTGTAAATACAAATTCATTATCATACATACATCCTTTTTCTGCATCCCAAGCTTTAATTAAGTTCCACCAAGCTTCATATGCAAACTCTCCATTTCCATAATCATCCGTAACAGGTCCCAAACCAACATGTAAATCTTTATCAGCTTGCCAGTACCATTTTTTACTATCTCCAACATTAGCTCCACTTAATAAATTCTCAGTATCTACATCAGAAAAAGAACTATACACTTCAACTTCAATTGTCTTTGTAGAGGAGTTACCTCCCTTACCATTTGCTTTCACAACAACGGTATACTTGTTCACTCCTACTTTAGAAAATCTTTTCGTTAATAACCCTGAAGGTGATTTTTCTGCTACACCATCAAAATAATATACATAAGAAGATGCGTTTTCTGCTGAAACTGTAAAGTTTACAGTTCCTGTTCCATCTCCAAAAGGATTTGTAGCATCTTTACCTACAAGCTCTGCTGTAATGGTAATATTTTTTGGAGCTATTACTTGCCCAAATTCATAATCTTCTTTTTGACAACTATTAATTAATAGTCCAACGAATAATGCGAATATTAAATATTTATTTTTTTTCATGATTCTTTTTTAAAATTGTGTAATATCATCTAAATAGATGGTGTAATTAGCTGAACCATCACCTTGAGTACCATTATCCATAATTAATACTAGATTATAAAAATCTATCGTTGTACTAATTCCTGTAAAGTCAAAAGTTAACTCTTCCCATGTATTTGCAACAGTAGTAGTTGCTGTAACTTCTGCTGACGCTGCAGTATTTGGCCATGGCGTAGCATCTTCAAATTTCATTAGTAAATTCAATCCAACTCTAGGTGACCAAACTTTTACTTTGACTTTATTTTGACCTACAAACGAAAATTTCTGTGAAACAGTTATTTTAGAACCTGCCCAAACTTGGCCCGCTTTTTTGACTAATTGTGCTACCATAGCGGTAGAATTACCAGTAGTTTGTGGATTTGCAATTACAGAGATATCTCCACCATCAAAACTACTTAATGTAAATTTTGGTTCAAAGTCTAAGTAAGATGCAAGTGATATATCATCAATATAAATTGTGAAATTATCCGTACCATCACCCTGTGTACCATTGTCCATGATTAACACCATATTGTTGTAATTAGTAGCTGCATCTACTCCTGTTAATGTAAAACTTAATGTTTCCCATCCTCCAGTAACAGTTGTTGTTGCAGTTATTTCTGCCGTTGCCTTAGTATTTGGCCAAGGGGTAGCATCTTCAAACTTCATCAATAACTTTAAACCAGATCTTGGAGACCAAACTTTAGCTGTTACTGTAGCTCCTTCTGCAATAGAAAAAGATCCATTTGCAGCAGTTACTTTAGATCCTGCCCATACTTGACCAGCATCTTTTATTAACTTTAACACCATAGAAGACGAATTTCCAGTTGTCTTTGGGTTTGCAACTACAGATGTATTTCCTCCATCAAAAGCACTTAATGTATATGGTGCTTCAAAATCTATTGGAGTTGCACTATTAGCTACAGAAGGTGATTTATAAAAATAAATATTATCTATAAAAACAGTTCCTGTTGCCCAAGGTGTTCCAACAAGCTTCATTTGGAAAATTTCTGTTACTGTTAAACCTTGGTCTGTGTATTCTTTCATAGGAATATCAAGACTAGTCCATTTTCCAGCAGTTAAACTTTTAGTTACTGGTTTTTCTGATGTTGTTCCAGATGCATTATTTATCAAAGATGTTTCTAGATGTGTTGCATCTCCAGATGTCCACACATCAATATGTAAAAACTCCATTGAAGAAACATCTATAGATGTACCATCTTTTAATGCAATTCCTTGATAACTTAGTTTTACGTATTGCAACATCTTGTCTCCACTTAAATCAAACTCTGCCCAAGAACTACCTTGTGAAGCTTGACCCCAGTCTGGAAAATAATTGGTTCCTACTACATCAGTATATGCCGAAGAATAAATTGAGATTACATCTGCAGAGGCTCTTGTTGGTGGTGCCGGTGCAGAAACTGTAGGTTGTAAAATTTCGGTTACAGTAAATGTTTCTGCATGTTCAGTAGTGGCAATTGCTGCACCTTTAACAATCACTTTTACATCATAACTTCCAGGGGCTGCATATTTATAGTTTATTGTACTTCCTATATTTGCTGTAGCTACTGGTTGAGTTACACCTGTTTCTCCTGAATGAAATTCAAACATCGTAGCAAAATCTGCTTTCGCAGTAATATTTACTTGTTTAGAAGTTCCTGGATCATTTTCTATAGTTGTAACTAAGTTTTGAGGAGCCTTAAATGAAACAACTAATTCTTGAGTTGCTTCTGCTTTATCTCCTTTAATATTTATTGCTTCTATCTTAAGTGTATAAGTACCTTCTGCATAAGTGTGCTGTGTACTTCCACCGATTTTAACTTCAACAGGTGTTGTAGTACCATCTCCATAATATACTTTAAAGCTATTTGCTCCATCTGCAACGGGTGTAATTGTTACTAAACCTGTATTATCTTGTGTAACACTATAGGTTGCCGAAATATTAGTTGGAGGAGGAATAGATTCTAAAAAATCTAAGCTATCTATATCTTTACAAGCACTAATAATTATTAATATTAGAAGTGTTTTATATATATTTTTAATTTTTTTCATATTTCCTAGTTTTAATATCCTGAATTTTGACTCCATTTACCTTGAGAAAATTGAATTTCTTCTAACGGAATAGGAAATACCTCGTGTTTACCTACGGTAAATCCAGGAATATTAGCTCCTCTTCCTGTTCTAACTAAATCGAAAAAGTGATGTCCTTCTCCAACTAATTCTACTCTTCTTTCATGATAAATTGCATCTGTTAATGCCGATCCGCTTAAACTTACATTTTTACTTGTATTTCCAAAAGCCCTAGCTCTTACCATGTTTAAATAAGTTCTTGCTAAACCATCATTCGGTGTCGCTTTTCTATTAAATGCTTCGGCTGCCATAAGCAATACATCTGCATATCTAATAGCTCTATAATTGTTCGGATTTGTTAAATTCAAATCTCCTGCAGCATCAGCACCTCTTTTTCTTGGAATGTATTTTCTATTAAAATACCCTGTATGCTCATAACCAGTTGTGTAAGAAGCACCTGTCTGAGTTGCCCAAGCTGCAATGTCTAAAATAGCAACATCTTTTCTATTATCTCCAACCTCAAATTGATCTACCATTTCTTTTGTAGGTACATTAAAACTAAAACCTGAAGTAAACAAGGTTCCTTGATAACCTCTAACACCTTGAAAACCAACAGCTACATTACCTTCACTACATTGTAAACATCCAAACCCTGCTCCTTCTACATCTGTATATTGAACTTCAAACACAGAACCTTTTCCGTTTTCTCCTTCAAATTCAAATATTTTATTATAATCAGTTTCCAATTCATAAGGTCCATTTTTAATAAGATCATCTAAAACTGAAGAAGCTTCATTGAATTTATCTTGAAATAAATATACTTTACCTAATAAAGCTTGAGCAGATCCTTTTGTTGCTCTACCTGTTTGAGGAGCTGTATATGATAAGTTAGCAATTGCATATTTTAAATCATCTTCGATTAATTTATAAACCTCTGTTTTTGGTGACCTTGCAATTGTTTTCTCATCTCCTAACACAAATCTACCTTCTGGTTTAATTGGAATATCTCCAAACCATTTTACCAATTCAAAATTATAATAAGCTCTTAAAAAACTTGCTTCTGCTATGTAAACTTCTTTACCTTGAAAAGCTGTTTTATCTTTAAACTCTAATATATATGCCGCTCTATTTACACCTCCAAACATCCAGCTCCAAAGATTTTGTAACTGTGCATTTACTGGTGTATGAATCATATCATCTATTTGTTGATATCCTGGAACGTCTGTAGCACTTTCTCCTCCACATAATGTGTTGTTTGATGCTATTTCACCCATCAATACATTAATAAAAGTTGATTGTAATGGGTCATATGCAGCTACTAGAGCATTGTAATAATCTGACTCTGAATTAAAGTAAGACTCTGAATCTTCTGCATATATTTTTGACTCATCTAAATAATCATCTGAACAAGAATTTAGCACAAAAAGACTTGCCATAAAGATGATTCCTAATTTTATTTTTTGTTTATATTTTCTCATCTTTCTATTTTTTAAAATGTAACATTTAAACCTAAAAGAAACTGTCTTGCTGAAGGATAGGTTCCATAATCTATACCTGCTCCAATAGCTCCACCATTAACAGTTGGATCGTATCCAGTATACTTTGTAAGTGTAAATAAGTTATTGATTGATGTATATATTCTTAACTTCGCTAAGCCTACTTTTCCTAATAAATCTTCAGAGAAATTGTACCCAATTTGTATGTTTTGCAAACGTAAAAAGGAAGCATCTTCTACAAAGAAATCTGAGAATAACTTATTGTTTGTAGCATCATTAGTTAATCTTGGAATAAAGTTACTTGTTCCCGGTCCTGTCCATCTACCTAAATAATAATTTGGCTTATTCACATTTGGTAAGAAACGTTCAAAGTTTCTAACCATATCTTTTCCTAACTCTGCATATAAATATGCTGTAAAGTCCCAGTTTTTATATTTAGCTGACATATTGAATCCCATATAAAAATCTGCTTGAGGGTTACCAATATTGGTTCTATCTTTAAAATCAATAACTCCATCTTTATTTACATCTTTATATCTAATATCTCCTGGTGAAGTAACACTAGCTCCTAAACCAGATTGAGATGGATGATTGTTAACTTCAGCTTGGCTTTGAAAAATACCGTCAGTAACCAAACCATAGAAATATCCAATTGGTTGCCCTACTTGCATTCTAGATGGCGCTAAATTACCGATTGCAAAGGCTCCTCCTTCAACAAAAGCTCCATCTAATACTTCTGTAACTCTGTTTTTTACATAAGTAACATTGTAAGACAAGTTTATTGAAGCATCATCGGTTTTTAAAGCCTTATAGTTAATTGCTAATTCTGCACCTGTATTTTTAGATGTACCCGCATTTACGGTTGGATTTGCGCCCCCTGGTGCACCAGATCCTAATAAACCTGATACTGGAAAATTTTGAATTAACAAGTCTTTTCTTGTTTCTTCAAAATAATCTGCTACGATAGATAACTTGTCATCAAATAAATTAACATCTAAACCAATATCTAATTTTTCAGCTGTTTCCCATGTTGCTAATGGATTTGGTAAGCCTCCTTGAGCTGTACCATCTACTAATTTACCATCTAAAACATAAGTTCCTTCTCCATTTAATAAAGATCTATAAAGGTTATCTCCAACTAAATTTCCTAACGTACCATAACTTGCTCTTAATTTTAAGAAGTTAATTGTCTTGTTGTCTTTTAGAAAGTTTTCATCAGAGATTTTCCATCCAGAAGTTATAGACCAAAAACTGTCTACTCTTTTGTTTTTTGCAAACACAGAAGCACCGTCTCGTCTAACTAATCCAGAAAATAAATACTTTCCTTTATAATCATATTGTGCTCTTGCAAAAAATGATGTTAATCTTATATCTCCATTACCAGTATTAAAACTTCTTTGATCACTTTGCAAGTTTGTTAAACTAATATCTGCAAATTCGTATGAGTTATTTGGCACATCAAATCCTGTTGCATAAATACCGTCAAACAAATCATTTTGTACACTCGTACCTAATGTAAATGTGGTATTATGATCTTCTGCAAAAGTTTTAACATAGGTAGCAAACGTTTCCCAGTTTATCCTGGTAGATGTTGTTTTAAACTGATAAACAGAACTTTGGGTTCTATTATATACTTTACTAGATCCATAATTGTAAATAGGAAAGAACGTACGTTGTTTTTCATTGTATATTTTATATCCTAAACGAGAAGTAACAGATAAGCCTTCTAAAGGTTTGTAAGTTAAACTAAAATTACCTTCAATTCCACTTCCATTATTTTCTCCAAAGGTGTTTTTTAATAATGATAATGGATTTACTACTTCAATTCCTAAAAAGTTATTTGTATCATCTTCATTAACACCAAAAGTTGGTGCATAGTTTAAACCATTAAACAATAACGAACTGTCAAATCCTTTAGAAGCACTAGTAAAGTAGTTTGCTATTAATGAAAAATTTAATTTTTCTGTAACATCTACTCCTAAATTAAGTTTGATGTTATTTCTAATGAATTTAGATTTCTCTTTAGCAATAATTCCATCTTGTTCTGTTCTTGAGGCACTTATATAATATTTAAAATTTTCTCCTCCTCCAGACAAACTAATGTTATGATTCATTAATAATGCATCATTAAATAATTGATCTTGCCAATCTGTCCCTTTTCCTAATTGACTAATATTAGTAAAAGGTAAATTTTGTCCACTTGCTCCATAAGCTTCATTTAATACTAAAGCATACTCTGTTGCATTTAAGTAGTTTAATTTCCTTGTCGTTTGTTGAATAGCTGAGTAGGTGTCATACTTAACAGTAGCAACTTTATTCTTCTTACCTATTTTTGTAGTTACAAGCACAACTCCATTTGCTCCTTTAATACCATATATGGCTGCTTGAGCATCTTTTAAAACCGTTATAGATTCTATATCGTTTGGATTGATACTATTTAAATCTCCTTCATAACCATCTACAATAGTTAATGGCTGATTATTGGTGTTAGAACTAATACCTCTAATTATGATATTAACTTTTGCTCCTGGTGCACCTGAAGATAAGTTTACAGCAACTCCAGAACTTGTTCCTTGTAGTGCAGTTGTAGCATCAATAGGTTTTAAGATGTCTAACGTTTCTTCACCTACTAATGAAACAGCTCCAGTAACATCTTTTCTCTTTTGTTTTCCGTAACCTACGATTACTACTTCATCTAGCTGTTGTGTAGCTTCTTTCAACACAACATCTATTGTCGATTCATTAACTATTACTTCCTTGTTTTGGTATCCTATAAAACTGTAAACTAATACAGATCCTTTAGAAACATTTGCTAACACATATTTACCATCGAAATCTGTTTGTGTTCCAATAGTCGTGTTTTTTACAACAATGTTTACTCCTGGTAATGGATCTCCAGTAGATTCATCTGTAATTACTCCTTTAACAGTAATACTCTGACCAAATGAATAAACCGTAAATAACAGGAAAATAACTAGTGATATTTTTTTTCTCATAAAAACGGGTTTTTAATTTTCTATAAATCTAGGGGGTAATTATTGTGAAATCCATAAAAACACCCACTACAAAAATCATACATTGCTTAAAAAAAATAAACAAACCCTTATAAATATGGTAATTAGGGGTGAAAAAAAATCACAAAAAAATAATCTGAAATTTTGAGTGTTGTGGTTTTGTATAGGTGCTTTTTAAAGGTAAACTAACACTAAATACCTAAAATATAATCTGTTAAGCTATCATTATGCTCTAAATTCATTTTTTTTCGCAAACGATATCTTTTTACCTCAACACTTCTAGGTGAAATATTTAGAAGAGGTGCAATTTCTTTAGATGACAAGTTCAACCTTAAATATGCACACAGCTTTAAATCATTTGGAGTGAGTGAGTTATGAAGTGATTTTATTTTTTTTATGAAATCTTTATCTGCATTGTTAAAGGCTTCAATAAACATTTGCCAATCACCTTTGTTATTAATATTCTTATCAATTATTTTAACAACATTTTTAATTCCTTTTTCCTCTCCCTTTATTAATTCTATTTTTAAAGAATTCAATAATTCATTCTTTTTAATGATACTCATTGTAGAAGAAGCCAACTCTCTGCTTTTACTTTCAATTTCAATTTTTAATTGATCATTTCTAGACTGCATCAATTCTTTTTCTTTTGCCAATGCTTTAAGCTTAAAGTCTTTTTCTTGTTTCTCTAACAATCTTTTTCTCTGATTTCTATAATAGCTTTTATAAACTCTATCAATTAGCAGTAGAAAAAATAGTAACAAAACAGCATATGCTACTTTTGCTAATGTGGTTAAATACCAAGGATTCTTAATATTAAAATTATAAGAAGCCGTATTAGCCGTATTTATATTTCCAATTTTTGCCCGAACATGAAAAACATATTCGTTTCCTACTGGTAAGTTTTCAAAAGAAACATATGATGTGCTTAACCAATCACTCCAATCAATCATATATCCTTCTAATAAGTATTGATACTCAATATTTTTGTCTTGGGTTAAAAAAGGCACATGATATTCAAACTCAATATTATTTTCGCTGCTTTTAAAATCTCCATTATTTTTTAAAATAACATTTTCTTTTATTTTATTAAGTTTATTCTTTTTTATAGAATTAATTGAAATTTGGTACAGAGTTTTATCTTTATTTATATCGTTTAAATTAACCGTTATATACCCGTTGTTAATCCCTAAAATAACATCTTCATCACCTATGGTTGTTAAATTTTCAAAGCCTTCTGCTCCTTCCCTAAGGGCTTTTGATATCGGAATTTTTTTTATGATTAATTTTTGATTTATGGCATTTGGCTTAACATAACTAATGTCTTTATTAGAAAAACTCCATAAAATGTCATTTTCTGCATCAAAAATCATTTTACCAGAATCGTAGGTTTCTGTTGAATATAATTTACTTAAAATAGTATCTTTTAATAGCTCATTTGTTTTTTTAGAGTATTCATAAACTCCATTTTCATAGGCATACAATATCCTCTCTTTATATTTTATAATATTTGAATGAATTTTTTTACTAAAAACTGAATTGTTTTTTACCTCTAAAACCTCTCTAAAATCGTCATCAACTTTAAGTGTGTATAATCCTTTATATTCGTGGTTTACTAAAATTTGAGTCTTATTAAAGACCTCAAAAGACCTACTTGAATTGTTAAATCCTTTTATTTTATTTCTTAAACTCCATTTATTTCCTTTCTTTTCAAGAATATACAACCCAGAATAATTTCCTTGCATTAAGGTATGATCATTAAGTTGTTTGATATTCCAAGTTCCAAGAATATCAATTTTGTTTACAACCTTTCTATCATCTATAATCATTGTTCCCGAGTCGTGACCACAAAACAATTTAGCATCAATAACATTTAAATTCCAAACTTGACCTTGGGTTCCTTTTATCAATTTAAATTCTTCTTCTGTATTGTATTTTTTAACATACAATCCTTGGTTGGTCCCTAAATACAAATCGTTTTGATACAACTTTGTAGTATATACAGTTCCAATTTTCCCTTCTTTATCATTGAATATCTTAATCTGAGAATTAATATTCACACTGCTAATTCCATTATCTAGACCCAACCAAACGACACCATTTGAGTCTTCTAACATTGATAAAACCGTATTGTTTGATAATCTATTGTTCTTGTTTTTTTCATAAGACAACTCACCTTTACTTGTTAAGAATAAAACTCCATTAGAAATAGTCCCTATAGCAAATCCATTATTTTTTAATTGAATACTGTTATATACTTTTTTGTTTTTAAGAAATCTGTTTGCATTCTCCCAATACGTGAGCTCTTTGTTTTCTAGCATTACAAAGCCCTCTGTATTTGTTAAAATAATTAATTGATTTTCATTTTGATGAATATTTATGATATCATTCTCTCGAAAAAGTGTATTGTCAGAAATTAATTTCGGCTCACCATTTTCAATTTTAAATAATCCTTTGCCTAATTGTTGAAAATAGATGGTGTTTTTAACACTAAACATTTTCGTTATTTTTACATCCGAAGAAATAATTTTAAACTCATTCGTTTTAAGGTTGTAGAAATAAATTCTTTGCAAGGACTGAAATAGAACCCAGTCATCATATTTAATAATATTCCAGAATTGCTCGTCTTCTAATACAGGAATGTTAAATTTAGCTACTAAAGAAGTAAAATACAACTCACCATAATCATCTCTCAACCAATACCCAAAATCCATATAAAACCCTGTAAATATTTTGTCTTCAAAGACATTTACAGATCTCATTATTGTTGAATTTGGCGTATTATACAGCCTCCACTTGGCTCCATTAAATTCTAACAGACCAAAGTTATTTGCTACGTATAAATTTCCTTCTTTAGATTGACTTAGCGACCAATTTTGCGCCCCTGCATTATAATTCTTTTGAGAAAAATTATTGACAGGTGGTAACTCTTGAGCACTCAAATTATGAGTTACAAAAAGGACAAGAAACAAAAACTGAATCTTTAATAAATGGAATAAATATTGCTTTTTAAATATCATCACTACAATAATACAAATAATAATAGCAACAATAAAAAATGATACTAGTTTAAGAAATAAATTAAAAACACTCAGGAAAGTATTTACTCAGTAGCTTTTAAATAATTGGTAATTATAGTTTGTACCTTTGCATTGTCAAAAACTGTTGGGTACAGTTCTTTGATAATTGTTCTGTAATCAGCATCTATTGCTAAGGCATTTTTTAAATGAACTAAGCTGTATTTCTCTTTAGACGTCAACATAAATAAACCACACAAACGGTATTCTATTTCTGCAAATTGTTTGTATGTATTTTTTGCTTTAACTAATATTTTTAAAGCATCATTGAACTCACCTAAAAACAACAATACATCTGCCAATCCTACATAAATTTCTAATGAAAGATCTTCTAAATCTAAACACTTATAAAAGGCTTTTACGGTTTCCTCGTAAAAATTTAGTTTTAAATTTATCTCGGCATATTTTCTCCAATACATCGGATTTGAATCATCAATATGCAGTGCTTTTGTAATATAATATAAGGCTTTTTGATATTCTTTTTCTTCTTGAAATAAATTTGTTAACAGCAACCAAGCCTTATCTAACAAAGGGTCTTCATGAACCGCCTTTTTAAAATATTTTGTAGCTGTATCTAAATCGCCTAATTTTTGATAACATTCTCCAATTCTCACACAAACAAAAGCCGTAGGATCATCTAATTCTAAAGTTATTAAGTAATTCTGAATAGCTTCTTCAAAACGTTCTAATTCTTCTAATGTTTTGGCTTTTTCTAAATAACCACCAATAAAAGATTCATCAATAACAACAGCATAATCAAAAGCTTTTAATGCCTCTTTGAATTTATTTAACACAAAATACTGTCTTCCTAATTGATGCCAAGCAACTTCGCAATACGGATTTGTATCTATATAATTGGTTAAAAAACGAATTGCTTCTTCATGGTTGTTTTCCATGTCAAAACAATACACCACATTGTATAAAGACGAATAATCTTCAAAATCTACATCAATACAATTTGCAAAATTTAGTCGTGCATTTTCAAAATCATCTAAATACAAATATTCCATTCCTACCATAGACCAAATATCTGCAGGATCATCTGTAATTGCTAAAATTTGATTCAATGTTAGAATTGCCTCTATATGCTTGTCGTTTTTAGATAAAATAATTGCTTTCTGAATCAATAACTCTTCATTGTTTGGTGCAACAGCTTCTATTTCGTTAATTAACGCGTTTGCATTTTGCAATTTATCTTCAAAAATTAACAGCTCAACTTTCAATAATTTCAATACAATTGAAGTAGGATGTTGTTCTAGTCCTAGCTTCACTGCTTTATTAGCCAAAGAGTGCTTACCATTATCTATATAATGCTGTATTATTTCTTCAAACTCAATAGAGTCAAAGAAATACACACTATTGGTTTTTAACATGGATTCGAACTTTGAAAGTGACATAGGCTTCTAATTTTATCATCAAAAGGAAAAACAAAAATCTTTTTACCTTTTCATTTGATTAAACAAGCTGTAATATTTTATCAATCAATTATTGAAAAAATTACTTATTTAAAAATACTACAAGTCTTCTTCTCCTTTAATAAAAAGAGCTTTACTTTTCAACAAATTAATTAACAAAAATGAGGCCCTTTTAAAATGCTTTTCAGTAAAATTTTGCGAATCCTTTTATTTACACTAATTTTGCTCAACATTAATTATCAGTTTTACTGATTTATTTCCAAATAAAATTTGGACATTTTTCTTATGAGCTCGAAAGTATTATTAAACTCGAAAGAAATTGAAATCATCTTACATCGACTAGCTTGTCAGCTTATCGAAAACCATAACGATTTTTCTAACACTGTTTTAATTGGTCTGCAACCAAGAGGTGCGTATTTGGCTAAAAGAATTAAAGATATTTTAACCAACGAATACCACATTAAAGACTTAAAATTAGGCTTACTAGACATTACTTTTTATAGAGATGATTTTAGAAGAAGAGACTCTCCAATTGATGCCAGTAGTACAAAAATTGATTTTTTAATTGAAGATAAAAACGTTGTTTTAATTGATGACGTCTTATTTTCTGGTAGAAGTATAAGGTCGGGCTTATCGGCAATTAACGATTTTGGGAGACCAAAATTAGTAGAATTATTAGTGTTAATTGACAGACGTTTTAGCAGACATTTACCTATACAACCAAATTATAGAGGCAGACAAGTAGATGCTATAAATCAAGAAAAAGTTAAGGTTTGCTGGAAAGAAACACACAAAAAAGACGTAGTTTATTTAGAACACAATTGATAAAATGAAACAATTAAGCGTAGACCATTTATTAGGCATAAAATATCTTAACAAAAACGATATTGATCTTATTTTTGAAACTGCTGATCATTTTAAAGAGGTTATAAATAGACCCATTAAAAAAGTTCCTTCGCTTAGAGATATTACCATTGCCAATTTATTTTTTGAAAATAGCACAAGAACAAAACTTTCTTTTGAGTTGGCTGAAAAAAGACTTTCGGCAGATATTATCAATTTCTCTGCAAGTCAATCTTCCGTAAAAAAAGGTGAAACCTTAATAGACACAGTAAACAATATTTTATCAATGAAAGTTGATATTGTTGTGATGCGTCATCCGAATGTTGGAGCTGGAGTATTCTTATCTAAGCACGTAAATGCAAAAATTATAAATGCAGGAGACGGAACGCACGAGCACCCTACACAAGCATTGTTAGATTCTTATTCTATTAGAGAAAAATTGGGCAGTGTAAAAGGTAAAAAAATTGTAATCGTTGGTGATATTTTACATTCTAGAGTCGCATTATCAAATATATTTGCCTTGCAGTTACAAGGTGCAGAAGTAAAAGTTTGCGGACCAACAACATTAATTCCGAAATATATAACAAGTCTAGGAGTTACGGTAGAAACCAACTTAAAAAAAGCCTTAGACTGGTGTGATGTTGCCAATGTTTTACGAGTGCAACACGAACGTATGGATGTGAAATATTTTCCATCAACTAGAGAATACACCCAACTGTTCGGCATCAACCAGCAAGTTTTAGATAGCTTGGATAAAAATATTGTCATCATGCATCCTGGTCCTATAAATCGTGGCGTAGAAATTACAAGTGATGTTGCAGACTCTAACAATTCGATCATCTTAAACCAGGTTGAAAACGGTGTTGCCGTTAGGATGGCGGTGATTTATTTATTAGCACAACAGATAAAAAGATAATTTGTCTTCTTAACGAAAAATCTTATGAAAATTTCTCAAAAAGACACATATACTCTCATTTCATCCACAGAAAATTCTTTTTCAGAATTTTTTAAAGCTTTTAAATCAGAAAGTATAGAGACAATAGAAAATCATAAAGTTGTTCAACTTTCTGAAAACCTTAACACAACCTTAGAAGATTTGTCTCTATTTTTGAATATCGCTTCAGAACACAGAAGCAATGGTATATCTTTTGTAATAGTTTGCAACGAAATTGATATAGATGACATCGCTGATGAAATCAATATTGTTCCAACACTGCACGAAGCTGAAGATGTGCTCGAAATGGAAGCAATAGAAAGAGATTTGGGTTTTTAACAATTAATTTCTTTTCTGAATAATACAACTAACGAATGGTAAAAAAATTACTTTTTATTACTTTTTTATGTTTTACCACTGCCGTTTTTTCTCAAAAAACGTTGCAAAAACTATCTGCTGCTCCAAATCCTTTTTTTACTTCTACAACCATAAAATTTAACGCAACAAAAAGTCAGCCTATATTTTTTGTTGTTAAAAATGTGCTAGGAAAAACCGTTTTCTCAAAAACATTTACCACCAAAATTGGCAGTAATGAAATTAAATTCAACAGAGACAACTTACAATCTGGAATGTACATTTATGCTGTTAGAAGTAGAAACGAAGTTCTTTCTAAACGCTTTGTTATCAAATGAGTTTACAAATAACTATTCTAGGTTGTCATTCTGCAACACCAAGAGTAAATGCGCATCCAACTTCTCAATATTTAGAAATTAACAACAGGCATTTTTTAATAGATTGTGGGGAAGGAACACAACGCCAAATGAGAAAATACAATGTTGGATTTTCTAAAATCAATCATATTTTTATATCGCATTTACATGGAGATCATTTTTTTGGTTTGATCGGTTTAATTTCTACATTCGGAATTTTAAATAGAGAAAAAGAGCTGCACATTTTTGGCCCGAAAGGAATTAAAGAAGTTACTACGTTACAATTAAAAATTTCAAAATCACATGCGAAATTCAATATTAATTTTAATGAATTATCTTCTAAAAATAGTGAAGTGATTTTTGAAGATGATAAGGTTACTGTAAGTACAATCCCTTTAAATCACAGGGTATATACAAACGGTTTTTTATTTAGGGAAAAAGAAAATTCTAGAAAATTACACATAGAAAACGTACAACAATATCCAGAAATACAAACTTGCGATTATCACAATATAAAAGCAGGTAAAGATGTGGTTTTAGAAAATGGAGAAATTATAAAAAACGAAGAATTAACATTACCTCCTTCTAAGACAAATAGCTATGCTTTTTGTAGCGATACTTCTTACAAGGAAGATATGGTTCCAATCATAAAAAATGTAGATATATTATACCATGAAGCAACATTTTTATCCGACAGAGAAGATTTAGCAAAAAAAACAAAACATTCTACGGCAAAACAGGCTGCACAAATAGCACTACAAGCCAATGTAAATCAGTTAATTATAGGTCATTATTCTAGCAGATACAAAAATATTGAACTCTTTAAAGAAGAAGCATCAACAATTTTTCAGAATGTTATTTTAGCAGAAACAGGGAAAAAGATTTCTTCAAACTAATATTGATTGATACTTAACAGAACCAAAGTACAAGCAACCTCTGTTTCAATATTCTTTTCTTTTAACAATTTTATAAACTCACTATTTTCTGTTCCAGGATTAAAAATTACTCGATTTGGTTTTAATCCAATTACATACTCATAATATTCTTTTTGTCTTATTGGATTTAAATATAAAGTTACCGTATCAATATCTTGAAATTGTAATTTTTCTACTTCAATAGACACGTCTAAAACAGTTCCTTTTTTTGCTCCAACAGCAAAAACTTCAATTTTATTTGCTCTTAATTTATGGATAGCTTTATTCGAATAACGTTCAGTGTTTACTGAAGCTCCAAGCACTAAAGTAGCTTTTTTCATTTGTTAATATTATGTTAAACGGCGTTAATAGCAGTAACAAAGATAAGAAATGTAACGTCTATCTAGCATCAAATCAAAACAACTTAAAATACATTTATGAAAAATTTAATCCTACTTTTTGTTTTAACCCTTAGCATTAGTTCATACGGACAATTAGACAAAAGTAAAATTGCTAAACCAGGAAATATATCTGGTAAAGTAATAGACAAAAAAACAACTAAAGCACTACCCTATGTTAATATTGTTATTAGAGATACTGCAAAAAAAATTATTACTGGTGGAATCACCGATTTAGAAGGAAATTTCAAAGTAAAAAATATTCCAGAAGGAGTAAGTTTAGTTGAAGTTCAGTTTATAGGTTATAAAACCTATGCTAAACAAATAAATATTAAAAATGGTAATATTAGAATTGATTTAGGTACAATTAAATTAGCTGAAGATGCTACAACTTTAAAAGAGGTTGAGGTAAGAGCAGAAATTTCTACTGTTGTACAGAAAATAGACAGAAAAATAATTAATGTTGGTAAAGATTTAACAGCTGCTGGAGCTACTGCATCTGAGCTATTAAACAACGTGCAATCTGTGAGTGTTGATAGTCAAACAGGAGCTTTAAGTCTTCGTGGAAACAACAATGTTAGAGTATTGGTTGATGGAAAACCAACGAACATCAGTACTGCACAATTATTACAACAAATTCCGTCTACTTCAATTAAAAGCATTGAATTAATTACAAATCCATCTGCAAAATACAATCCAGAAGGAATGAGTGGAATCATCAATATTATCTTAAATAAAAAGGCAAACATTGGCTTTAACGGTTCTGTAAATACAGGGATTACTCGTGGAGAAAATACAAGATACAATGGTTCTTTAGACATGAACTATAAAACCGGAAATGTAAATTTTTACACAAATTATGGATTTAACAAAGGTGATCAACATAATTTTGGAAGTGTTACAAGAACTGGCACAAATGCTTCTCTACAAGAATTTGACTTCCTAAATGGTCAAGAATCTCATTTAATAAAATTTGGAGCTGATTTTTATATCAGTGACAAAAAAACATTCTCAGTATATACTACTCAAAATTTCACGGATGCATTAGGAAATGCTTCAACAAAAGTTTTTCAAAATGGTAACTTGCTTATCAATGCTCCTTTTACTTCTGACATGAGCGGAATTAAATCTAGCGTGTACAACATGAATTATAAAGTGAATTTTGAAAAGAAAGGACATAGTTTAGAATTAGAAGCAACCTTTTCTAACTCAAAGCAACCAGAAATTGCAACATACAGTCAATTGATAAATCCAAGTTCTTTTTCAAATGTTATAAAAAATGATAGAGACATCACATTGTTTAATATCGATTATACAAATCCTGTTACAGAAAACGGAAAAGTAGAATTGGGAGCTGAAGTTCGTATCAACAAAACTTCTAACATGAACACAACCACGCAACCAGGTTTTAACAACTCGTCTTTCACCTATGATAGAAAAATATATTCTACATACTTTAACTACGGATATAAGATGAATAAAATAACCATGCAATTAGGTGTTCGTGCAGAACTATATATAGTAGAAGGAATGTTTAATGAAGTTACTAAAGCCTCTGCAAGCTATAAAGACGATATCTTAAGTTTATATCCATCTGCTTTTGTAACCTACAGCGCATCAGAAAAAAACCAATGGCAATTTAGTTATAGCAGAAGAGTAGACAGACCTTCTATACAACAAGTTAACCCAATTAGAGAATGGAGTACACCATTAGTTACTTCTTTAGGAAATCCAAATTTATTACCACAATTTACAAACTCATTTGAAGTAAATTACACAAGACAAATAAAAGGCGGTTCTATTACAGTTGGAACCTTCTTTAGAAGAGTGAATGATGAAATTTCTACCATTTTATATAAAGATCCAAACGATCCAACTAACACAAAACAAATAAAATCTGATACTAATTTTGATGGAAATAACAGATACGGACTTGAAATGTCTACCAACTATAAAATTGCAAATTGGTGGAGAGTTAATGGTAGTTTAGATTTCTATTCTCAAAAAGTAAAAGGGTTGGTTGCAAATGTACAAAGTGAAGTTACAAATACAGCCTTTAATGTAAGATTAAGTAATAGTTTTACAGCAACAAAAAACTTACGTTTTCAACTATTTGCAATGTATAGAGGCGCAAATAAAGATTTACAATTTAATGCTTCTGAAATGTATATGGTTAACTCAGGTGCAAGTTACAGAGTATTAGACGGAAAAGGAAACTTTACCCTTAGAGTAAATGACATTTTTAATACCATGAAGTTTGGATTCAGCACAACAACCCCATATACACAACATGGTCAGTTTCAAGGAGAGAGTCAATCTGCATATATAGGTTTTAACTACAGATTTGGTGGCGGAAAAAACCGTGCTAAAGGGAGAAGAAACAGAGATAACAACGAAAAACAAGGTGGTGGGTTTCTATAGCCACTTATAACCAAGTATATTATTTAATAAAAAAACCGAAGCAATTGCTTCGGTTTTTTGTTTATTTTTTTTTGTCGTTTTATGCTACCAACGTATGATCACAGAACCCCAGGTAAATCCACTTCCAAAAGCAGCCAAGACCACTAAATCGTTGTCTTTTATTTTACCCAATTCCCAAGCCTCTGTCAAAGCAATAATTACAGAAGCGGCAGTCGTATTTCCGTATTTCATAATATTATTATACACTTTATCATCTTCTAATCTAAACTTACGCTGAATAAATTGTGCAATTCTTAAGTTTGCTTGATGCGGAATCAACATATCAATATCTTCTTTTTCCAATCCGTTTGCTTCTAACCCTTCAACAATGGCTTCAGAAAAACGTGTAATGGCATGTTTAAACACAAACTGACCATTCATATAAGGATAATAAGAAACATCATCGGGATCATTCTCAGCCATAATTTCAGGTACCCAACGTTGTGTAGATGGACCTTCTAGCACCAATTCTTTCGCATGTTTTCCTTCAGAATGCAAATGTGAAGATAAAATTCCCTTTCCTTTCTCTTCTGATCTTGATAAAATAGCTGCCCCTGCTCCATCACCAAAAATCACTGAAACATTTCTTCCTCTTGTAGAACGTTCTAATCCACCAGAATGATTTTCTGCTCCGATTACTAAAATGTTTTTATACATTCCAGTTTTTATAAATTGATCTGCAACAGAAAGTGCATAAATAAAACCAGAACATTGATTACGAACATCTAAAGCTCCTATGGTTGGCATTTCTAATAAATCCTGAATTTGAACTCCACCTCCTGGAAAATACATATCCGGACTTAAGGTAGCAAATATAATAAAATCAATATCCTCTTTTTTCAACCCTGCGCGCTCTATGGCAATTCTAGCAGCTTTCGCTCCCATAACAGAAGTAGTATCTCCAGTTTTAGGATCTATCCATCTTCGCTCTTTAATTCCAGTTCTTTCCTGTATCCATTCGTCACTAGTTTCCATCCATTGTTTTAAATCATCATTCGTCACAACATTCTCTGGAACATAATAACCTAAACCTGTTATTTTTGAGTTATACATAATTTTATATGTCTTTTTTTATTGTATAAAAAATTAGTGTTTCAAATCTACTAATTTATTTATATCTTTACAACAAGTAACCTGGTTTACTGAAAGCACAAACAACCATAACCAAACTAAAAAGAGCGTCAATAATTTTTATTGACGTTTTTTTTATGTCAGTTTGTCACAAATCATTCTTTGGTATTTTATTTGACTATATCAATTACAAAATAACGAACCGTCAGTTCGAGTGAATTTTAATTTCTTGTCAGATTGAGCGCTGTCGAAATCAAAAAGAAATTAAAAGTAGTATCGAGAACATCTCGACTGCGCTCGATGAGACATAAATTTTAAAAAAATATATACTTATGAGTAAAGGAAACATTAATGTATCGGTAGAAAACATCTTTCCGTTAATTAAAAAATTCTTGTATTCTGATCACGAAATATTTTTACGTGAACTAATTTCTAACGGAACAGACGCAACAACAAAGTTAAAACACTTAGTTTCTATTGGAGAAGCTAAAGTTGAGTACGGAAATCCACAGATTGAAGTAAGCATCGATAAAAAGAAAAAAACCTTGACTATTAAAGATCAGGGAATAGGAATGACGGCTGAGGAAGTTGAAAAATACATCAACCAAATTGCCTTTTCTGGTGCAGAAGAATTTTTAGAAAAATACAAAGACACCAATAATGATACGGGTGTTATTGGTCATTTTGGATTGGGTTTTTATTCTGCGTTTATGGTGGCAGAAAAAGTAGAAATTATTACCAAATCTTTTAAAGACGAGCCTGCTGCACATTGGACCTGTGATGGTTCTCCAGAATACACCATTGAAGCTCATGACAAAAAAGATAGAGGAACAGAAATTATTTTACACATTTCTGAAGATGAAAAAGACTTTTTAGAAGAGGCTAAAATTGGTGGTTTGTTAAACAAATACAATCGTTTTAATCAGATTCCTATTAAATTCGGAACTAAAAAAGTAAACGATCCAGATTTTACCCCAAAAACTACTAAAGACAAAGACGGTAAAGAAACTACAGAACCACATAAGCAAATTGATGTTGACAATATTATCAACAATACATCTCCGGCTTGGACAAAAAAACCTGCAGATTTAGAAGATGAAGATTATAAAAACTTCTACAGAGAAATGTATCCAATGCAATTTGAAGAGTCGTTATTTCACATCCATTTAAATGTAGATTATCCGTTTAACTTAACCGGAATTTTATACTTCCCTAAGTTGAGTCCGAATATGGACATGCAAAAGGACAAAATCCAATTGTACCAAAATCAAGTTTTTGTAACAGATAATGTTGAAGGAATTGTACCAGATTTCTTACAAATGTTAAAAGGGGTAATTGATTCTCCAGACATTCCGTTAAACGTTTCTCGTTCTTATTTACAAGCAGACGGAGCGGTGAAAAAAATCTCTGGTTACATCACTAAAAAAGTTGCTGATAAATTAACATCGTTATTTAAAAATAACCGTGAAGATTTTGAAGCAAAATGGAACGACATCAAAGTGATTATTGAATACGGAATGTTATCTGAAGACAAGTTCTTTGACAAAGCAAAAGGGTTTGCATTGTACCCGACAGTAGACAATACCTACTTTACGTTTGATGAATTGAAAGAAAAAACGAAAGATGCGCAAACTGACAAGGATGGAAATCACGTTATTTTATATGCAGCACATAAAGATGCACAACACAGCTATATTCAAGAAGCAAAAGCAAAAGGATATGAAGTCTTATTATTAGATTCTCCAATTGTTGGGCACTTAATTCAGAAATTAGAAACTAGCAACGAAAAAATAAAATTTGCTAGAGTTGATGCAGATCATGTTGATAATTTAATTAAAAAAGACGACACCGTTATTTCTAAATTATCTGATGAAGAAAAAGACAAATTAAAGCCAATCATTGAAGCTGCTGTTCCAAAAGAAACCTATACCGTTCAGTTAGAAGCGATGGATTCTTCTGCATCTCCATTTTTAATTACGGTTCCAGAATTTATGCGTAGAATGAAAGAAATGAGCGCAACTGGTGGCGGAATGATGGGAATGGGCAATATGCCAGACATGTACAACTTGGTGGTGAACACAAACCATCCTTTGGTTGGTGAAATTTTAAATACCAAAACGGCTAAAAAACAAGAACGATTGATTAAACAATCTTTTGATTTAGCGAAGTTATCTCAAAACCTACTGCATGGTGAAGAGTTGACAAACTTTATCAAACGTTCTTATGAGTTGGTAAAATAAAACGTCATTACGTGCGATAGCGAAGTAATCTGTTTCTAATTTAGAAGATTGCTTCAATCCATTTGCAATGACAAATAAACCAAAACCTCTTTGTTTTTACAAAGAGGTTTTTTGTATTTTTATTTTTTCAAAAAAAACAACTAAATTCGTTTAACTTCTGATATATAACATTAAAATGCTCGATATCATTATAGTTGTATGCCATTAAAAAAGTTGAAAAGTTGAAAAGAATTGAAGTAAAAAAAGGACAAATTCTACAAAGAGCTGATTACTTAAATAAGAAAGTATATCAAGTTGAATCTGGTTTACTTCGTAGTTATTCAATTGATGAAAATGGAAAAGAGCATATTTTTATGTTTGCTCCTGAGAATTGGCTAATTGGGGATGGCGTTCCAAAAGATGAACCTTGTCAATTATTTATTGATGCAATAGAAGATTCAGTTGTTATTCCTATAGAAAGAGATTCTCCTTTATTATCTGATTCAAAAAAGCTAATAAGACGGGTTGAAGTATTAAAAAATAGAATCATAAAGTTGATGAGTGCTTCAGCGATTGAACGCTATGAGGACTTTATTGAAACCTACCCAAATATCGCACAACGTGTTCCTCAAAAAATGATTGCTTCTTACCTTGGCATTACACCAGAAGCGCTCTCCACTGTTAAAAGAAATCGACTAAAAAAATAAATCATTCTTTCCTTTATTAATCTACATTAATGCACAACTTTTTAAATGACCTCATCTTTGTGTCATTATAAATCATTTAAAAAGACAATCAACATGAAAAATTTATTAAAAATCAGTTCGGTATTATGGTTAATATGGGGAATCGTTCATATGTTCTTCGGAAGTTTTATTTTATACCTCGTTTCGATAGGCGACACAAGTAGAATAGTGGCAGAAGTAGCCAATAATGTTGCACCTGAGCTAGTTACTATGGATTATCACGCAGCAGCAAACGCCATGTTTGGACAGCATGGATGGAATTTACTGTGGTTTGGAATAGTAACTGCAATAGCAGCCTTTTATGTATGGAAAGGAAATAAAAATGCTATTTTCTTAGCAGCAATTGTGGGTGGTTTAGCTGATTTAGGGTATTTTATGTTTATGGATTTAGGTGGTTATGTAACCTTTTTTCCTGGAAAATTAATGACCTATATTGCATTAGGTGCTATCGTAACGAGTTTTTATGCTCATTTTAAAATTAAAGAATAACCAATTAACAATTCAATCAAAATGGAAATTCTACATAAAAAGGATATTGCTCGAGGTGGATTTGCAGGAATTCGAGAAAGTCCTATGATAAAGGAATCTCGCTTGTTTGGAATGAAAAAAGTTCACGATTTGAGTTGGGATGGTATTGGGAATTTCGTTTATTTATCAGACGCTAACTTTATTCCTAAAGGCGAAACAGGCATGCATCCACATAGGGAAATTGATGTTATTTCTTTTATGGTAAAAGGTCGTGTACTGCATGAAGGAACCTTAGAACATGGAAAAATTCTAGATGAAAACGAAATACAAGTTCAAAGAGGTGGTGGTGAAGGATTTTTTCATAATGAAATAAATCCTGACTCAATTGAAAACAGGATGATTCAGATGTGGTGCATTCCTGAAATCACAGGTCAAAAATCTGATTATAAAAAATACACCTTAAAAAAGAATTCTTTTACTAAAATATACGGTGGAGATGAAAATTCTGATGAAACCTTCAATAGTCATACTCATATAGAAATTGGTGCATTTTCAAAAGGTGCAAAATTCTCCATAGAACAACAATTATTGGCATATATAACGAAAGGAATTGCAATTATAAATGATGAGAAAGTACAAGATGGAGATTTCATAAGATGCAAAGGCTTGCATTTCGAAGCAATAGAAGATTCTCAAATAATTATGATATACGAAAAAAGAAAATAACGGCATACAACAAGGTATAAAAGCAATAGCGGTTTGGGTGTTTACTCAAACCGTTTTTTGCATTTAATTAGTATAGTAAAAATAAGCACATATTAATTCGCTATTGCTCTTATACTAAACGTTAAACGAAACATACAAATAGCAAAACGTTATCTCTAAGCAACAATACAAAAAGATAGGAGTGAGATTGTTTGATTACCTTCGCAATGAAAAATAAACCAAAACCCCCTCTGCTAAAACAGAGAGGGTTTTTTATTGTATCAAATGTATTATTATTTAACTGTAAGTGTTGTCATTAATCATTACTCAAAAATGTTCATGTTTTCATCATAAATAGGACTCTCTATGGCTAAAAAGTTTAAAACACTGTGAAAAACATGATTTTGTGAAAGGGTTTCATTCGGTTTTAGCTTTTTAGAATCATCTGAAAGCCAAACTATAAACGGAATTTCTAATTGCTCTCTAGGTGCAAAAGCTTTCGGTATTCCATGCATGTATAAATTATTTTCTCCTAAAGACTCTCCATGGTCAGATACAAAAAGCATGGTACTATTGTACTCTTTTAATTCTTTTAAATCATCAATTAAACTCGCTAAAAGATAATCTGTATACAAAATGGTATTGTCGTACGCATTAATCAATTCTTCTTCGGTACATTTTCCTAACTCAACACTTTCACACACGGGTGTAAATTTTTCAAAGCTAGGTGGATATTTCTTATTATACGCTGGTCCATGACTAGTGCTTGTATGTAAAACAATTAATATTTTATCTTTCTTACTGGCTAAAATTTGCTCTTTTAATCCTTTTAAAAGCACCTCATCATACTCACAATCTTCTCCTACACAGTCTTTTTTTAATGCTTCTTTGTTGAAATAACTTTCAATATGAACTGGCGGCTCTCCCCAGTTGGTAGTCCTCCAAATGACCTCTACATTATTCCTGTTTAAATAATTAGGTAAAATTTCATACAAGTCGCTAGTACTTTTATGTTCTAAAATACATTTTACGCCTCCCGTGGTATAAGTAGCACATGCTGTTGCATCAAAACTATGAAGGTTTTCTATCTTAGACAAGAAAGGATTGGTGTCTTTTTTATAACCATATAACGAAAAATTCTGACTACGAGCCGACTCTCCAATTACCAAAACAGCAATAGATTTTTTAGTGTTTGTAATGGTTGCATCTGGCAATAAAATTTCTTTTTCATTTTCCTGACTTTTGTAAATATAATGTCTAGATGTATTAACAACATAAGACCAAGGCATTGCTAAGGCTCCTATTTGAGTAGAATTATCATCGATCCACAACCAATTACTACTATTCACATAAATGAAGGATAATAAAAAGACTAGGGTCAAAGAAAATTTAATTAAAAACTTCTTGATGGTTTCTTTGATTATGTTGACTTTATAAATAAAAATAACTGGAAGGATACCAAACACAATTAAATACATTACCAACCCAAAAGAAAAGAAACTTGCAGACTGTTCGTAATCGGTATCTAAAATATTACCGATCATGGTAATGTCTATAAAAACATTGTAGGTGTATACAAAATAAACAGCAATTGAACTAATGATAAAAAACAGCGATAACAAAAACTTCCCAACAAAACGAGAAAGAAAAAATGCGATGTAAAATAAAAACGCATTTAAGACCAACATTAAAACAACCAAATTAACAATAATGATAATTCCGTTAAAGCTTTTATAATCTAGGTTATTAAAAACGAATTTAAAAAAAGGGTAATGAAATAATAGGAAATTAGCTAAACTAGCTATCAGTACAAAGTGACTTAATTTAATATTTTTTTTTAACATAGATATAGGTAATTATAAATGTTGTGATGAGCAAACTTACTAATGAAAAATAAAATACAATCAAATTTGTTTCAAGTATTTTATTAATCAAGGCAAACGCACAAATAGAAAACAAACAGAGAGTGATTGGGTAATATTTTTTATGGGTTAACCAAGCCCAAAAATTGTATTTTTTGCTGATATATACACCTACAATAGCAGAAATATATCCAATAATACTGCCAATTAACACATCAAAAGGATAATGAGCACCAACCCCAACCCTACTAGAAACAATTATTAGCCCTATCAGAAAGACAAAAAAGAACCACCCTACTTTTAGTGTCTTTTTTTGAGGCATAAAAGCAAAAAAGATTGTTGTTGTTATTGTAAAGGTAGCTATAGAATGCCCGGAGGGTAAACTGGTATTCCCCGAAAGTGTATCACCAAGTATCACAAAACTATCATGATCAAACATTGCTGCTGGTCTTGGAACTGCAAAAATTCTTTTCAATAGGTTGGTAAAAATACTCGAAACAACTAAAGAGGTTAATAAAGATTCCCAGAACTTAGGTGTATAGACTATTAAAACAGTTAAAAATGGTAAAAAAATAACAACATCTCCTAGCTCTGTTATGTTGAGTTGTAAATTCGGAAATTTTGACAAAAGTGAATTGAGATACAAAAACAACTCTTTCTGAACATTGGCATAAGACTCAAAAGAAAAAGCACCTTTAAAAAAAAGATACAACGCTATTACTAAGAGTAGTGAAAAAGGTAAAAAAAGGAAACTTACTTTTAAGTTTTTAAAATTGTTAGCTACGCAAGTATCCAGTTTCTGGTTATTCAACATTAAAAAATCCAATCCTATTCTCATCCAATAAAAAAACTTTTTTTTATTTTTTAGCACCACTAAAAACTAAAGGAAACCCTACTAAACTTAACTATCAATTATTTATCTTTTTATTTATACTTAAAAAAAGAAAGTTTCCCTGTTTAACTTTTCTTCTGCCTTGTTGAAATTATAAACAACACAGAAACAACCAAAATACAAAAAATTTTCACTTTTACTACATTTTTATAAATTTTTAAAACACTAAATAGGCAGAAAAGTAAGGTGATACTCATTGAATCTTATAAAGATAAAAAGGTGTTTTAAAGTTCCATATTTGTTAACTTCTTTTTACTTTTGATATAAAATACTTGTGTAAATTTGTTTCAGTAATAAACCATTAGATATTATAAAAGTTAAAAAATAAATTCACAAAAATTGCAAAACATTACCAAAGCAAAAATTAAAGATGCTAAAGAATTAGCACAACTTGCTAAAAATTCTTTTTTGCCTGCGCACGGACATTCAGCACCTAAAGAAGACATAAACAATTATATTTTAGCAAACTTTGATGAAGCCAATTTTATCACAGAATTATCAGATCCAAAAAACCTTTATTATTGTATCTATTACAATAATATGTTGGCAGGATATTCTAAAATTACACTCAACACACCCAATAAAAATATTATTTCAGAAAATGTTACCTATTTAAGTAGATTGTATTTACTCGAAGAATTTTACGGATTAGATCTTGGCAAAGAACTATTCAATTTTAATATCAAATTTTCTAAGAAACAGCAACAAAACGGAATCTGGTTAGCGGTTTGGGTAGAAAATTACAGAGCCATTTCTTTTTACAAAAAAATGGGCTTTACAATTGTAGGCAGCCATGATTATAAAATCTCTGAAACTCATAGCAACCCTAACCATATTATGTATTTACCTTTTTAAATTAATAACATCTTAAGTAGGTGCATTGTTTTAAATTCTAAGACTTCTTTTCACTATCTTTGGGTTAAAATATATTAAGATGAATAGAAAATGGAAGTTTATTTTATATCCAATGGTGTTAATTGCCATTATATATCTTAAGTTTATTAATCAGACAACTTCTAGTTTTATTTATAAATACAACGAAATTCAGTCTATTGTTGCTTTTTTAATCTTTTATATTTCGGTTGTCTTTATCGCAAACCTTGCAAAATATATCTACTCTAAAAAAAACAAAATTTCTGCTGGTAAAAAGAACAATGTTCATTTTGGCATCGAAAACATTGCCAATTTTACAATAGGCATCGCTCTTATTATAATGATTATAAGTGCTTTTAGTGGCGTAAATCCAAAGGAATTAATTACATCCTTAACCATTGTTGCTGCTGCAATTGCCATCTTAACAAAAGAGTATATTGTAGATTTTATAAGCGGAATTTATCTCAGTTTTTCGAACACGTTTGAAATTGGTGATTATGTAAAAATTGACCAACTAAAAGGAAAAGTAGTAGAAATTAGCATGCTAAAAGTAAAAGTATTGAATGATGATGATGACATTGTAATCATACCAAATACCAAAGTACACTATAACGAAATTATCAACTATACTAAAAGAGATGCTCGTTTTATGACGGTAGATTTTCAAATTGCCTTAAAATATATAGATACTATTGAGCAACTTGAAAAAGAAATTATTTCCTCTTTAAAAAGTTTTAGCCAATATATAGAGCCTAAAACTTATAATTTAAAAGTTGTAGAAATGAAAACCGACTATTTAGATCTAAAATTTCAGTACACCCTTAAATTAGTTGATATGGATATGCAACGAAAAATTAGAAAGAAAACAATTAGAGAGGTTTTTAATTTTATCTCAAGTAAAAAAGAACTTCCAACAACAAAATAGCTTCCACAAAAAATATGATACAAAATATAGAAAATGAATGCTATGTGGCTATTGCAGGTAGCGTTGGTAATTTACCTAAAGTAAATAATATGGATATTCAGTTTGCGCAATCTATGGTTTTTACTCCCTGTGATTTCTCGTTTCCGGCAAACGGAATTAAAGCAGAAGCTACAACTAATACGGAAATGATTTTAATTGCTGATGTTGATTTAGATTTGCTAAAAGATTTAAATCAGTTTGGAAGTATGCGAAACTTAAAAGATAGAAGAAAGGATATTTTTGAGTTAAAGAAAAAATAAATACAACTAAAAAAACTCTTTGACAAATCAAAGAGTTTTTTTTAGTTAATCGGTTACCACTAGTTTAAAAAAATCATTTACCGGCTTTTTAAAAACCTCCGACAATTTTAATGCCAACACTGTAGAAGGCACATACCTATTTGCTTCTATAGAATTGATCGTTTGCCTAGAGACACCTATTTTTTTAGCTAAATCGTCTTGAGTCAAATTTAAAATAGCACGTTCTACTTTAATTGTGTTTTCCATTATCTGTAACGTTTTAGATTATGAAAAAACAACAATTGAATCATCAACATAAAAAGCAGTACTTGAAAATCTCCTAAGTTTTTAAATTCTGACACATTAGATTCCACAACACTATCTACTCCAAACTCTACATAAGGCATTACTAAAGCATATACAACTCCAATGACAAAAGCAATGGCATAAGATTGCGATCGTAAGGTAGTGATCATTTCATCTTCTTCTTTATCTCTTGAGATCGACATTATTAACAACCCTACTAAAAGTACTTTTTGCAACAATAGTTTGAGCCATTCTGTATCACCTTCTAGAGCAAAAGCTCTAACAAACATCATTACAATAGAGAGTGTTACTATTGCAATACCCACAGTCATAAACTTTGATGACAATCTAAAGTTGATGATTTTTGTGAACTTATTTTGTTCGCATTCTATAATTTTTTTCACATTCATAATTGACAAATTTATTTTATATTATGTAAAATTTATTTTTCTATTTGACAAATATACTTTACATTTTTTAATTTTCCAAATTTTATGAATATTAATTAAAAAGAGTCATAAAAAAGTATCCCAATAATTATGTAACCTTAATAAAATACTCTAAGTCTTACAAAGAACAAACATAAAAACGAAGATGATACAAAAAATTAGAAAGTACTTATTACTTGTTAGCTCCATAACTGTTATCACAGTAGCACAATCTCAAACTAAAGAAACCAAAATAGAAAAACTATTAAATGACAACTTTACACCTACAACTACTGGAGCAAGTGTATTAATTACTAAAAAAGGAAAAACCATTTATCGTAAAGCTTTTGGACTTTCAAATTTAGAATTGGAAACTAAAATGAAACCAGAAAATGTATTTGAAATTGGTTCTATGACAAAACAATTTACGGCAGTTTCAATCTTAATGCTTGTAGAACAAGGTAAGATTAGTTTGCAAGATGAAATCACCAAGTTTATTCCAGATTATCCAACACACGGACAAAAAATAACGATACATCACTTACTAAATCATACTTCTGGCATAAAAAATTATACAAGCATGAATAAACTATTTAAAATAGCTAGAAATGATATAAACCCATTAGAGTTTATTAGTTTTTTTAAAGATGAACCTGTAGATTTTAATCCAGGAGAAGAATACAAGTACAACAATTCTGGATATGTAATTTTAGGATATATCATTGAAAAAACCTCAGGCCTTTCATATGCAGATTATGTGCAACAAAATATTTTCAATAAATTGAATATGAAAAATTCTTTATATGCAAGTCACAGTAAAGTTATAAAAAATAGAGCCTCAGGTTACCACAATAGAATAGGCTATCAAAACGCTATGTATATCAGCTTCTCTTTACCATATGCGGCAGGTTCTTTAATGACTTCCATAGATGATTTAAATTTGTGGCAACAAGCATTGTCTAATAATCTATTACTAAAAAAAGAAACTTTGCAAAAAGCATACACCAACTACACTCTAAATAACGGAGAAAAAGTCAATTATGGTTATGGTTGGAATATCAAAACAATTAACAATGAAGTCTCTTACGAACATGGTGGTAGTATTTTTGGATTTAAATCAATGGGGATTTATATTCCGAGCAAAGATGTGTATGTAGTTATGTTGACAAATTGCGATTGTATTTCTCCAACACAATTAACAAGAGACATTACTAAAATTATTTTAGAATAATCAACTATTAATAAAAACCAAAAAAACCTCTTTGTATTCAAAGAGCTTTTTCTTTTTACTATATTTGAAAAAATCAATTCTGAAATGAAAAAAATCTTATTCTTTTTATTTGCAACTACATTTGCTGTTGCACAAACAAACACAGAAGTTTACCTATTTGAACTAAACAATGATAAGGGAAACTGGTCTGTTGGCAAAGGAAAAAATATTTCTAACAATCCTGGTTACGACAGTCAGCCTTATTTTTACTCAAAGAATTCAATTATTTTTTCATCAACCAGAAATAATCAAACAGACATTGCTGAATATGATTTAAAATCTGGTAAAATCAAATTTATAAGCAACACACCAAATGGAGGAGAGTATTCTCCGCAACGCATTCCAAAATCTAAAGATATCTCTGCGGTTAGATTAGATACTGATGGGTTACAAAGGTTTTACAAATACAATTATAAAACAGGCGAAAACACAGAAATTATAAAAGACTTAAAAGTAGCATATCCGATGTGGTACGACAAAAATACGGCCATAAATGTTGTTATTGTAGGTGACGATTTAGATTTAATTGTAAGCGAATTAAAATTAAAAAGAAATACCACGGTGCAAAAAAAAGTAGGAAGATCTTTACATCATATTCCAAATACTACTTTTATTAGCTATATCAATAAAGAAAAAGAACAATGGGAAATCACAATGTTTAACCCTAACAATGGTGAGCGTAGAAAAATTATTGAAACCGTAGGTAAAAAAGAAGATATTTGTTGGTTACCTGATGGCACAGTATTGATAGCTGTTGGAAACACAATCATGAAATTTAACCCTGCAATAGATAAAAATTGGGGAATTTTTCATACGTTTCCTAAAAATAAATATAAAAATATTAGCAGAATTCTTGTAGACCCTAAAGGATCACAATTACTTTTAGTATCAGATTAATGCAAGCGTTTTTCAAAAAACCCTTTTAAATAAATAATTTGAATTGTAACTAGTAGTCCAAATACTACTGTAATTGCAAAAGTTGTATTAGAAATTTTCAAGTTTTCAATTACACCTAAAAAACGAATTTTCTCAACAAAAGAAAAATTGAATTTTGGCAATGTAAAAAGCACTTCTTTAGCAGAATTTAAAGGAATAAATAGAATTGCCATAATTGCCAAGAAAATTACAAACCATCCTTTTTTAGAAATTAAAGGTTTATAAACTGTTGTAGTTTTTAAAGTTTCTAATGCTGTTATAGACTTCATTAAATTTGCAGTAAAATTTACCGTAGGAGTTTCAGTCGGAATCTCTTTAATATACTTTTTAGCAAAATTATTTATTTCTTCTACGTGCTTATTTTCTCCCATAATGACTAATTAATTCTGGTTCTACTGTGTTTTTTACAATGCTCAATAATTTTTTTCGAGCTCTGTGTAATTTTACTTTTACGTTTGCTTCACTCATAGAAGTTACCTCTACAATTTCTTTCAAACTTAACTCTTTAAAATAAAAAAACAATAAGATTGCTTTTTCATCTTCTGGCAATTGCTCTAAACAATTGTTTATAATTACAGCTCTTTCTTCCCTTTCTATTCCGTCTAAAATTGTTTCTACTGAAGAAATATAATTAATGGTAATCTCATCAATTGTTACATTTTTATTCTGAATCGAATTCTTTTTAATGGCGTCTAAACATGTATTGTAAGCAATTTTATACAACCAAGTAGAAAATTTAGCATCTCCTTTAAACTTAGGCAAGTACTTATATGCTTTTAAAAAGCATCTTGTGCAACTTCTTCTGCAACCTCTCTATTCTTTACCATTTTTATTGCCAATGTAAAAACCATGTCTTTATACTTATCAATTAAGAAAGCAAAAGCATTAGAATCTCCATGTAAGATTTTTTCTATATAGTTTTCGTCAGTTAGCTTGGCCATTATTCTCTTTGACTCTTGTAAATGTATTTAGGTTACAAAAAATGATTAAAAAAATTATTTTTGTTTTTTTTGTAACCTTTATTTTAAAGTTTCAGTCATATGGTATGAACGCATTAAAAATAATCATTTAAAATAACAATTATGGAAGTAGCAGTATTAGCAATTATTTTTGGAAGTATATTCGGAGTTTTCTATTTATACTTTTCAACAAGAAACAAAGAAAGATTAGCATTGATAGAAAAAGGTGCTGAAGCAAAAATATTTGCATCAGGCAAAAATCAATCTTCTTTCGGTAAAGTTTTTATCTTAAACATTGCCTTATTATCTATGGGAATTGGTTTAGGGATATTAATTGGCTCTATTTTAAATACAACTTTAGGCTTAGAAGAAGAAGTAGCTTTTCCAGCATCTATTTTCTTAACTGCAGGAGCGGCACTTTTTGTTGGATTTAATATGACAAAAAAAATGGATAACGAATAAATCAAACCATTCAAATTCATTTATAAAAAACTACTACATTTTAATGTAGTGGTTTTTTTGTGTTTAAAAAGTATGTATCTTTAAAAAATATTTTTTAGCTAAATTGATCTTTTAAAAAAACTAAATCAATGAAAAAAACACTTACTACTTTCGCTTTATTTGCAACGATACTTTTAACTGCACAAACAGATCAAAAAATCTACGACATTATTAACAACGTTTCTGCCGATAGAATTAAAAAAGACATCAAAACACTAACAGAATTTGGCACAAGAAACACGTTTTCTGATACCATCTCAAATACACGTGGAATTGGCGCTGCTCGTCGTTGGATAAAATCTGAATTCGAAACCATTTCTAAAGATTGTAATAATTGTATCAATGTGTTTTATCAAAAAGATTTGGTTACTAAGAAAGGCAACAATCGCGTACCCCATGATGCTTGGATAGTTAATGTTGTCGCTGTACAAAAAGGAACAAAATATCCAAATAGATACATTATTATGAGTGGTGATATTGATTCTCGTAATAGCAATGGGTCAGATTTTACCAATGATGCACCTGGTGCAAATGACAATGCTTCTGGAATGGCAGGAACTATTGAAGCTGCCAGAGTTTTATCTAAATATAAATTCGAAAATAGCATTATTTATCTTGGATTATCAGGTGAAGAACAAGGCTTGTTTGGAGGTGCTGGTATGGCAAAATATGCAAAAGATAAGGGTTGGGATATTATTGGCGTACTTAACAATGATATGATTGGAAATATTACGGGTGTTGATGGTGTCATTGACAACAGAGCTTTTCGAATTTTTTCAGAACCTGTTCCTGCAAATGAAACTGAAAGACAGCTTAGAGCAAGACGTTTTTACGGAGGGGAAGTCGACGGGGTTTCACGTCAATTAGCACGTTATACTCATAAAATGGTAAAAACATACATGCCAGAAATGAATCCGATGATGATTTATCGTTTAGATAGGTTTGGTCGTGGTGGACATCATAGACCTTTTAATGATTTAGGTTTCGCAGGAATTAGAATTATGGAAGCGCATGAAAACTATACCCAACAACATCAAAACATCAGAGTAGAAAACGGAATTAAATATGGAGATACTTTTGAACATATTAATTTTGGCTATGCTAAAAAATTGACAGCTGTAAATGCAATTACAATGGCGGGATTAGCTTCTGCCCCACCTTCACCAACAAATGTTGGAATTGGAGGTATTGTTGAAGCATCTGCAAAATTGCAATGGGATAAAGTTGAAGGTGCAAAGGGTTATAAAATATATTGGAGAGATACCACTTCTCCAACTTGGGATCATAGCCGCTTTGTTGGAGATGTTTCTCGTTTTTTATTAGAAGGTATTGTAATTGATAATTTCTTTTTCGGGGTGTCTGCAGTAGGAAAAGATGGACATGAAAGCGTAGTTGTTTTCCCTTCTAAGATTATTAGAAAATGGTAGAAACATAAAACCAAGAAGCAATTGGTAACAATATTAATTACAGGAGGAACAGGAATGGTTGGTCAACTGCTGGGTAAAAAATTATCTAGCAAAGGGTTTTTAGTTCGTATCTTAACCAGAACTCCAAAAAAGGAAAATGAATTTGCATGGGATATTTCTAACAACTTTATTGACGAAGATGTTTTTCAAAATCTAGATTATATCATTCATCTTGCAGGAGCAGGAATTGCTGACAAAAGATGGACACCTAAGAGAAAACAAGAAATAATTGATAGCAGAACCAAATCAACGGATTTAATATTTCAAAAAGTAAAAGAATTAGACATTCAACTAAAAGGATTTATTTCTGCTTCTGCAGTTGGTTATTATGGGGCCATCACTTCAGACAAAAAGTTTACAGAAAGTGATTCTCCTGCAAAGGACTTTCTTGGAAATGTTTGTCATCTTTGGGAAAAATCAGTGTTAGATTTTGAGGAAATAGGAATACCGACGACCATTTTTAGAATCGGAATTGTATTGAGTAATAAGGGTGGCGCATTAGAAAAAATGAAAACACCAATAATAACTCCTATAGCCAATGGAAAACAATACCTCCCTTGGATTCATATTGATGACCTAACAAATATGTTTATTTTTTCAATTGAAAAAAATCTTAAGGGAATTTTTAACGCTGTTGCTCCAGAAGAACAAACCAGCTATAGTTTTTCTAAACTTTTAGCAAAAAAAACTAAAAAATTGTTTCTACCTATTGGGGTTCCAAAATTTATATTGCAACTTGTTTTTGGTGAAATGTCAATTATTTTGACCGAAGGAATTAGAGTTTCTAGTGATAAAATTAAAAATACCGGATTTCAGTTTACACATAAAAATTTAGAAAGCTCTTTAAATAACTTAACTTAGCACCCGCATTATAACGCTACAAAATGAAAAATAAAAAACTTTTAAATATTGTATTTCTTTTTATTACAATTTCAATTACTGCACAAAAAAACAATTTTACAAGACAAGATACTTTAAGAGGCTCAATTACCCCAGAACGAATTTGGTGGGACTTAAAATACTATCATTTAGACATACAGGTTTTTCCGGAGACAAAATCAATCAAAGGAAAAAATACGGTAGAATATACAGTTTTAAAACCGTATCAAGTATTGCAAATAGATTTACAACCCCCTTTAAAAATTACCAAAGTAACCCAAAACAATAAAGAACTAAAAGTGATTTCTGAAGTAAATGCACATTTTATCCAATTAGAAAAAAAGCAACAGATTGGAGATGTAAATGCTATTGTAGTCTATTATGAAGGAAAACCACAGGAAGCAAAAAGAGCACCTTGGGATGGAGGTTTTTCATGGAAAAAAGATAAAAATAACAATCATTTTATAGCAACATCTTGTCAGGGTTTAGGCGCTAGTGTTTGGTGGCCAAATAAAGACCATATGTATGATGAAGTAGAGAATATGGATATTAGTGTTCGTGTACCTTCAAACTTGATGGATGTTTCTAATGGAAGATTAAAAAATATCGAAAAACATAACGACAATACTACAACCTATCATTGGACCGTAAAAAATCCAATCAACAATTATGGAGTGAATGTAAACATTGGAGATTATGCTCATTTTTCAGAAAAATACAATGGTGAAGATGGTGTTTTGGATATGAATTATTATGTGCTAAAAGACAATCTTGAAAAAGCAAAAAAACAGTTTAAAGACGCTCCAAAAATGATAAAAGCGTTTGAACATTGGTTTGGTAAATATCCTTTTTATGAAGATGGTTTTAAATTGGTTGAAGTACCCTATTTAGGAATGGAGCATCAAAGTTCTGTAACCTACGGAAACAAATATGCAAACGGATATTTAGGTAGAGATTTATCAGGCACGGGTTGGGGTTTAAAATTCGACTTTATCATTATTCATGAATCTGGGCACGAATGGTTTGCAAATAATATCACTTACAAAGACATGGCAGACATGTGGATTCATGAAAGTTTTACCAACTACTCTGAAAGTTTGTTTTTAGATTATTATTATGGAAAAGAAGCTGCCTCTGAATATGTTGTTGGATTGAGAAAAAGCATCGGCAATAAAAGTCCGATAATTGGAAAATATGATGTAAACAATTCTGGCTCTGGAGACATGTATAATAAAGGTGGAAATCTTTTGCATACCATACGTCAATTGATTGATAATGATGAGAAATGGCGACAAATTTTGCGTGGCTTAAACAAAGATTTTTACCATCAAACGGTAACCACAAAGCAAATTGAAGACTATCTTTCTGAAAAATCTAGCATCAATTTATCTAAAGTTTTTGACCAATACTTAAGAGATTATAGAATTCCTGAATTTACGTTCACTATTAAAGGGGGTGAATTCAAGTACAAATGGAACAATACTATTGATGCTTTTGACATGCCTTTAAAAGTATTTATCAATGGGAAAGCAAAAAACTTGCAACCAACTACTACCTGGAAAACTGAAAAACTAGCCTCTTCAAATGCCAATTTAAAAGTGGATGTAAACTATTATGTCACTTCTAAAAAATTAGAGTAACTCTTTACAAAGTATTTTATCAAGACATACATCGTGATTTTCTTTTGGGACTGAAACGACCTTTTGAAACGGATAAAAAATTCCGATGACAAAGGCTTCTGGGTGTTGCGACAAAAAGGTATCGTAATAACCTCCTCCGTAACCCAATCGATACTTTTGACTATCAAAAGCCAAACCTGGCACAATAATTACATCATAAGTTGCAGCATAAGTTGCAGCATTTAATGGATGTGTAGTTCCAAAAACTCCTTTTTCAATTGCTTCTAAGGATGCTAATTCTAAGTTTTCTAATTGGCGATTTTGCAAGGTTTTGGGAGAAACAATTTTGATTCCTCTTTTTAAAGTATTGTTTATAAACGGACGAATATCAATTTCTGTTCCCATGGGTAAATAAGCATGAACTACTTTTGCTTTTCGTTCTATGACTAGTTTTTCTAGTTCAGCACAAATCCAAAGATCATACTCTTTTTTTGCTTCTGATTTATTTTTAGCGCGTTTTTGATACATCTCTTTTCTCAATGCATCTTTTTGCTCTAAAATCGGTTTCATTGGCTTTAAAATTTTACTCAAATATAGATGAAATTCAATAAAATGACATTTAATAATATCTTCATTTTTGTATATTGCTATCCTAAATACTACTATGATTTTCTGGCAACAACTTTTAACGCAATTACAACAAGATAAAAAAGTATACCTTTTAACGGTTATCGAAAATTTTGGAAGTTCTCCTGGTAGAAAAGGATTTAAAATGCTGGTATCCGATGATGGATTTATTTTTGGTTCTGTTGGTGGCGGCGTGATGGAATTTACCTTAGTAGAAGAAGTTAAAGCATTGCTTCAAAAAGAAAAACAACCTATTTTTTCAAAAAAACAAATCCATCAAGGAAACGGAAAAGACAAATCTGGAATGATCTGTTCTGGAGAACAAACGGTCGTTTTTCACCCTCTACAAAATTATGACATTCCACTTATAGCAAGCATCCTAAAAGCAATTGAAAATAACACATCTCAAACACTTTGTTTTTCTCCAAATAAAATAGCTTTTACTCAAGACACCATTACAGACAAATACAAAACGGAGATTCTGTCTGAAAACGACTGGTCTTTTAAAGAAAATATTGGTTTTAAAGAAACGCTCTATATTGTTGGTGGCGGACATGTTGGTTTGGCGGTTTCTCAACTTTTTAAGCAATTAAATTTTCATGTGGTTGTGTTTGACAATAGAGACAACTTAAACACTTTAGAAGCAAATACTTTTGCACATCAAAAACAAGTAATTGATTATACTACAATTGAGGATTTTATCAAAGAAGGAAACGATAGTTATGTGGCAATTATGACCAATAAATACACAGATGACAAATTGGTGTTGAGTAAAATCATCAAGAACACCTATGCATACATCGGTGTTTTAGGAAGCAAAGCCAAACTAAAAACCATGTGGGAAGTGTTGCAAAAAGAAGGTTTTACTCAAAATGAATTGGACCAAGTTTATGCTCCTATTGGATTGCATATTAAAAGTGAAACTCCAGAAGAAATTGCAGTAAGCATTGCCGCAGAAATCATACAAGCTAAAAACACTCCAAAATCATGAAATTAGATATTAAATTTGTTCGTTCACATTTTCCTGCCTTTACAGAACCTACTTTAAAAGGGTGGGCTTTTTTTGAAAATGCCGGTGGTTCTTATCCTTGCAAGCAGTTTATAAATCGCTTGACCGATTTTTATATGAAAAACAAAGTGCAAGTCAATTATCCATATCCTGCTTCAACCTTAGCAGGACAATTAATGGATGCTTCTTATCAAAGATTTGCAGATTACTTAGATGTTGATGCTTCAGAAATTCATTTTGGACCCTCTACCACGCAAAACATTTATGTGTTAGCAAACGCCATGCGACCAATGTGGAAAGACGGAGATGAAATTATTGTTTCTTGTCAAGATCATGAAGCCAATGCTGGTGCTTGGAGAAGGTTAGAAAAGCAAGGCATTACAATTGTGGAGTGGCATGTAAATTCCGAAACCGGTTTATTAGAACTAGATACTTTAAAATCGTTGTTTTCTGACCGCACAAAAATGGTGGCCTATCCACATTGTTCTAATGTAATTGGACATGTAAATCCAGTAAAAGAAATTAGTAAAATGGTTCGTAAAGTAGGTGCGCTATCTGTTGTAGACGGAGTTGGTTTAGCGCCGCATGGTTTTCCAAATATCAAAGAGTTGGGAGCAGATATTTATCTTTTTTCGCTCTATAAAACCTTTGGACCACATTTAGGGTTGATGTATGTTGCTAAAGAATTGGCTGTTAAAATGGAAAATCAATCGCATTATTTTAAAGAAGGCATTCTAAAAAGCATGCTGACTCCTGCTGGACCCGATCATGCCCAAATTGCAGCTGCAAGTGGAGTAATAGATTATTTTGATACTATTTATGAACATCATTTTGATACAAAAGCTACTCCCACGGAAAGAAATACTGCCATCAATCGTTTGTTTCTAGAACACGAAAACACCTTATTAAATCATTTATTAGCGTTTTTAAGGTCTAGAGATGATATTCAAATAGTTGGACCTAATACTATTGAAAATAGAGCTCCCATTGTTTCCATCATCCCAAAAAATAAAAAAATAAAAAGAGTCTATGCCGACTTAACTAAACACAAATTAATGTTAGGTATTGGGCATTTTTACGCGATTAGACCTCTACAAGACATGAACATTGACGAGCAAACCGGGGTGATACGAATTTCATTTTTACACTATACCAGCATGGAAGATGTTGAGCAATTAATCAACGGATTGAAAGATGCTCTAAGTGAATAGAAGATTCAAATTTCTAAAATCTTTAAAAGTTAATACAACAAAACATCCCTAAAGGCAATGAATTAGTATATTCGTATAGTTCTAATATATAAAAACTAAATGATGGAATATAGACGCTTAGGAAAATCTGGATTAAAAATCTCTGCTTTATCACTGGGATCTTGGGTAACTTTTGGCAAGCAAGTTCAGACAGAAGATGCAAAAATACTGTTGAAAACTGCCTATGATGCAGGAGTAAATTTCTTTGACAATGCTGAAGGATATGAAGCTGGGAAATCAGAAAAAATCATGGGTGAAGCTATAAAAAATTTGGGCTTATCTCGTGATACATTTGCAGTTTCCTCAAAAGTCTTTTGGGGTGGTACACAAAAAATGCAGCTAGGATTGAGTGCTAAACATGTACGTGATTCATGTGATTTAGCACTTAAGCGACTTCAAGTTGAATACTTAGATCTTTACTATTGCCATCGCCCTGATATTGACACCCCTATTGAAGAAACCGTACGTGCCATGCACAACTTAATTCTTCAAGGTAAAATCATCTATTGGGGAACTAGTGAATGGTCTGCTTAGCAGATTACACAAGCGCATGCAGTCGCACAAGCTCATGGACTTACTCCTCCTGCGATGGAACAACCTCAATACAATCTTTTACATAGAGGCAAGGTGGAGTCAGAATTTTTACCCCTTTATGAAA